>Ga0207667_10001394_pt1 | contig 30295 bp, 25 predicted proteins | sample KBSCornC52_FD_184301 | JGI IMG/M metagenome (GOLD analysis project Ga0207667, IMG submission 184301) | Corn rhizosphere microbial communities from Kellogg Biological Station, Michigan, USA - KBS Corn C5-2 (SPAdes) (version 2) | ecosystem: Host-associated > Plants > Roots > Rhizosphere > Soil ...
GGGTCAGGGACGCGTTTATGGCCCTTGTCGACGCCATTGTATCCCAAGCACCTGCTCAAGATTAACGGTGATAGTAACTCGCTGCTGCAAAATACATACCGCCGCGCAAGGCGACTTACCGACAAAGTGTACGTCGTGTCGGAAGCTAGCCACATTCAGCACGTCAAAGCCCAGCTGCCAGACTTGGGCCACGAGGACTTTATTGTCGAGCCGGCTAGACGTGGCACTGCGAGCTGTATCGTAGCGGCGCTTGTGCATATCGCTGGCAAGCATGATGCGAAAGAACCTATAGCTTTTCTGGCCGCAGATCATTATATCCGAGATAACGAAGGGTTCGTGAACAGCTTTTCGATTGCCGGGAACGCATCCCAAAAATACGGCCGTGTTGTACTCGTGGGGATAGGGCCGGATTATCCTGCTACCGGGTTTGGTTATATCCAAAAGGCAAGTCTGCTTGATGCGGCTTCGTATGTACACAATGTGAACTCCTTCAAGGAAAAGCCCGACTATGAAACGGCCAAGATTTACCTTAAAAGCGGGAATTACTTATGGAATGCGGGTTATTTCGTGGGCTCAGTGGCAACGTTCCAGAAAGCCATGAAGACGTACGCTTCAGAGTTGGCGTCGTCGTACCACGCACTAGAGACGGCGGCAGAGAAAGACTATGAAAAAATATATCTGGGATTCGAGAATGTTTCCATCGATTATGCCTTGATTGAGAAGGTTAAAGGCCTGCTTGTCGTGCCGGCGACGTTTGACTGGATGGATCTCGGGTCGTTCGCTGATATGTATAAGGCGGTAGAGCATGACGAGAAAGGAAATCACGTGCATGGCATTGTGGAGCTGGAGGAGGTGGAAAGTGCGTTTATCCAGAACCACGAAGATAAGCCTGTTGCGGTAATAGGGCTTGATAACGTCGTAGTAATCAATACTCCTGACGGCATTCTTGTTGCGCGCAAGGATCTATCACAAAAGGTCGGTGATGTGAGCAAGCGCCTAGGCAACAAGACATGAAACTCCGAGAGGCTCTTGCGTATCGGCCGGTCGAGCTTCCATTTGGCACATCCGGCTTGCGGGGGCTTGCTAGCGACATGACGGACCTGGAGTGTTATATCAACACGTCTGGATTTCTGTGCTTTGCCGAGGAGAGTGACGGGCTAAAGAAGGGCGAGAGTGTGTGTATTGCGGGCGACTTGCGGGACAGCACGCCGCGTATCATGCGTGCCGTTGCAAGGGCAATCGAAGACAGTGGATATGAAGTTGTAAATTGTGGTCTTATCCCGACACCAGCCCTGGCATACTATGCATTTCAACAGCGGGCGTTAGCGGTGATGGTAACAGGTAGCCATATCCCCGCAGACCGCAATGGATTGAAGTTTTATAAACGAGGCAGCGAAGTACTCAAAGAGGACGAAGCAGCCATACACGAAGCTGTGGCTACGGTGCGGGCACGACTGTACGCTCAGAGTGAAGATGTGGTGCCATTTCGTAATGACGGTTCGCTGACGGCGACGAGAGAGCTTGGTGCAATCGATGAGAAGGCAATCGGGCACTACACAAAACGGTATATGGACGTCTTCAGTCCCAATGGTTTGGCAGGTATGCAGATAGTGGTATATCAGCAGAGTGCTGTCGGCCGCGACTTGCTTGTGCGGTTGCTTGAGGCTCTCGGCGCAGAAGTTGTGCCCGTTGAGCGCTCGGAGATATTTGTGCCCATAGATACGGAAAACATTACCTCCGCCGACAGGGCTAGATTCAAATCATTTAGTAAGAGCCATCCTGAAGCATTTGCTATTGTCTCAACCGACGGTGACAGTGACAGGCCGATCGTCATTGATGAAGTTGGCGAGTTTCATCGCGGTGATGTGGTGGGGTGCGTGGTGGCTCGATACCTTGGGATCAAAGCTGCTGCTGTGCCAGTAAGCAGCAACGACGCCGTAGACGAGTTTTGTCAAAAGAATGGCATCGTGCTGACGAAGACAAAAATTGGCTCACCGTATGTAATTACAGCAATGAACGCATTTAGCCCAGCTCTGCGACCTGTGGCATCGTGGGAGGTTAATGGTGGATTCTTGGTAGGTAGCGATGTAGATATGGGGGGTGCAGCCCTAGGAAGATTGCCGACGCGTGATGCCATGCTTCCCATTCTTGCGACCTTACTGTCTGCCGCTCAGAGGCGGGAACCCCTTTCCAAAGTTTTCTCTGAATTACCGCACCGCTTTACGGATGCGGGACTAGTCGACGACGTGCCAGAGGACCAACTGCAACGATTTCGAGTGGTAGTAAATGATGATGTGGTTATGAGGGGCTTAGTGGATCGGATCTTTAGTAAATCGCAGGATAAGGTTGTAAAACTTGACCTCACAGATGGTTTGCGACTTGCTTTTGCCTCTGGTGATGTCTTGCACTTTCGTCCCTCTGGCAATGCGCCTCAGTTCCGCGTGTATGCCAATGCTGCGACACAAATAAGGGCACGCGAGTTAGTGCGGCGTGCTGCTGTACCCGATGGATGGGTGGCGCAATTACTGAAGGAAACTCGATTACAAGGATAAAAGCGTACAGACCACAAGGCCTAATGAAGGAATGCATGTCGTATAGGGGCTGCCAGACTTGGCGCCTGTGGGGCTGTCGGCACTTGACACTGTGGCCATGATGCCGCTGGTTGGCGACCAATTTCATCTGCCATTACTGATGCCCATTGGACTGCCAGCTGCCATGGGTGCCATGAGGGTGGTGCATGGTGCGGTTACACTGGAGGGCGGGGACAAAGCGTGCGCTGCGTGGGGTTGACCTCTCGGTAGTTCTAAGCATTGTTCTGTGGGTAGGGTTGAATGCGCCGCTTGCGGGTTGGGTGCGGCCGGATGAACTGCCGGAACGCTACGCCGTTGCAGATGTATTTGCCGGCCCGTCCGTCGAAGACGAGCTCGGGCGAGCATTCGTGCGGGCCAACTTCTCCTGGCAAAGCATGGCAGAGCGCTACGCGAAGATTTTGGGTATCTAGCGGCCCTTTTTGTAGACGTAGAAATCGGCAAAACTCTCGTCTATCTCGTTGGTTTGCAGGCGGTATCTATTTTCGATTTGCTCGACTAGTTTCCACGCCGGTTCGTGCTGCGCTACCCAGTCCGTGAACTTGCGGTGCCGGACATGCTGTGCCTGCCCGCGCTTATTCGTATCGGTATTTGAGGCATAGATGATTACATATTTATCTGACGCAGCGAACAGGTCGTGCATGTACTTCTCGAAGACGCTGTCCTCAACAAGATGGTAGATAACATCCAATGAAAGGGTGAGATCGGCCCTGAAGGCGCGGAAGTTGTCTAGAAAATATTCCGGGTCGTAGAGGTGGAAGGACTTGTGCTTGTCACCGGCATACTGTGACATACAGCAGGCGATGCTGGTCTTAGATACATCGAGACCCGTGTAGCGCTTGAACTTGAATAGGCCAAGCTGGTTGCCGTCGCCGCTGCCAAACTCAATGACTGATGAGACGCCGTGCTCGCGTGCAAACGAATTGAGGAACTTTGCCTTGTATTCGGCGAGCCGTCCGTATGATCCGGCGCCCGAATTGCCGCCCTTCTTGTATCGCTTCTCCCAGTATTCCTTGGAATTGAAGTGGGCGGAGCGGCGCAGTGTATGGTAGGCGGGGATGACCACCTTGTGGACTACCGTACTTTTATACATGGCTCGCTTTAGTGTGTTCTTCATGGCTCTCCTGGTCTCATTCTCGTGTATGCAGCCATTATACGCGAACTGAGGACAAGCGCTTGCTTATCAGGCGCTCCTGTATGCCTGGCAAGGGCTAGCGGAATCTGTTACCATAAGTATTAATGGTACGGCAGGGGGCCTTGAGGGTACGCGCGTCATTGGTGCGGATAATTGGGGCTCTGCCGGTAATGCTCCCTGTTGGCTTAGCGGCGTTCAGTGTCGTAGCGATGGCGCTCCTCGTCGCCAACTCATTTTATTTGCCGCTGTTACTCACAATTGGTCTGCCTGTGGCTGCTGGTGCGATGTGGTTGGTGCGCAGAGTAGTGCACTATGCGGGTCGCCCGGGCAATGAACGCTCCAGGGCCAGGGCGGATGTGCTTGTCGTACTGGGGATTATCATGTGGGTAGGGTTGAATGTACCTTTCGCGGCGCAACACATTCGCACCGACCGCGACCCCGCGACGTACACTGTAGCTGGCGCATGGCTAGCTACTCATAGCAATTTGCATATTCCGAAGCCTGCAGTTTTGAGCGATTTGCCCGGCATTACCGCGAATAGCCTGGGGTTTAACACCAGTGCGTTGAATCCAAATGAAATATATGCCCAAGGAGCACACCTGTTGCCGGCACTGTTAGGTGTGGTAGGGAAGATATTTGGCACGACGGCCATGCTGCACTTCAACGTCGTATTTGGCGGTATAGCGCTGTTCGCGTTCTACGGCTTTGTGCGCGTCGTGCTGAAGCCGAAGTGGGCCGCACTATCGGTAGTCGCGTTGGCACTCAGCCTGCCGTTTATCTACTTCTCACGCGACACATACACCGAGCCGCTGACACTTATGCTCGTCTTTAGTACGCTGACACTTCTACTATATGCGTCACAATCGCGTAAGCTGCTGCCGTGGATTGTCGCGGGCATGACTGCTGGCGCGATGGCGCTGGTGCGGATCGATGCATATGTCTTCCTGGCGGCACTGGAAGTATATGCCGCATTCCGGTTGGTCACAGCGACAGCGGATGAGCGGGCGGCCCGGCTTCGTCAGACGGCTGCCTTTGCGCTACTAGCAACCGCCGTGGCATTCTTGGGCTGGGTCGATGTCTCACAGCTCTCTAGTGGTTACTATCGCGATCTGCACCCGGAAATAGTCGCCCAATTTTACTTAATTGCGGTAGTAACAGTAGTACTGGTGGCGGCTGTAGCGGTTGCATGGAAAGTAGAGATACTACACTGGTTCCGCCGGCAGGCCGCTCGCTTGGCTTTGCAGCGGGGTATCATCGCGGCAATAGCGCTGTTCTTTATAGTCTTGGGCACCCGGGCTGCATGGCTATTTGTAATGGCCATAACCGGCCGCGCGGATGCAATGCCGGTTGAGGCCTATGCCCGCGGCACGACTATGCTTTGGCTACTATGGTATATTGGCCCCTTGCTCACGCTGGCAGGTGTAGCGGGCTTTGCCTACGGTTGGACGCATTTGTTACGTGGCAAGGCAGGGCAGCTGTTACCACTCTTTCTCGCCCTGGGCGCTGACTGTGCGCTGTACCTGCTCAATCCCAACATTTCTGCTGACCAGGTGTGGGCGTCGCGCCGGTTCCTGCCGATCATTTTCCCGGCGTTCATCATCCTCGGCGTGCTCGTACTGCAGCATGCGAGCCGGTACATCGGGGCGCGCTTTGGCAGGTTGCAGCTAACGGGGCAGGCTGTCGTGCTAGCGGCATTCGTTGCCGTCGCCGGGCCGTCGCTTGCCAGTCTGCCATTCTGGACGCTCCGGCCGTTCGCGGAATTATCGCAAACGGAAACCCTGTGCCAACAACTGCCCAAGAATGCGGTTGTGGTGTGGGTTGGGCAAGAAGGGGGCTTTGCCACGCAACCGACGCAAGCGTTTTGCGGTGTGGAATCGCTTAGTACGACAGACAGCGGCGCAGGCCTTGTACTATTGGCGCCCCAACTCGCCACACTAGCGGCTGCACAAGGGAAAATATTATTCTTTGGCACGGACGGAAACGAGGAATCGTTGCTACCGGCGAGTATGGGCGCCGAACATCAGCTTGGTAGTCTAACTTATGCCGAGCCGGAGCATACGTATAAAAAATTCCCTGTGCACACGATCACGCATACCCAGTCGCTCGTGCTTGTGTCACTAGATATGAGTATTGCGCGGTCTGGGTTGGATGCGGCGAAGACGGCTAACTAACATTAGCGCGTACCGACACCCAAGTATTGGAGTGAACTGTCGGCAAGTGTCGATTTGTCGAGCCGGTTCATGCAGTCGACTATCAGCTGCGCACCTGACAGCTTGGCTATAGCCCGCAAGTCCATAGTGACAAATTCCGGCCAATCGGTGGCGACGAAGATGCAGTTGGTGTCACGGACCGCGTCGTTCAGGCTATCGGCCAGAGTTATGGTGGCGTCAAGATGCAGTTTCGCCTCTTCCATGGCCTCAGGGTCATAGGCGCGTACCAGGGCGCCTTCCTCGGCTAAAGTATTCGCAATGGTCACGGCCGGTGAGCGGCGTACATCACTTGTACCGGATTTGAAAGACAGGCCGAGCACGGCTACGCACTTGTCCTTGAATACGCCGTTATCTACCGTGTCGCCGAGTGCAGCCTTGGCCTTGTGAATGATATAGTGCGGCATTGAGTCATTTGTCTCCATGGCCGCGCGCATGATCTCCATGCCGACGCCGTAGTTCTCGGCGCTGCGGATGAGACCACTAACATCCTTTGGAAAACAGCCACCACCGAAGCCGCGTCCAGCGTTCAGGAACGCCCGGCCGATACGCCGGTCGAGCCCAATGCCGTCCATGACCTCCAGGATATCTGCTTGTCCGGCATCTGCGAGCTTGGCAATGGAGTTGGCGAATGATAGCTTGAGTGCTAAGAACGCATTAGCAGTTACTTTGATAAGCTCGGCACTGCTCAATCTCGTCGTTATGTAGTGTGGCTCGGGCAGGGGCTTTGGCGGCACCAGGCCGGCATTCTTGGCGATTGCAGTCTGGTGGCGTTGGATTGCGCGGTGAAGGTCGAGGATGCGTTCGGCTGCAATGGGCGATCGGGAGCCGGCCACAACGCGGTCGAACCAGAGCGTATCGCTGATAGCGGTGCCCTCGCGTGAAAATTCCGGCGCCGAGACGTACAAGATCTTCTTGCCGGAAGCAGCGAAACGTTCCTCGATGTGTGCGCCGGTGCCGACCGGCACGGTGCTTTTCTGGGCGTAGACAGTGCCTGCTTTCATAAGCGGCAGGGCCGAGTCTGCCGCCGTAAAGACATAGGTCAGGTTCGAGCTGCCGTCGGGGTTGTCGGGCGTCCCGACGCAAGAGAAAATAATCGTGCTATGCGGCACGGCCATTTCGTATGAATCTGTCGGAATCAGGTTGCCACTGGCGAGACCCGCAGCGATTAGCGGATCGGCGCCTGATTCATAGAAGAATGAGCGGCCTTGCTTGATTACTTCCAGGCGCTTCGGGTCGACCTCGAGCGCGTAGACAGTAAAGCCGGCGTTGGCGAGCACGGCAGCGAGCGTCAAGCCGACATAACCGCAGCCAATAATAGTAATAGAATCTTTGTCAGTAGCTACCATGGCGTATACCTCCCGCAGGTTTCGTACGAACAGTATAGCTTATTCGACGGTGACGGACTTGGCGAGGTTGCGCGGCTTGTCGACGTCCAGGCCCTTCTGAACGGCGATGAAGTACGCCAGGAGCTGCAATGGGATGACGGTCAGTACCGGTGCGGTTTGTTCGAGTGTCTTCGGGATGAAAATAGTGTCGTCAGCCAACGATGTGATATGTTTATTACCCTCGGTCGCAATCGCCAGTACCGGTCCCTTGCGGGCTTTGATCTCCTGGATGTTGGAATACATTTTCTCGAGCAAGTCAGAATCGGTCGCGATGGCGAGCGTCGGGAAGCCGGCGTCGATCATGGCGATCGGCCCGTGCTTGGTCTCGCCACCGGCGTAACCTTCGGCGTGGATGTAGGATATTTCTTTGAGCTTCAGGGCGCCTTCGAGCGCGCACGGGTAACCGTAGCGCCGGCCGATGAACAGGAAATCGCGGTAATTGGCATATTTTTTGGCCAATTTCTCGACCACGCTTACTTGCTTAAGGATGGCTTCGGCCTTACCAGGCAATTGCTCGAGTTCGGCGAGGAGCGCCTTGTACTGCGGATGCTTACCGCCGCTGAGGTTCAAGGCAATCTCAAGCAGGACTGTTACCTGTGCTATGAATGCCTTGGTACTGGCAACTGCCAGTTCGGGGCCAGCGTGGCAGTAGACGCCAGCGTCGGTTAGGCGGGCGATGGTCGAGCCGGTGGCATTAACAACGCCCAGCTTGAGTACGCCGTAGTCCTCGACTTTCTTGAGTGCCGCGATAGTATCGGCCGTCTCGCCAGACTGTGAGATAGCGAGTACCGCCGTGCCGCGAGACAAGGGCTCGGAGCGATATTTGAATTCACTGGCCAACTGGACTTCGACGGGGATACCGGCCAGTTCTTCGATAAGGTATTCGCCAATGAGTCCGGCGTAATATGACGTTCCGCAGGCGACAATAACGATACGGTCGAGGTGTTGCAGCTGCTTGCCGACGGTCTCGAGGCCGCCAAGTTTGATGATGCCGTCACCCGCGTGTACGCGGCCGGCGGTCGCTAGCTTGACAGTGCCGGGTGCTTCGAAGATTTCCTTCAGCATGAAGGTCGGGAAGTCACCGCGGCTCGCCTGACCGGCTTCGTATTCCAGAAGTTCGATATCACGGCTGACCGGTTTTTCTTCTTGGACATTCTCGATAGCGTACGTATGGCGGCTGACGGTGACCGTCTCGTTGTCTTCGATGTAGACGATCTTCTTGGTATAGGCGGCGACCGCTACGGGGTCGGAGGCGACAAACATCTCATCGTCACCGACTCCCAAGACGAGCGGGCTAGACAGTTTAGCTGCGAACAGCTTGTCTGGTTCGAGCGTTGACAATACGAGGATGGCATACGCGCCGCGCAGGTCCTTGATGGTTGCTTTGAACGCCTGCTCGAACGCCAGGCCTTCCTTGACGTAGTAGTCGATAAGGTGGGGAATGACCTCGGTATCTGTCTGGGTGAGGAAGGTGTAGCCCTCAGCTTGCAGCTGCTCTTTTATCTCGGCGTAGTTCTCGATAATGCCGTTGTGGACGGCAAAGATCGTGCCGTCTTTATTCGTATGGGGATGGGCATTGGTTGTGGTGGGCGCGCCGTGGGTGGCCCAGCGGGTATGGCCGATGGCCATACGGGTTTTAGTAAGCTTACTCTTTTCTACCAGATCTGCCAACTCCTGTACCCGACCGGCGACTTTCAACAGCTTTGCTTTGCCGCTGTGCTCGAGTACGGCGACCCCTGCCGAGTCGTAACCGCGGTACTCAAGGGTCTTGAGTCCGTCGACTATCGTATCGGCCGCTGGCCGGTCGCCAATGTATCCTACGATACCGCACATGGTGTTAAGTATAGCCTTTTACCCATAAATAGCAATCATTCTCTGAGTAATATTTACATTGATGATAAGCTGTTAGCGTTTTTGCGGTTGCTGATGTGACGACTGGCGCGTCGCGGCAAGCGCCTTCGTAATGTACGCGTGCATTTGTGCGCGAAAATGCGTAGCAGAAAACGTTTGAGCAGTGCGTGCAATCTGTGCGTGATTGAACCGGTCGGGTTTGAAGCCGTGCAGAGCCGCGACTAGGCTTTTGGCGGTCTGTTCCTCAAAGAAAACGCCGGTCTTGCCGGGAGCAACATAGTCGAGGGCACCACCAGCCTTGTAGGCGATAACCGGCGTACCGGCGCCTAACGCTTCGACAGGCGTGATGCCGAAGTCGTCGAGGCCTGGGAAGATGAATCCCATGGCACTGCCTAACTCTTCGGCCATGACCTCATCCGATACTTTGCCGAGAAATGTTACGGACTTACCGGCGAGCTTACGCAATCGCCGGTGGTCCGGCCCGTCACCGATAACTGTAAGCGGCAACTCCAGCTTACTGCACGCCACGACTGCCAGGTCGACACGCTTATAGGGCGTCTGGCGGCTAGCGATGACAAAGCCGCGGCGCTTACTTGCCACGCGGGCCGCTCGGCGGAAGCGCTCGATAGCGACCGGGGGGTGGATAACGGTGGCACTGCGGTCGTAGTATTTCTGAATCTCTTTCGCTACATGGGTGGAATTCGTCACCATAAAGTCTGGACGCTGTGCGGCTTTATAGTCCCACCGCCGTAGCGGGTTGACGAGCAAGCGTAGTCCCGGCCGTGCCAGCCAATCGAATATACCGAAGCCCGGATGGCGCATGTATTCCTGGTAGCGGCTCCAATAGTAATGTGTCGGCGCGTGGCAGTAATTGATATGTAGGGCGCTATGCGGCACACGGATTCCTTTAGCTTCGGCGCCCGAACTGCTGATGACGAGGTCATAATCCGAGAAGCTGAGACGTGTAAACCACCAGATACGCAGCGGAGCGATGTACTTACGCAAGATCGAGAACGGCCAGTGCTGCAACAGACCGGTCCGCACCTTGCCGTCCAGGCGTTCGCGCCACTCCCGTGTGGCGTACGAGGTATAAATCGGAGCGTCCGGAAATAGGTGGTGCAATTCCTCGACGACATGTTCGGCGCCGCCGCCGATGAGCCAGTCATGGACGATGGCGACCCTAAGCCCTACCAATTCATCTTTTGGCTTCGGCGCCGTCGTACGCCGCGACTGGGCGCGCGCGGGTCCGCCTCGCAAGCGGTTACGTTCCATAAGGCCTATGCGGTCCCTCGCTTATTGAGTACCACCCAAAACGTTCGGATCATGATAACGAAATCACCTAGCAGGCTCCAGTTCTGGACGTAGTACAAGTCGAGCTGCCGCCGTTCGTCGAAGCTGATATCGCGGCGGCCGGATACTTGTGCCAGGCCCGTTATGCCGGCCTTGACGCTCAGGATAGCGTGCCGTTTGCTGTAGACTTGCAGTTCTCGGGGCACGAGCGCGCGCGGTCCGACCAGGCTGATGTCACCCTTTAGGACATTGAATAACTGCGCCAGTTCATCGATGCTTGTACGGCGGATAAAGCGACCGATTGGGGTAACCCGCGGGTCGTTGGGGATCATATCGCCGTTTTTACGGTATTCTATGGCCAACTCGGGCTTGCCCATTTTAGCGAATGCTTCTTCCGGTTCCAGGCCGCTGTATTTGAGGTTGTGCGAGCGGAACTTGTACAGCTTGAAAACCCGGTTGCCCCTCGTTAATCGCGGGTGCAGAAAAAATACCGGACCGCCGTCGTAGAGCTTTATGGCGATAGCTACTACCAGCATAATCGGCGACGTAATGATGATGGCCGTCAGGCTCAGGACGACGTCGGCCAAGCGTTTGGCCACGCGTCCCCAACCGGTGAGCGCCGTCTGATTGACCGTGATGACCGGTATGGATTGGAATAGTTCAGCTTCGATATTGCCGGTAAACAAGTCGGCATTGCCCGGCACAAAACTATAGCCCAGGTGGTGTCCCTGGGCGTAAACGAGAATGTCAGTATTCTTGGGACCGGAGGCATAGAGCTCTGTCTGAATGATCGTGTGCAGCTGCGTGCCTGCCACCGTAGCTGCTTCATCAAAGGTAGTAAAGCAGGGGATGTGTTGCTCGTGCGTCGGTGTAAATTCGTTGCAGCCCACGATGCCGATGACACGGTAGCCGGTTACGGCCGTGTTGGCTAGCATCTGGGTGAGCTCGATGGTCAGCTTCGTATCGCCGACGAGCAGGACGTTTGTGACGCCCTTACCGTAACGAAAAAGTTGCCGACGGATGCCCCGTGCCATCGTGCGGAACAGCAGTACAAAACAAAACGCCAGCAAGAAGCCGTAGAGTAACACGAGACGGGCTGGGAAGATACTGACGTCCGCGAGGTAGCTGTAGGTAACGATGCCCATCACCCCGACAAGGCAGCCGACCGCTAGTCGTCCCAGTTCGCGGAACCGGTAGTCGTAGACGCGGGAATTATAGAGGCTGAACAAGGCAAAGACGAGAATGAAGAAGGGAAGCAGGGTAGTGAGAATCGTGACATAGGTGAATGCATGGATATGGGCGCTGATCGGCGTGTGGTCAAGCGTAACACGCAAAATGTAGGCGACGACAAATGCGATAAGGAGCGCCAGAAAATCGCCGATGACGAGAAAGACGTTGTAAATGAGTGAGGAATTATTCTTCATCAAGTAGTGTCACACCATTAGCACGTAGCAGTCGGCTGTACTTACCTGTGCCCATCCTGCCGTCAGCACGATATACTAACATTGTAACACCTATGCAAACGAATATTGTGACATCCAAGCGGCTGCTACAGATCCTGGCAGGGATGGTAGCTATGATCATTGTGTTTATTCCCTTCCATGCGCTGCTTACCGTCTGGTTCGCATCGCTGGTCGGGCACTATACGGCGTTGCGACTCTGGAAAGAATGCCTGCTGCTTTTGTTAGTCGTCGGGGCGACATATGTCGTAGTTACCGATGCGGCGCTGCGGCGACGGCTGCACCGGTGGCGGCTCATGTGGGCCATTGTGGCGTATTGCCTGGTTCAGCTGGTCTGGGGTGTGGTCGCCCTAAGGATGCATCAGGTAGATGCAAAAGCGCTTGCCTACGGCTGGCTCGTCGATACGCGGTATCTCGTATTTTTTGTGAGCGTTTGTATCGTTGCCAGTCGGACCGTGTCTTTAAAGGCTGTTTGGCAGAAGCTCGTTTTCTGGCCGGCGGCTGTCGTCGTTATCTTCGGCCTGCTGCAGCACCTTGTCCTACCCTACGATTTCCTGCGGCACCTGGGCTATAGCACGCTCACTATCTTTCCGTACGAAGATATTAACAACAATGTGCACTACATTCGCATCATGTCGACCTTGCGCGGCGCGAATCCGCTTGGTGCGTACCTTGTCGTAGTATTATGCCTGCTCGTGGCGGTGGGGTTTGCCTGGGGTCGACGACGTAAGGCTGCAAAGGCGCGATGGCAAAAGGTGGCCCTCGGCTTACTAGTTTGCGGCGTGACCGTCACGCTCGTGCTTACCTTCTCGCGGGCTGCCTGGCTTGGCGCGGCAGTGGGCCTCGTGATACTTTTTGGCGTGCAGTTGCCGGCGCGCGTACGGCTATGGGCAGCGGCCAGTAGCCTGGCGGTTGCCGTGCTACTTGCAGGCACTGCGCTGCTGCTTTGGCATAACACTACTTTCCAGAATGTCATATTCCATACACAGGAACATTCGTTGGTAAAGACGACATCGGATCAAGGGCACGCCTCGGCGCTGCAGGCTGGGTTGCGTGATGTAGTGCACGAACCGCTTGGCCGTGGCCCAGGGACAGCTGGTCCGGCGTCGGTCTATAACACGGACCACCCGGTGCGCGTATCCGAGAACTATTTCATCCAAATCGCGCAGGAAGTTGGCTGGATTGGCCTGGTGCTTTTCCTGGTTATCATCTGGCTTATCGTACTTCAATTGTGGCAGCAACGTACCGATCCACTGGCGCTCGGCCTGCTCGCTGCCGTGGTTGCTGTCTGTATTATCTGCCTCTTTAGCCATGCGTGGACAGACGACACGCTTGCCTACCTCTGGTGGGGTTTGGCCGGTATTGCGGTTGCCCCGTCGTTGACGCCCCAGAAACAAAGCGTTAGCATGAAAGGGTGAACGAAAAACAAACACCTTCGCCGGCTGTCATCCGGCCAACCAAGAAACAGCGGGAGCTACTTACCTTCATCGGCGAGTTCATCGCCCAGCATGGCTATAGCCCGAGTTATCGCGAGATTATGATGGGCCTGAAGTATACTTCTGTGGCAACAGTCGCTCTGCACGTCAATAACCTCATCAAGCGCGGCCACTTGCGCAAGCGGGATTACTCAGCCCGCTCGCTCGAACTGGCGGTGCCGCTGGAACCGGCCCGTGTGACGACGAACCAGGTGTTGCCGGCCGAAGAGAAGTGGCTCGTGGGAAAAGTGGAGCATGCGTTCGTCCAGGCGGAACAGGGGGCGGTATTGGAGCCGGCGCAGCTCGCGTCGCTCGTTGTTCTTATCGAGGCGCTACGGGTTCTAGGGCTCGAAGATGCGGCCCAGAGCTTCCAATCCCGTCTCACTACTGTCAAGAAGCGTCCAACATCTGTCGCTGCCATGGGGAAGGGCTCAGTGTGACGTATCAGCTCGGACAGCCCCCAAGACGCCATTATCGGCTCTACGGCATCCTGCTGCTTGCTGCCATCTGCTTCCTTGGCGGCCTGGTCTGGCAGGGACGCCAGCTACTGCAGTCGCACACCACCCTGACCCAGTCGCACGCGTACGTCGGCACCGTCACGGCCAATACTCCGAAGCTGCATACGGTTACGAAGCAGAACTTTTCGATCGGTCTGCCGCAAGGTTGGAACTCAGTTACGCCGTCACATGGCCCATACACGATGTATAGCTGGCGAGGTAGCGGCGAAGACGTAGCCCGCCAGCTTGATCTGTACATCGACATTATCCCGGCTAACCTTGCGGTCAACCGGCTGCTGCAGATTACTCCAGCGGGTGATCATTTTTCGATTACCGGCAGCGTATCAGATAACTGCACGCAGTTTACTGCTCAGACAGCCTCATCGGCGGCAACTGGTGTGGAGGCTGCGCAACTGGACGGAGTTAACTTTCTCTGCGACGTGGGCAATTCAGAACGCGATGTCGTGGGCACTGGTTCGGTGGCAGGAGTCAATACAGCCGTAGTGAGCGGCCCGGCTACCGGCGAACACAAGGTGTTCTTTGCATATACTGATAACAGTAATACGCCGGACTACGTGCTACTCGAAGACATCATCGAGAGTTTCCGGGCTTTATAGCTTCTGACGGCTCAGACCTGCCAAGAAAGCCGGAGAAGCGGTGCATGCAACGCGCCCATTTGTACTCAAAAATACTATATCTAGCGTACCTGCCTGCTGATACACTACTAATAGTTAACAAATCATAACCGGAATCGGGTGTGAGTCCCGAGCTGTGCCGCAACTGTAAACAGCGAAGATCGCTGTGAGCCAGACACGGTTTCTAAAGGTCTCTCGAGCAGGAGCAGCCGTAGTTTGATGCCCTCTGCTCGGAAGATTAGAAGGGCAATGTATGGCCGCTGCAGCCGAAGCGCTCTGTTTGGACGAAGCACGGTATACGGATGACTATCCATTGGTGATTCCGGTAGCGGAACTGCCAGAGGATGAGCTGGTTCGTAGGCGTGCGGAACGGTTTTTCCACGCGGTCGGGGCGGCGGCGTTACGGGACCAAGTTACGGGCCTTGAGCGCTTCTCGGCAGAGAGCGACTTCCCTACGCTGCGGGATGCTATCCAGGCAGCCGCGCATGGCAATGAGCAGGCCGTGCGCTTCGTTACTGCCGATGCCCGGGCGGATGTCATTGAGCGCACCGTTAAGGCTGGCCACGTCATGCAGTTCGAGCTGGAAGCTGACGAGAACGGCAATATCCGGCAGCACGGGCAGCTCCTGACGGATATATACGCGAATGCCTTGCAATTAGTATCTCCGGGTCCGATGCGCAGGCGTACTTACGCCGAGGCGGTCAACGGCTTCCGGATGATGGGCGTGCGCCGCCAAAAGCTACTCGAGGATTATGTATTTGTCGTGCCTTCCTGCTACCCGGACGATATGACGGATGAAGAAGCGGCTGGTGCCGGCTTCTTTGCTGATACGAAATCATGCTCGATCCAAACCTTGCGCGAATGGGATGGAGTGCTCGTGCAGGAAACGGCATTTGTCGCGGGCGTGAAAGAACGTGGCGCGAAACGGCATGATAAGGTGGCGTTAGCGGGCATGGCCGACGAGTTCGGCGTGTCATTGGAAGGCAAAGACGTAACGGCGATGATTGCTGCGCCGCTGCTCATCCACCGTAGCCTTATGCCGAATGGCGTTGTCGATCTCGTAAGGCGCTATGACCGGTACGCGGGCGGCACGTTCTTCGGCGCCGCCAAGCCGCCGGAAGACTATATAGCGTATCTTGCACAGTGCCGCGAGCGGGAGGCGCAACTCGAGCCTCGGGTGCAGGGTATCGTGGCAGACCTCATCGCACAAGCGCCCGATATACGGACGCCGCTCGATGCTATCCGGCACCTGCACGAGTTGTCGCAGAGCGCTATGGTTGACTATGCGATCGGGGATACGACAATCGATCCTCGTGTATTCGGTGCCGATGCCGCCGCGTATATCGAACAGGCGCGCCATTGGCTGGAGCAGGGTAACTACAGCCGTTTCATGCAGTCCCGTAACCGTGCGCAAAGCACAGCCCAGTCCTCGTCGTGTCCAGCCGGTATTTCGAGTAACATAGGGCCGGCGAGTGAAGTAGGCGGTGCAGAAGGTGGCGAGGATGCGGCAGAGGCGGAATCATCATCCGCTTCAGCCGGTGAACGGAGAAAGATGACCTGTCCGTTCTGCGGGAACAAGAACCAGTACGGCGATCCGTGTTCGCCAAACCAGCATTGTCGGAACTGCCAGGCTCGCGTCGTCAATGGCAGAGTTGTCTCTAGGGGCAATGGCGGCAGGAAGGCGGACGCACCGGCAAAGCCGGCAGAGATTCTCCTTTTCCGGCACAAGGAACGTAGCCGAAAAGTTGCTCGGACGGCGCTTGCCGCCTAAGCGGCGTCTTCAGCTGCGGCAAGCGGCATGTCAGCTTCGATTTGTTTGAGGTGTCGCGCGCGGTAGCGGTCAAAGTGCTCACGGTCGATACCGTTTTGTTCGATCAGCGAGGTCAGTCGTTCGGCGCTGGCGCGGTGCGGGATGATGACGAAGCTGCTGCCGAGCTCGTAGAGCTGCAGCGCTTCCTCATAGCTGTTGGCATTGCAGACGATCACCGCCTCGGGATTAAGTAGGTTCATATGCCGTACCAGTTGCTCATTCGTTTCAAAATCGGTAACCGTGCTGATCACTAGTTTGGACGTCTGGATACCAATCTCGTCGAGCAAGCCCGTGTCGGTCGCATCACCATAGAGACACGGGATACGCTTCTGCTGCAGCAAGTCGATAACGGCCGGGTCATAGTCGACGACGACGTAGCGTCGGTGCAGCTGCTGGAATGTCCTGATAAACTCATGCCCGCCGCGCCGGTAGCCGAACAGGATAACTTCATAGCCAGTGTGCGGCTGTTCCCGGCGCTTAGCGGTGCGCTCGAACAGTCCAAGGCCAAAGCGGTCAAAGATGCGGAACAGGCCGTTATCGTGTTGCGTGAGGTATGAGCTTACTGCAATAGTGATGATGGCCACAAGGGTTATAAGCGTGCTGACTTCCTTGCTGACGAGTCCCGTGCTGGCCGCGAGTACCGCCAGGACGATAGAGAACTCGCTAACCTGCGAGATGTTAATAGCGGCCATGAAACTTACCCGCTTAGTGTAGCCGAGCAGGCCGAGCGTTGTCGTAATGGTAGCCGGCTTCACAATAATGACGATGGCCGAAATAATGAGTGCCGGCACGAGTGCTTGCGAAATGCCGGTTACGGAGAGGCTTTGGCCGAGGACGATAAAGAACAGAACGACGAAGAAATCGCGCAGCGGCTTCAGCCGGGCTTCGATCTCGGCTGCGTAGGGTAGCCCGGCCAGGGCGACGCCTGCGAACAGCGCGCCGATCTCGATGGAGAAGCCGGCAATCTCGAACAGACTGGCAACGCCGAAGCCCCATCCGACCGCGAACAGGAAGAGCATTTCCTGCGATGAAGCCATAAAGCGGGCAATGCGCGGCAGCAGCACTGCGCTCATGATGATCAAGAACACTAGGAGAAGTGCTCCTTCCAGAACCAGTGTGCCGAGCCGAGCGAATCCTATCGAGTTATCTCTACCGGCAGCGACAAACAAGAGCGCGACGGTCGCCACGATGTCGTCGAGCAGGACGATGCCGATTGCCACTTGCCCGTGCAGCCGGTTCTGCTCCTTCTTGTCCGAGAGAATCTTGACAATGATGATTGTGCTGCTGAAGAACAGGCATAAGCCGATAATAAGTGCCTCGATGCGGGTAAAGCCGAGCAGCGTCGCTACAGCGAAGCCTACCGCTCCCACTGTCACCAGTTCTGCTCCGGTGGCTATAAAGATCGTGCTGCCGAGCCGCTTGATAACGCCGACATTCATGCCGAGCCCGATGATAAATAGTAATAGCGCTATACCGATGCTCGCGAACGACCCAAATGTGTCCCCGTGGATAAGGTTGAACGCTGCCGGTCCGACCAGGATGCCGGTCAGGATATAACCGAGGATGAGCGGCTGACGGAGTAAGCGCATGATGATCGACACGGCTGCGCCCACCGCGATGATAAAACTCAGTTCCAAGAATATGCCGTCAGCAGCCATTGTTGTTTGTTTTAAGAGAACTTACACAAGCATTATAGCAGATGGATACTGCCTAATGACGGCAAGCGCTCTGGCGGCTGATTGCTGATTAGCCGTTGGCTCGTACTTTTTCGATAAGCGTGCGGTTTGGCGAGTCTGCGGGCAGGTCACCCCTGGTATTGACGAACTCATTGCCGGCTTGGTCGGTCGCGATAACGTCAATTTCCTGATCGTCAGGAATAGCGTTCACGACAAATGCAAGTAGGTCCATAACACCGTGCGCTGCGTCTGTCGAGCTCGTATCCTGGCTGTTGTTTCCGTCGCATCCTTCTATGTAGATGAGCCGCTTCCCGTGCGCACTATGAATACTGAGACCGGCCGTGGGTAAGAGTTTACCGTCGTCAGGATCCCAGAGCAAATCGTGGTTGGCGGTTTTCGTGCTCCAACGGAGTAGCGGCTTGCGGTCATCGGTGCTCAATAAGATTACAGCAGACACGTCTTTGCGCGCCCCCTGGCTTCCGATCAGCGTTTCCCAGTATGGCTTTCGGTCTTCCAAGGAGTGCCAAGCGTCATCGAGGGGTATCTGGCGGGTACGGGTGCGCTCGACCCAGGACAGTCCTTCCATGCCATTTGTGACACGTTTGGTGACGGTAACCTTTTCTGATTCTTGTGGCGCGGATTCCGCGCCGGAAGTACGCAATGATTCGAAGAAACCGGACATGTGCACACAATACCATAATTAATTAAAATAGTCAATAATGGCCAGCAGCGAGAATATTCTCAAGTGTCGTGTAAACGGAGCTAAACTGCTCGTAGCTGTCGTCTGCTGCTGCAGCCTCGGACTCTCAGCCATTGCCCTCAAGGGCTAGGGCAAAACTAGACCGTTTATGATCATATGCTATAAACTTTACGTATCCTCTATCTTAATAAGTAGTGGTGTAGGTTGGGTTGGCTGGGATTGTTTTACCGATACCCAGTACGAAGACCAGAAATAAAAGAAGAAGTTAAGTAAAGCCGAACAAGATAACCAGACTCAGAAAACGTAACCCTAAATCCCGTCTACTAATATCCTACATATGACCGAATTGCCAAAGCTAACGAAAAAGCAGCAAGAGATACTAAGCCTATTGTATAGATTCAGGTTCCTTAATCGTATCCAGATACAAACGTTTCTAGGGCACAAAGACCCGAAAACTATTAACCTGTGGCTACGGGATTTACGAGCCAAAGGTTATGTCGAGTGGATATATTCGACGCATTTTGCCGAAAAGACTAAGCCGGCCATTTACTACTTGGGAATAAACGGCGTGCGGCATCTGCGGACACGTACCAAAAAGGCCGAAGTCGAAGACGGCAAATGGGAAATAGTACCAGCCTACCCGGCGGAAGAACTCCGCAAACGCTATAAAGAGCCGACTCGCAGCAAGACGTTCATTGACCGCTGTACCCTAGTCGCGGATTGTTGCCTTGCTCTCGAAAAAGAAGATGCCGCCAACGGAGCGAAAGGCACAGACTTGCGTTATTACTACCAAACGGAGGCGGATTACTTGCTTGAACGCAGCTACTATCACTTCGTACTCGATCTCGAGGACGGACGCATCCGGCCGCACCTGATCTTTTGCCAAGACAAGCTCAATAAAGATGGCACAGAAGAAGCAACGGTAGAGAGCTGCCTGCTTGAAATCTTCGACCTGACCCTGCCGCGCTACCGTATGAAAAAGTGCCTGGCCGATTATGTGCAGTTCTTAGATGAAGAAGGCGACAGTTGGCAGGAGCAAACCGAAACCAAACAATTGCCAGTTGTTTTGTTTGTCTGTCCTCGAACGAGCGACCTTATTTACGCGAAACGGCGAACACGCAAGCTTGTTGCGGACGCCTGGTACTGGGAAGATGACGACGTCGAGAAGCCGAGAATGCGATTTACGACAACGGATAAGCTCAGGCAAAGCGGCATATTGGACAAAAAGATTTGGGAGCAGGCGTAGAGCCAATACGGACCTTCCGCCGAGATCCGACGGCATTGTTTTTTATCCCCAGCTTTGCGCTTGACAAGCATAAGCCCGTTTTCCTACACTAGGGGTGTACACGAAAGCGGATGCGAGAGCCGCTTATTTGTGAGACAAAAATAATTTAACAAACACACAACGAGAGTGTATGATACCTTGGCGAGCAGTACTCGTGAGGTCTGCTTTTCGTTGGAGGAGTATTAGAGTTATGCCTGTACACATCAAGGTAATTGATGCCAAGCCTGCGCGCGTGCACGTGACGGTGTACCGTCCCTCGTGGCAGCAGTTTCTACAGTACTAAATGATGGGACGCCCCTATGGCGGCCCTTTGCCTAACGGCAAGGGGGACCTCCGGCCAGGGATTTCCCATCCGAACCTGCCGGAATAAATCCGGCCCCACCACAGCGAACCGGCGCTGCTATTCCCAGGAATAGTTTCATGTGACATGAAAAATACGGCCTTCCGCGGAAGGCCGTATTTATTTCCTAGGGCTGTCTACTGCTTCGGGGCTTTCTTTGCGATTTCGGTGTCGAGAACCTTGGAGAAGGCGTCCAGGCTTGGCTCGCCGGTGCTGTCAACGAGCTGCGCATTACCAACCTTCTTGCCGTCCAGGTAGAATGTCGGTGTTGCCATCTCGTCGCCCGTTTTGGCGAAGGCGTCCAGGTCGGCGTTGATGGCATTGTTGACTTGTTCGCTCGCGTAATCGTTGTCGAATTGGCTCTTGTTGAGCTTCAGCTGGTCAGCATACTGCTCGAAGTAATTTAGCGGATCGCGGCTAGCCACCCAACCTGATTGGCCGGTCGGGTCCTGGTTCTCATACAAGAGGTCGTGCATCTCCCAGTATTGGCCTTGCAGCCCGGCTGCTTCGGCAGCCCGTGCCCCGGCGAACGCGTTCGGGTGGATAGAGGTAAGCGGCAGGTTGCGGAACTGGAAAATAATCTTGTCGCTGTATTTGGCCGCTACCTGCTTAACGACCGGAAAGTACGAACCGCACACCGGGCACTCGTAATCGCCGTATTCGATCAGTGTGACGCCTTCCGGACTGGTACCTTCGACGTGGTGTGTTGGTGTGCCGGACGAACCGGGTAGCGAATTCTGTTTATTGTGGTTGCTCACGAATACGATGCCGCCCAAGATGACGACGATAGCGGCGATCGCTATAAGAAATTGCTTGGACATCTAGGACTCCCTGTTATATGGCCTCTTCTTGAATAAGTATACAGCACAAGCTGAAGGACGGATGATAGTATTAAAGGTATATGGTTACGTTTGCCATCGCTGTTCTTTGCCTGCTGATCGCCCTTGCTGCAATCGCGGTCGGAAAGGCCTACGAAGCGTTGCCGGTGACGGAACTGAAGCGCCGCGCCGCCACCGGTAATACGCAGGCCCAGCAGCTGTACCGGGCTGCAGCGTACGGCAGCGAACTAACGGTGCTTACTGTTGGCGTCGCAACGATAAGCGCTGCGGCGGGATTTGTTCTGTTTGCTCGTGTCGCGCCGCCTATGCTCGGCTTTATCGTTGTAGTCCTGGCACTGCTCTTGGCATATACCTGGCTGCCCCGCAAGCGGCAAGGCGAATTAAGTACGCGGGCGGCAGTGAACGTGGCGCCTGCCGTAGCGGAGCTGTTGCGTCTCCTCCGCCCTCTCTTGCGGCCGCTCGTGACTCTTATGCGGCGCCACAAGAAGGACGGCCATACCGGTTTATTTGACCGTCAAGATGTTTATGCGCTGGTGGAGCGGCAGAAGCGCCAGGCGGACAGCCGGTTGACGGAGGATGAGCTGGAACGCATACGACGCGTGTTGCAATTGGGTGAAAACCACGTCCGGGACGTACTCGTGCCGCTCCGTCGCGTAAAGATGGTTGCCGCGAATGAAGCGCTCAGTCCGGTATTGCTCGACGAGCTGTATAGCAGCGGCCACGCCTTCTTTCCTGTCTACGATAGCGACCCCGCAAATGCTGTCGGCCTTTTAGCACTAGACCGCGTTGCAGACATCAAGCGAACAGGGAAGGTCGGTGATTACAGCTCTGCGAAACTGGCATATGTCCACGAGGCGGACACCCTGGAGCAGGCGCTGCGCGCTCTGGCGGAATCGCGGCAGCATCTCCTCATCGTTGTCAATAATACCGACGAATATGTCGGCATCGTGACGCTGAGCGACATTACCCGTTGGCTGCTCGGCGCAGCCGGGAAGCGCGGTATCCATGATGACCGCGACGCGGTTGCGGCCCGTCATGTCCGTGCGGCCGCTACTTCCCCTGAAAAAGTGGTACAATAAGCGGCAATATGGCGTACCTCGGTAACTCCAATATGAATTTCAGGGTCGGCAGTACTAGCCGGCGCTAGTGGCCTGCGCCATCGACCCCTTATCCAGCCGAAGTACCGACAATCTAAGGAGAGAAAATATGCCAAGAACATTGAGTAGTGATGTCAAGAGCCAGGTGGGGAAACAAGTTACCGTCGAAGGGTGGCTGCACAAGAAGCGCTTGCTCGGCGGCCTGACGTTTATTAATATCCGCGACCGCCGCGGCCTCATACAGGTTGTCTTGGACAACAAAGATGAAGTCGAACGCTTACGCGGCCTGCAGATCGGCACGGTTCTGCGGGCCACCGGCACGGCGGTAGAAGAATCTCGGGCGCCGGGCGGCGCGGAGCTGCACGACGCTCACCTGGAAGTGCTCGTGCCCGTTACTGACGAACCGCCGATCGAGATCGACAAGCCGTTGAGCCACAAGCCGGAGAATCTCGACACCCTGTTCGATTACCGCGTACTGGGACTGCGCAACATCCAGGAGGCCAAGATCTTCCGCATCCGTTCCGACCTGCTGCGTTATATCCGCGAATATCTTTATGGCCAAGACTTTGTCGAGATCAACACGCCCAAACTCGTCGCCGGTGCCGCCGAAGGCGGTGCCGAGGTATTCAAGCTCGACTATTTCGGCAAAGAAGCCACGCTTGCCCAGAGCCCGCAGCTGTACAAACAGATCATGGTGGGCGTCTTCGAGCGCGTCTTCGAAATCGCCCCTGCTTTCCGTGCCGAGCTGTCCGCCACGACGCGCCACCTGTCGGAAGTCACCATGCTGGATGTCGAGATGGGATTCATCGAAGGGCACGACGACGTGCTCAAGCTGCTGAACGGCCTTGTCTACGATGTTCTGACGCGTCTCTACAAGGAGCACGCGGACGACCTCAAGTCCCTGAACGCGCCCGAGCTTGTTCTGAAGCCCGAGTTCCCGCGCTACACCATGGCCCAGATCCACGAGCTGTACCAGAAGGAAACCGGCAAGGATATGAGCCACGAGATCGACCTGACTCCCGAGGAAGAGAAGTGGATCTGCGAATACAGCAAGAAGCAGCACGGCTGCGAAGCGGTCTTCGCTACCGGCCTGCCAGCCGCCAAGATGAAGTTCTACCACATGAAGGGCGATGAAGGCACCGCCCGCAGCGCCGATTTGCTCTTCCGCGGCGTCGAGATCAGTACCGTGCCGCAGCGTGAGCACCGCCATGAGGTACTTGTCGAACAGATGAAGGCCGCCGGCGTCAACCCGGATATGCCGGGCTTCGCGCCGTATGTCGCCGCCTTCAAGTACGGCCTGCCGCCGCACGGCGGCTTCGGCTTCGGTATCGACCGCCTGACCGAGAAAGCCATCGGCCTCGGCAATGTCAAAGAAGCCGTCCTCTTCCCGCGCGACATCAACCGCCTCGCCCCCTGATCATGCGGATCGCGCAAGCAGTTTCTACGCGAAAATCTTAAATTGTTAAGGATTGTCTATGAAGTCTAATCCCTATGAGGCGATACTACGCGTTCTTGATGGCGCGCATATCCAGTATGAGCGGCTCGAGCACGAGCCGGTGTATACGAGCGAACAGGCTGCGGCCGTGCGCGGTTTGTCGCTGCAGCAAGGCGCGAAGTCGCTCCTGTTCAAGACAAAGCATGGTTTCGTGCTCGTCGTCGTGCCCGGCGACAAGCGTGTCGACTCGAAGAAGTTGAAGAAACACCTTGGAGTCAGCGACGTCAGGTTTGCGAGCCCCGACGAAGTAAAAGAACAGATGGGCTGCGAAATCGGCTCGTGCTACCCGCTCGGCATCATCGCGGGCTTGCGCACCATCGTCGATAAAAGCCTGGGCGCGAACGAGGTTATCTCGTTCAACCCGGGCAGCCACACCGTTTCCATCAAGATGAGCTACGCCGATTACCAGCGTGCGGCGCGGCCCGAGCTAACCGACGTCGTGCAATAAAGTCGCGGGCAATAAAAACAACGCCGGAGCATGTCCGGCGTTGTTTTCTGCTGCTTCCGACTCAGTGGTGGAAGACTCGCGAGAGCACCCAGATGGCCGCGCTGATCTCGAGAAAGAACAGCCCTAGGCCGACCGGCGATCCCCAGCTGAACCAGGACCCCCAGGCGCGCCAGTTCTTCATGTGCCGATCGTCGTAGTCCTTCCACTTCTCGTAGTCTTTGAAGGGTTCTTCTTTTGACATACGTATCCTTCTTGTGATTTAAAAATAACACCTCGAAAAGCATACGCCGGCTCGACCTTACCGGCAATCTACCTTACGGGGCGCAACCCTGGTGGAATGACATCCGGCCATGTAGTTCGCGCGGGTTGCGTCGGGCGCGCATGGCATGATACTGGACCCACAACTGCTGCCATCTAACCACAGAAGTGACTAGGCGGCAATACCCTACAGTGACTGGGTTTGGGCGGGATTGATACGCTGCACGGGCTGTGTGCCGTTGTATTCGGTGACGAGCGCGTTGTAGCTGTCGAGCAAGCCGTTGTACTGGTCGATTAGGCTATTTTCCTGATCGAGGTACTGGCGGTACTGCTTGTAGTAGTAATCGTCCAGGTACTGATCGCCTGCATCGGCCCAGCGCACGCTCGTCGCGTAGGCGTTGTTCGCGAAGCCGTTGTATTGCTTGATCTCTGCGTCCATCTGGGATAGTTGGTCTTCATCATCCTGGAAGAGCTGCTTGACATGGTTATTGGCGGCGACATCGGCACTGAGATTGTCGAAGTAGGGCGTATAGAACTGCGCGAGACCGTTCGTGAGGTCGTTATAGCCGGTACCGAGTAGGGAAAACAGCTCGAGGTCGCGGGCGCCGGGCTCGGTATTAGCAAAGTTCGCGATCTGGTTAGTAAGGTCGGGGTCATTGATAGACACGAAATTGGCTTCGATGGCAGTGTCCAAGTCTGCGCTGTGGCCGGAAGCATGCAGCGCGATGTAGACGGGGTGGAGCATTTCGTAGGCGGCGGTGGCGACGACCATGTCGTGCAGGTCGGCCGGCATTTTGCGTAAGTATATCTGGTTCGTCGCGGGCACGTAGCAGCCTTGCTCGATGAAGCCGCCCGCGTTGTTGGCGGCGGTGTTCTCAGCGCAGGCGGTCTGCATTTCTTCATCCGACACCAGGCGCGGGTGTGTGCGCAGGAAAATCAACGTTCCCTGGCGGCTCATACCTGCTTCGTTTGCGAGTGAGACCATCGCGGGGTCGGCATTGGCGAGGGTTTGACCATCAGCTATCGGGCCGATGACAGCGGCGGCTACGGCTGCCAGCGAGATAAGGAGGGCGCCGACAATAACCGACTCTAATACGCCGTACCAACGCACTGAACGCGACGCGGCTTGTGGCACGCGGCGGGCCTTGCGTCTGGCAAGCCTCCGGACGAGCCGCAGCGCCAGAGTAATAAGAGCGATAGTCCAGAATAGGCCGCCGACGAGGATAATGACCCCGGCTGCCATCTCGCGCGGGTCATAATCGTCAAAACTGTTGACCGCCAGGACCGCGCCGCAGACGATAAGTCCGCTCCCGCTTATGAGCATAGTGAGCGGCCGGAACAGCGTGCGGAGAAATGCTTTCATTCCACTGTTATCATACCGTGTCGGCGGCGCGGCATACAGCCTTAGGCCTTCGGCTTGTTGTCCAGGAATTCCCAGACGTACCAGCTGGCAACCGACTCGTACGGGTGCCAGTGGTTCTTCTTGGCGATTTTCACAATCTTGTCCGGCGTCGGGATATCTTTCAAGCCGTACAGCGCGCGCATGCCGTTCTTAATGCCCAGGTCGCCAACCGGTAGCACATCCAGGCGCCCCATGCAGAACATGAGAAACATGTGTACCGTCCACTCGCCGACGCCCTTAATATCGGTCAATTCCTTGATAATCTCGTCGTTGCTGAGTGCGTCGAGGTGGTCAAAGCGTACCTTGCCGGACGCGACGTGGCGTGCAAGGTCCTGGATGTAGGCTGCCTTTGCACCGGACAGGCCGGCGCTTCGTAATGCTTCTGTCGACTTTTCGAGTATCATCGCCGGCTCGGGGAATTCGCCGCCAAACAGCTCGAGGAACCTGCGGCGGATACTCGCTGCCGCTTTGACGCTCAGCTGCTGCCCGATGATGGAGCTGACAAGGGCATTGTAGTAGTCGCGGTGCGGGGCGTAATCGGACAGTCCCATACGCTTGATGAGCGGCTGCAAAACCGGATCTTGCGCGGACAAGTGGTCGGCGGCCTGTCGGAGGGTGTCGGGCGTTGCGAGCAGCATGGCATTCATAGTATCGTTTAGGACTGCCCTTGGCAAAGGGCGATACGACCCCGTACAATAGTAAGCACAAGCGAGTACCAATCGGTGGATTCAGATATATCAAGCAACCAGCCAAACCATGACGCGCCATCGGCGCCGCCAGTTCCGAAGGGCGTGCGGCCCGAGGATATTGTGCGCCGCCAGCAACAGGCAAGTAGTATGCCTGCAAACGAGGCTCCGGCCGAGGAGCCTGCGACCGACGAGCCGGAGGATACGCAGCCCGATTCCCCGCAATTTCCCTACGTTAAACCGTCGGGTAAGGATTCCCGTTTTAAGCGTTTTTTCAGAGGCTATTGGCATAAGAAATTGTGGACGCTGCCCCTGACTCTCGTAGTTATCCTAGGGGTTGTGTTTGCCGTGCCGATGACCCGATATAAGATCCTGGCTCTCTTTATTACCAAGCCGTTTACCGTCACCGTGACAGATAGCTCCACCGGTACGCCCGTTAGCGGTGCTACGGTCGAGTTGGCCAACAAATCAGCCACCACCGACGGCGAGGGGAAAGCAAGCATTACCTCGCCCGTTGGCAGCCAGATGCTCAGCGTCAGCAAGACGTATTACAAACAAGCAGACCAGACTGTGTTTGTCGGCCTAAGAGGAAGCAACGCCGTAAATATCAAACTGGTCGCGACCGGCAGGCAGATACCGGTGAAAGTAGTGAATAAGATCACCGGAGCTCCCCTCGCGGAAGTCGTACTAACGTTTGCGCATACGACAGCCAAGACCGGCGCTGACGGTACGGCGACCGCGGTTTTGCCCGCATCGCCCGATACGCAGGAGGCGGTACTGAGCGTCGACGGCTATATCGACCTGAACGTCAAGGTAAATGCTACCGCGGCCGCCGTGGAAGCGGTGAATGCTCTGCCTGCCAATACGTTCGCGATGGTGCCGGTCGGCCGCGTGTATTTCCTCTCGAATTTGAGTGGCAAGATCGATGTCGTATCGACGAACCTCGACGGCAGCGGCCGCCAGACCGTGCTTGCCGGTACCGGTTCTGAAGACGCCAACACGACGCTGCTACTTGCCTCGCGCGACTGGAAATACCTCGCCTTGCTCAGCAAGCGCGGCAGCGGCGATGCCAAGCTGTACCTTATCACCGCCGCGTCGGGCCAACTGACGACCATCGACAGCAACGCCGACATCTTTACCCCCGTCGGGTGGAGCGGCCACTACTTCGTCTACAAGGCGAACGATACGTCTGTCCAGAACTGGCAGTCGGGCGGCACGGTTATCAAGAGCTACAATGCCGATACGGGTAAGTCAGTGACTCTTGCCAGCACGATGGCAACCGGCACCAGCAACGCCGATGCCAAGTACCAGAATATATGGGACGCGTCGTTCGTTGGTGACAGCCTGGTCTATGACATCACCTGGTACGTCTATCCGGGCACCCTGTCTGTTGCCGGGCAGCAGGATACGCTGATGAGCGTGAAGCCGGACGGCACAGGCAGTAAGACACTGAAGAGTGTCGACGCCAGCCAGTACTACATCAGCAACCTCAATGCGGCGAACCCTGTTCAAGCGTACTTCGGCGTCTACAGCAGTACATCGAGCGCTGCGAACTACTACCGGCTTGATGGCAACGGGTCCGTTACCCAAAGCAGCACGATCACCAGCGACAGTGTGTCGAAGAGCTATCCGACCTATCTTCTATCGCCTTCCGGCAATGCCACGTTCTGGGGCGAGTTGCGCGACGGCAAGAACACGCTCTTCACCGGCGATGCTACCGGCAGCAACGCCACGCAGATCGCCACCCTCAGCGACTACACCGCTTACGGTTGGTACACGGACAACTATCTGCTCGTGCAGAAGGGCGGCAGCGAGCTGTATATCATGCCGTCGTCCGGCAGCGGTACGCCGCTAAAAGTCTCCGACTACTACAAGCCGCAGTATGGTCTATACGGCTTCGATGGTAGCTACGGCGGGCTGTAGTTAATTTACTCTTACGAATTTGTCAGGACGATGCGCTTATTGCAAGGGTGTATACGGATAGTACGACGCCATTGCCCTATCCGCGCAGGCTATTGCAAGAGCGGTATGATCCACCCCTCTGAATGGTACTCTCGTAGCCACCAACCCCGTCTGTTTGCCGTCGCTATATTGATATTCCAGTTGACACTTCACCCCGTTCTGGCCTTTCATGACCCAACTTCCGGTAAATGGTTCATTAGTGCCAGTCAACCATCCTGAAGCTTGGCCAAACTTGATGTACTCCTGAGCTACACTCGCATAATCTACATCCTGCTTCAACCTAATCACCGTCGCTACTTGGCACCATAGTCTACCATTGCTATATGGCCTTTGTTCTGCGTTGAAACATTCATCCTGCTCCCGAGTTGACACTACATTATTCCCCAGGTACGTAGCGAGACGGTTTACCACTGCCGTCTTTACGTTACTGGCATCTTCGAACCGCAACCGGTCGTTGTGGATGGCTAGTTGCTCGAACACGAACCAACCGATAATAGCGAGCACGACAATTGCCGCCCCGACGAGCCAGACAAGATTTTTCCGGCTAGAAATGTGACCTTGTCGCTGGCTTTTGCGGATTAGCATTATAACTCAATTGTACTGGAATTGATTGGCAGTGTAGGGGATGGAAGTGGCATCTTTCTCACAGAGCCCCCGCAACCACATCTTTACTTTATTGGAAAGTATACCTGCTGTGATTTACCGTAGCAGTTGACGTATAGGGATACTTCACCCGTTGAATCTCTTGACGGTAGATTAAAACTTACTGTCTGATGGCTACTACCCCGCTCCAGTGAAGCCGTACAAGTGCTCTCCTTAATACCTGTATCTACGGTTATAGTTGCATAGGTTCCTTTTGCTTTAATAGAGAAATCTTAAAGTAGATTCTTTTCAGAAATAGTTCCAAGTAGAGGTACTTTGTTGACAAAATCCGCAACCGTAGTTTCTTGCGACATAGTTTTGGTCGATACATATCCAACAGATTCAACCGAGCAATATAGTAAACTCTGTCCAAAGTTTGGCCGCTCAAAGTGGCAAGTTTTTGTGCTTGCCCTGTCATTGATTGGCAGGGAAGAGTAGACATCATTAATCTTGTAGGAAAGTTTGATAAGATCTGCGAAAGATAGCTCTTGGGAATTCTGACTGTAGTGCGCTATTCCGAGAGCTACTATTACGAAGATTATAAAGAGAAAAACAGCAGTAAGTAGTGTATGCCTTTTGAGAGAGTGCAGGAATGATTTTTTGTCTTGATATTTAGTGTGCTTGCCCATATCGCCTCAAGCCCTACCAGGCACTATCCCTGTCGATAGGTCACGGGAAAATATTCTGCTTGAGATTCAGCCGAACACTCAAACGATAGAGCAATTAGATTGTCATCGCTCTTTGCCGGAAAATTTAAAACCCGTTCGGCGTTTTTATTTGTCTCAACATAGAAGTTGCACTGGTGTCCTGCTGGTTCGTTTAGAAGTATCACGGTCACTCCATATCCATTGTAGGGTTTTTGAAAGAAGCTGGAAAAATGTAGGTAGCTCTGCTTAAAGGTAAGCCTTAGAATATTGTCTAGCTTTTTTGCGATGTTAATGGCATTAGAATCATCTTTGTAAGGTAGATAGGCAACCATAGAGACCCTACAATATAAATGCAGATTATCGAACTCGCCTGGACGTTCATAACTACAAGTACGGCTGATTATCGGGTCTTCACCACTGGCTTGATTAATTATTGTTGCTGCAGTTGCGGTGAGCCTGTCAAAATCTTTTTTGGAAATGTA
>Ga0207667_10001397_pt1 | contig 30252 bp, 55 predicted proteins | sample KBSCornC52_FD_184301 | JGI IMG/M metagenome (GOLD analysis project Ga0207667, IMG submission 184301) | Corn rhizosphere microbial communities from Kellogg Biological Station, Michigan, USA - KBS Corn C5-2 (SPAdes) (version 2) | ecosystem: Host-associated > Plants > Roots > Rhizosphere > Soil ...
AATATGGCATCAGTCATTGCGCTGGCATTGAGCGGGTTATTAGGAAGGTTTCGCTGTCAACGGCAATGACTGATGCCATATTCCCCCAAATAACGAGAGTATGTCGGCGGGATTGCCTGACTGAGTTCCTGAAGATCCATCCATTCGATGCCCATCGCGCGCCGCTGTATCTCCAGAGGAATGCGCCATACGCCTACCTCGACGGTGCGGCGTAGGTTCGTTCGGTTTGTCGCCTGAGGAAATCGAGGGAGCTGCTTTGCGTGGGCGCACTTCGGCTGCGGTACATCAAAGGAGCACTCGAATAGCCGGTGGCGACGTACGTCCATACCGAACATGGATCCACACAGCATCACAGGATCTTCCAACGGAGCACCAACGACGTTTTCGATGATGTAGGGCTTACCCGACGTTTTGAGCTTTTCTCGGGTCTGCGGAATCAGATTAGGACGTTCGCGAACATGTTCCTTGCGTCGTTTGTAGGCAGTGAACGCTTGGCACGGTGGCGATGCCCACACGAAATCGAATCCCGACACATCGAAAGCCAATGCATCAGCCCGGATGAATTCGAAGGGATAATGCGGCTGCGCTTCAATGTCGACGCCGACCACTTCGAATCCTGCCTCAACCAGTCCAGCACTCGCTCCGCCTGCACAGCAAAACAAGTCGACCGCCCGCGGCTTACTCATCTTCCTTCACAACCCAAGCGACCATTAGCAGCATGCCTAGAATCACCAACATTTGAGCGGTCATTGCTTTCAGTCCCTTTCGTCCGACGGACACGACTCGAACGTGCAAGGCAGAGCTACTCGCGTATAGCTAACCTGCCACCGGTCTCCGGCGCGTTTACCATTTCGCCACCGTCGGAAATGCCGTCTCTCCGGCTGTCACGTCTAGGTTTGACCTTTGTCGGCGCCGACTCGGGTCTGCTGGCGACGTTCCCGCGCCTAGAAGCCGAAGCCGCTAGGGTTGAAAACTAGATGACGGGAGTGGTTTCCTTCGCAGCGCACTTGTATTCGCGCCACGTGACGTCACCAAACGGGGGCTTCTTCGACTTGCCCGTCTTGGTCACCATCTCAACAGTGAACTTGCGACCCTTAAGCTTGCCCGATGCTAGGAGCGCTTCGCACACCGGAGTGCTGAGGGCGGACTTCGGTAGCAACCCCGCCTTACCCATGATTTCCTGAACAGTCTCTCCCCAGCTCCAGCCCTGACACTTCACGCGAATAGTGTGGACAGCGTTCGATCCATTCATCGGGTTAGTGCTATTGAGAACCTTCACGTTGAACACGTACGCGGGGATCGGCTTATCTGGCGGACCGTCGACAATCGCCCCATCGACGAACTCAACTTCAGATACACCGTCATTCAGGAACGGCGGACGATCGTCATACTTCTTCTGCGGAAACTCTGGAGACTTGGCCATGTTCTTTTCTATCCTCTTTGTTTTTGTCTATACCGTAGCGTTGACTAAATATCGCACTTACCGTCTTTGCACGTATCTTGTGCGAATGCTTCTAGCTGTGCTGCATTGACGAGACCCAGCGCCTCATTCAAGGGAATCGGTACCAACGGTTGATTCTCCCTCGACCCGTCTGGATACACGGTGACGCCCTTCAAATGCGGCAAAAATTCCTGATATAGTTCGCTGAGCTCATCGGCGCTGGTGTCGGGCGGGACGTTAATCGTCTTCGACACAGCGTTATCAATGTGTGCCTGGCAGACCCGCTGCACTTCGAAGTGATCGCGCATGCTGAGCTCGTGAGCACCTTGAAAATGGCTCACGTCGCGCCCTTCCTCGACGAAGCGTTTGAACAGCGGGTGGATCACAACCTCCTCTTTCAGTTCATCGCCGTCTCGATAGCGTCGACGATACGCCGGAGAAAACATCGGTTCGATGCCCGACGTAACTTCTTGGACCATGCTGGTGGTACCTGTGGGAGCAATGGTAAGCAGTGCGCAATTACGTATGCCGTGTTCTCGGATAGCCGATCGAATCGAAGGCTTGAGCGTACGAACGAAACCACTCTTGAGATGCTTCTCAGCGTCAAACTTCGGAAAAGCTCCTTTCTCCTTGGCTAGCTCAATCGATGCTTCATAGGCCGCGTTCTTGATGAACTTGAGGGTCTTGTTCACCAGCTCCAGCCCTTCGTCACTGTTGTACCGAAGGCCCATCATGAGGAGCATGTCATGCAAGCCCATCACTCCAAGCCCGATGCGGCGCAGTCCCGAACACGTCTCAGCGATCTTCGAGAGTGGATAGTGATTCACTGACAAGACGTTATCCAGCGCCCGAACGGCTACGTGTACAGCGCTCTCGAGAATGTCCCAATTGAAGACCGTCTTCCGCTCGCGTACGCCATCGTCGACAGTGATGGACTTCTCTTGAACGAAGCGAGGCAGGACCAGAGCGCCCAAACAACAACAATCGTAGGCGGACAAAAATATTTCGCCGCATTGGCCCCAGAGAATTCCCGTAGTCAGCCCGAACGAATGTTCTCCTTCAACAGTGCAGCAAAACACTTCATCCGCTGTTTCATCTGCTTCGATCGACTGAACAGTATTGTGCCGCGGTGCTCTGTTGTACGCGGTCTCTCGATCTGCGAATGAAGTTAGTCGTTCGAAATAACACAGTTGACTAAGGCGAATCGAATTGCTTTGACTTACACTCAATCGCCATAGTTCAGATGTCTGACAAACCCCTCCGCGTTCTCCGAAGTCCTTTTCTCCAGCTGGCTTCGAAATAGCCAACCTAGATTGAACACCTAACGTCTTCAGGAGACTCTGTACATCTCGAAGCAACTTCTCGCTAGTGGCACAGACCTGATATCCATACCCGTGAGGCCCGTCCATTGCAGTACCGTCGCCGTCCAAATACCCCGCTAGAAAATCCAGCTTGCTCCGACGATTCCAAGCAAATACTTCAACCGGCAATCCTTGTTTATATTCACCAGCCCAACTAACCAAGGCATCCTTACGCACTCCTAGCCCAGCCATCCAGGAACGTTCGTTCTTCGGTTCTGCGAATCCTAGGATGTCGACGGCGTTTGTTCGGATTTCTCCTCGTGCTACTTCGGACGCAGAATTGAGCAGCCTTCCCTTGCAGCTGTTCTTCGGGCCGTAAACAAAGAGCGCCGGACGATCTTCGCATAGCGTGCCGTCGGCAAGCAGGAAGCCCTTCAGATATGCCCCGCTAACATCGACCGTGCCGTGAGTCTCGGGAGCCTTGCTGAAAGCCAGCGTATCGCCTGGCTGGAGTTCACTGGCTTTGACTCGCTTGCCATCCGACTTAATTACCGTATGGTAAGGGGTTACCTTCTCGAAAGAGCCGTCCTTGAACGTAATCTTCAATAGACGCTCGTTCTTGCCCGTGACCCTGAAGTTGTCGACCGCTTGCCATTTGGTTCCGGTCCAGACATCGACAGTCTTCCCAATCAGCGATTCGATCGGATAGTGCCCCGTCTTTGTCTGCACAAGAGTCCCGCGGGCGAAGCACGGGTTCGTCGAAATCAGAGGAGCGATGTACCACGTATTGCTCATCTTATTAGCGTAATAGCTATTAAGAATCCCCGGCTCGCCGCTGCGCAGCGCATTGCCTACGATCTTCGTCCAAAGATCTCCTTCCAGCTTGCCTTCCTTCGCTTTCTGGAAGAACGCTTCAGGGTCTTCACTGAAGACTACGCTGACGTTGGCGTTATTGAGCTCTGACAAATCGAGCTTGGCAGACAAAAATTCCTGAATGTCGCCGTGCTGGGCATCGAGGCATAGCATCAGAGCTGTACGCCTCCCTCCCCCTGCTTTGATCTGCTCTCCTACGGCGTTGATAATCCGCATGAGAGAGACAGCTCCCGTAGCAACGCCACCAGTGCCGTGAATACGAGCTCCGCGGTTGCGTACGGGGGAACAATTGACTCCGACACCACCTCCTGTACCCGAAATAACGAGCACATCGCTAGCTGTTTGGCCCCACCCCTCGCGGCTGTCTTCCGTGGGCACAACGAAGCAGTTGAGCAACTGACCGCGGGGGCGCCCTGAGCCGTACATGATGCGCCCGCCGAACATGAACAGCCCAGCGTTGGTCATGTCCAGGATGGAACGATGCACGCTAGCGATGTTGTCGCCCTTCTCGGCACTGGCTAGATGGCGCGCAACGCGGTCGTTGGCTTCTTCGAACGTTTCGTTAGGATGGAGGGCGTAACGCTTGCGGAAGATATCGAGAGCGAAACCGGTGGGCGAATATGTCACGCTCTAGCCTCCGAATCAACATCAGGGTCGAAGGTCACGCGTCATCGCTCCGATCGAATCCGCCTAGGTCAGTGAGCGTCTGAACCAGTTCCAGAGCGTCACGCACGCCGATGAAATCGCAATCCTCCGCTGCTTCCTCTGCATACTTGGTCAGTGTCTCAAAGGTCTTCACCAGCGACATGTTCGCCCTGAGCATCGACTCCGTAACCATCTTGTTGTACTCCACTTGCTCCCGTTTCTTCGCTACTGCGTCCTCTACTTCAATGCCGCTCACATGTCCTCCAGTTCAATTCCTTCAAGGGTGCAATGCAATAGTTTCTGTTCGCCGAATTTGGTCTCTTCGGCGTATCTAGCTTTCGTTGCCGTGGTTCGCAGTGCGTCTAGGCATTCGTCGATCGGCATTAGGATCTCTGCCGTCACCGGCTTCGTCTGCCCTGGCCGGTGAATGCGACCTAGCGATTGCTCAATTTCCTTCGCGTTCGGTACCGTCGTGTAGAGGCAGTCGGTGTAAGAGTGCTGCAAGCCGTCCACGTCCATATTGAACTTGCGAATCGACAGGACCAGCGGACTGCCGTCCATGACGATATCGACGGCTCTGTCAGGCAACGTTACGCCTATTTCTTTCGCAATTTCCTCGCCGAGTGTTGGACTGTCATACCAGACGATGCGGCCGGAGCTCTCTTTGACCCACTTGGCGGCGTGTTCGACCATGTACCGGTCAAGCCACACTGCGACGGTGGGCGGTTGCCGTCGGTCTTTGACCGCTGCCCACTCGTCCCAGACAGCCATTTGCTCTTGATTAAGCTCGCGCCGAAAAGCAGCGCCAGCGACCAGCATAGGACTGTCAAGATTAGGACGGCGGCTATAGCGCAGTACGTGACGCACAACGCTATTCCATCGGGATCGAGCTTCAAGCCATTCGTGATCTCGATTCCCGCCAGGCCAATCCCACCGAAGATAAAACCCGCAAGCAAGCTGCCGCAAAAAGCGCGCGAAGGCAATGTCATCGGTTATTTCTTCCGAGGCTTCCGGGGGCGCTTCGGGATCTCCAATGACCCACGTTTTTCTAAGTCGATCAATGGCGGCATTAATCTTAGGTGGCGGCGTAATCTCTCGTCGTCTAAGCGTAAGCGGGACTCCCTTGAATCCAGCCGGTAGAGCAATAACGCCAGGAGTGGAGACAAGACGACAACCGAACCTACTACGAGCACCGTTGTTAGCATGATCTACACCGACACCGTTTTGAGTACCGTGAGCATGGTCCCTACTTTCGCAAAGTCTATCGAGCGCTCCCGCTGGTCTCGGGTCTTCGCTTACGTCAATCGCTTCAGCCCATTCGGCTAGCGTCATGTAATCAGCCGGCAGCGGAGAGCCGTTACGGAGGCAGAGCTTAATCAGGTGCGCGTAGTCGTGCAGCGACGCTGTTGTGAACGTGCCCGACATCGCTACCAGGCGCGTCCCCGGGCGGTTCTTGAAGTACCTCAGGAAGCGAGCGGTGCGGGCAGCGTCTTTGTTCTTAAGATAATGCGCTTCGTCAGCTACAACTAGGTCCGGTTCGATACGCTCTAGGATATCGCCAGGAGCACGCTCGAGCTGCGTGTAACTGACCAGCGCGATTCGCTCCAGCGGTAGCTTCCAGTGCTCCTGTAGCGCCGGCCAGTCCTTCTCGGCCTTCTTCCGCTTCGATTGCGCCGGCACCAGAATCACCGCGCGCTTGGATTTCATTGCGTCGGGTAGCAGCGTCGCCAGGAGCGTCTTACCGCCGCCCACTGGTACCGCGGCGAATAGACCGTTGGACCTTTCCGCTTCGAGAAGCGCCAGCGACTGAACAGGCCACAGGCGCATTTTTCCGTTGGGCTGTGCCCACAGCGGCGTTAGATCGGGGACGCTGTCTAGGTCTAGCGGGCGACGCGGGAGGCTGGTGATACGAAGCCACTCGGATCCGGCGTGAACTTCACTGCGGCGGTAGAAGGCTTTGCGGGCGAGCTCTGGCTGTTCAGCGATGAGACGTCGGAGGTATTCAGCTGCCTGATCGTTCACGGGCGATCGCGAGCATTTCCTCAGCGGCTGGAGTCAGCGGCTTGACCTCACTGGGGCGCCAGTAGCCAAGATCTCCGCCGCTGGTCACATTTCGCAAATCCAGATACTGAGACATTTCCCGATTGAAGGCGGCGCATAATGGGTTTTCGTTTGCTTCTAAGGTCTCTGGAAATCCAACGAACTCCAAGATGTCACCGGCATTGATCGTCACGCCCTCGAATACGATCGCTTCATCAGGATACTTCGTCTTGCTCAAGCTGCTTCCTCCATCTTCGTACCGCAGTTCGCTTGCTGCCGTGACCATTCCTTCTCCACCGTCTCCCAGGGCAGCTTGTGCGCCGTGCTCCCGTAGATGAACTCGCTCAGCTGCTCAGCGAACTCCGGGTGAGCCTGGCCGATGTGATCCCGCAAAGCCCCCCAACCTGTGTGCGACGCGAAATCTTCGGCGACCGTCGAGTCAGCGCTGGTGCCGATGCGCGTTGTCAGCGTGATCTGAAATGGGCAATGCTTACATGTCAGGGGCTTTTGGCTAATCACTTCATTCCCTTCTTAGCTCTCGCTAACTTTACAAACGCCTGGGTTAATCGTTCCGTCGCGGCTTCGCACAGATTCGTGGCGTGTTCGCTCAGCGGTCCGAGTGATGCGGTGACAATACTGTCGAGTGGGGCGAGCACGACGTGGATGAGTTCGTGAATAACGACGCCGTCAAGCTCGCTGGCTTCGAATTCGTACGCATTGATCGTGATGCGGATAGAGAAGTAACTCTGATCGACACTGACCGTTGCTTGAATGTCTTTTCGGTCTTTGACTTTGACATCGGGATCCGGCGCATTGTTCACCTTGACTTTGAACTGGTAGATCGGGTCGATGCCGAGGATTCCAGCCCAATATCTAATTGTTCGAATCGCATCAGCGTCACCGAGTCGCATAGCCACTCACGAAGTCCACGACGTCAGGCCACGCGACCAGAAGACCTTGCTGCGGTGTTCCCTTGGCAGCGCGCACCGGGACACCAATCAACTCCCCTTCGGTATTCGTCGCCGTACCGCCGCTGATTCCCGGGAGCATGAAGGCATTGGTGACCCTGTAGAAGCGCTGTTCGGCATGCTCGCCGTCTTCAATGGCAAACGATAGCTTGGTCACCATGCCTTCACTGGCGCTGCCAGCTTCACCATCAGGCGCTCCCAGCACGTAGACCGTGTCATATAGCGACGGCGGAGCCGCAGCGATAGGAAGCGCCGGCAAATCAGCCTTCGCGTAGAGCAGGACTAGATCGCGCTCCGGTGAATCCTTTTCGATGAATCCCTGCGTATGTCCACCAGCGAAGTACACTTCAATAGTGCGCATGTCCTCAATCACGTGATGGCAGCTGAGAACGAACACGTAACCATTGCTGGCGCCGACCACCGTACCGCTGCCTAGCGCCGTTTCCACTGGCGACTCGGCGATTAGTACCACTGCTGACTTTGCCGCACGGCGCATGACCTCAGCCCTCTTTGACTCGGCGTAAATCGCACCACCGATACCGAAGGCCATTAGAAAGGACAGGACAGACAATGTCAATACCAACGAACGCATTTGTTAGGCTACTCCGAAACCGGTCGGTGGAACCAATGACCACACTGCTGGCAGTGATAGCGCTGCGCCTTCCGCATCTTCAGCACCTGACTACCGCGGCGTTGCGTCTTACCAGAGCCACAGACCGGGCATTTACGATTATCGGTGCTCGTGAACAGCGCGAAGTTCGGATGATTCGGGTACCAAGCCTTCAGCCGCTCATAGACCTTCTCGAGCAACACCACGTCGTGCTTGTTGTACTCGATCATCTTCTTCCAAGACTTCGCTTCGTCAGCCATGCAACCGAGCCACAGGTCAAAGCCTCCGGTACTCTTCTTACTACCGAGCTTGAGTACCGCGGCCAGATCGTTGAGGCTGTTGCTGTTGAAGGCGAATTGGCTCTTGGCGATCTTCTTCGTGTCGATTGTCTTGTACGGCGACGGCGGAGGTAAACTGTGCTCGACGAACTTGGCGCGTAGCTTCCGATTGTCAAACTGGTCAATGTTGTGACCAATGATCACGTCAGCTTCGTCGAGCACTTGCCAGGCGCTGACTACTAGATCGGCTTCGGATGCGGTTTCCTGACGCGAGAAGCAAACGGTGTCACGCGCTGGCGCGCCCAGGTACTTGAACGCGAAAGAAAGTAGCTCCCACTCCTTTTGGAAAGCTATGACATTCTGATCATACTTGCCCCAAGTGTATGCGACGTTGGGGGTAGTTTCGATGTCTAGGAGGATACAGCGAACGCTACTCATCCAGCTTCTGCCCGATCACCCCCATCAAACCGCCCCACATCACGCAAGTGAAGAAAACGATGATGAACGAATGAGTGACGTTAAAAACTGCCCGGCCGATGAATGGAGCGACAAGCAGCGTCCCGAGAAACAGAGGTACCTTGCGGAGACTCACGCCAAACCCTGCTTCTCGAGCTCTCGGAGGAACTTACCTAGCGGCCAGCCTGGGTTGTAGTTGAAATCGAACCATTGCCGGGCAGTCTCGGAGAAATTTCCTTTCGTTTGCCACAAGCCCCAATCCCATCCCTCCGGCCCAATATCTTCGATTTCACTAATCGCCGGATACGCGGAAGAGTACATGCAGCACTGATTTCTCTCGTAGCTTCCGAAGGCGCGGAGCTGACCCCCTGCGTGCGCGGAAACAATGCGACTCAATTCCTCATCGTCAAAAAATGCCACTTACCGTTACCTCCCTATATAGTCTAATGTAATACACGACCGGATTTTGTCAATACTCAGACTGGCCGTTCGAAGACGAAATACAGACCGTCGAAGATGCCCACACAACGCACACCCTGCTCCGCCATGTCATTCAGGTACACCACAGCTTCGTCCACGTTGGTGATGCTCTTCTCGGCGAAGTATTCATGCTTCGGCGCGGTGACGATGGTTTCAGCTGCCGATGGCGCAGCCTTCGGTTTCCGGCCGCGCTTCGCCTTCGGCTTCTCCTCCGGCTCAGGCTCTTGAGGAGTCATTCGCGACGGAGCATCGGGCGGCAGGAGCTCGACCTGGGTGACATCAAAATTACCAGTGGTGTCGAAGCTGGTATCGTAATTGACAGTCGGGTCCAAGGCGATTTCACTCGTTTCGACCAGTGCTGCCGGAGCGACAACGGGCGCAGTGAGAGCGTTCAGACGGGCGAGTAAGTCACTGGCGGCGGAGTCATCGACGTTGCTCATTTTGGGCACTCCTAGTGAAGGGTTTCTGACCGTACAGAGTGCTAGGAAGTCGCAACCTCCGAAGTCTCCGCACGCATCCGGGTTATGTTCCACATCGTTCCAGTCGGCCGGTGGCGATGCTGCTACCGCCACCATTTTACGGGTCACAGCTCGCTGACGTTCCCAGTTCTCTTGCGCGCGTTCCCTTGGAATCCATTCGAACGCGGGCGGGATAACTCGAGCAACGTGCGTCGTACTGATGGTGTTGTGAGCGACCTCCACACGCTCCGCACCATAGTTCACATAGCCCACCTGGGCGTAGGTCAAGACCTGCGGATCGTTGAACATGTCCACCGGTTCCGCCTCTCGCTTCGCGATGGCGCTGGTGGTCTTGTGATCGATGATTCGGACGGTCCCTGCGTCATCGGCGACGCTTTCGCCGGTCCCATTTGCGTGAACCGTGCCAACATTGCTCACCTTTGTCCCGCTTAGATTTTGTCCGACGCTGCGCATGTCCACCAAGTCAATGACCCCGGTGAACGGGACTTCGTTGGCTTCTTGGATCTTGAACGAAATCTCAGATTCGATTCCCGGTCCGCACTTCGGGAGATTTTCCAATGCTGCTAGAACTTTACGCTCGTGCGGGTGTCCCTTCGGGACAAAGCCTTTCTTGTAATACTGATCGAGGAGGTTGTGGATCTCGGTACCGGTGGACGCGCCTTTCTTTACATAATTTTCCGGTATAGGCGCACGGTTGACCTTCTGGAAGAACCAGCGACGCACGCAGCGTTCGAAACTATTTTGCTGGCTCACGCTCACTGATTTCACCGGCACCGGATCCGTTGACACCGTGCAAGGTGGCGTCGGATCGTCCAATTCCCCAAGCTCCAGCTTGCCTCTGGCTCCGACTACTAAGCGCACTGAAGAGCACCTAGCGACGGTCGGCACAGCCTAAAATTGCACTGTCGAATGCGTAATGTACACACCACGTTTCTCACTGTCAAGCGGGATCGATAAATTCTGTCCAGATCGATTTTTTCTAGATCGGCTGCGAATCGGTGAAAGCCGTCACATAATTAAAATCATGAGCCAATGGCCCGACCTTTCCTTGGAGGAGGGGGAGCTATCCGGTTCACTCCCGATTTTGACGCATCGGGTTGAAAGCCCGGTGGGGCATTGCACCGACGTTCGTGGGATTCAATGGCAGCTTCGGTGTAGAGCAGCTGGCGACCGCAGACAGAGCACCGAATGAAGACGGTGTCGGTGACGTCGTAGTAGGGACGGTTCACGGGATAATGATCTTTCCCTGCTCTGGCGTGACGATGACGCTGTCTTTGCTCGGGAGCTCGCCGCGAGCCCTACGGTCGTCCAGGTCGCTCTGCATCGCCGCAAAACCCTTCCGCATGAGGCGCATGGCCTGGAAGACGCTCTCCAAGGGTGTTTCATTGGCGGCGTCAGCCGTGAACACCAGGGCCATTGCTAGCGCTGCCATGGCGGTGTGCGGGTCGGTCTTTTCCTCGAGGAGCTTGATTACCTCGCCGCAGAGGGGCGTTGCGTTATTGAACTGTTCGGGGGTGACGATTGGTTTCATGGGAGAATCCTTTTAGCCCATCCACCGGGCGCTACAATCACGGCAGCACGCGCTCAGCCCGTTCAATGGCCCGCTTGGCTTCGTCGAACACCGCCAACGACTCGACGTAAACGAAATGGTCGAGTAGACCGCGGAGAGCTTCGCAGGACTGTTTGAGGGCTTGCTGTGTTTCTAGGATCGTGTCGAGAAGGCGGAGGAGATCAGGAAGAGCGATGGTGGTGCTTTGCTGCGGCGCGTTCTTCGGGTCAACGGGGAGTTGCTTCATTTGGTCCTTCAGCGGTCGTCACGGGCACTCCCGAAGGTTCCACTTGCGCATGAACGCAGTTCCCTCGTCGTAGGTTTCAAACGCCCTGTCCGTTTGGTTTTCCCATGGCTTGTGGTTACGCGACTTACGATACTCCCACAGCCAATGCTTCGTTTCCCACGGCGCTTCGCCTTGAACAGTGGCAATGCGATAGCAAGTCGGGGTGGCCCGTTTCTCATCTTCGTCTCTCGCGTCAGCCGTGAACACCGCGACCAAGATCGTTAGGGAGGCGGCGGCGATCAACAGCCCAATAACGACACTCTTGTCCGGTGGTACCTTGGCCGATGTCGTCTGCTTGGTCGGCTTCGGCGCCAATTTCCCCTGCGCCTGTCTCAACTCCTCGGCCATCGCCTGATAGTCTTCCTGTCGTAGCGGCTTCACGTCGTTCATCGCATCCCCTTTCGCTTTGGCAATCGCCTCCCGTAACGCCCGCGTCCCCCTCGCTAACCGCAATCGTCACGACGCACAGCAGCACGGTCGCGAAGATGGTAGCGAGGTAGTAGACGAGGAAGATCACAGCGCCATCCAATGCGACGGCACAAACTGAAGATCGGCTCTACGACGCTCCTCTTCCAGTGTCACCGAACAGCGACAGGCGTGCGCCGCGCAAATCGGGATGCCCTTGCCGACGTTGCAACTGTAGTGGTGCGTGGCCTCGTTGGCGCAAAACAACTCGTCGCCGGGCTCAGGATCCCAGTTGTACCAACCGCAAATGGCGCTCATTTAGCGGACCTCGCGCCCGTGCCGTGCTTGGCGTCGTAGTCAGCCAGCACCTTCAGTGACTCGCCAAGGTCCCACTTGTCGCGGAAATATTCGGGCGCGTAGATCAGCGTCTCTTCCAAGTCGTCCTTCATCGCGGCCATAACCTTTGCAGCAGCGCGCGGAGTTGCGAGAGTTCGGTGTCGATCATCGCCTTCTGTTCGGCCCAAAAGGCGCGCAGGCGGACGAGTTCGGTATCGCGGGGGTCGGGAACGTGCAGCATCCCTAGCGTTTGCTCGTAGCACTCACAGCACTGCGAAGCATGGTCACGATGCACTACCGTGATCTCCCGTTGACAATCAACGCACTTCATTCGACCACCTTCACTTCCTGAAACCACGACTTACCGCACAGCGAACACAACCAAATAACACCGCCCACGCTTGGTTTTACTGCCGGATTCGTCGGCGTGATCTCGCAGCCGCAGTCAGCCGTAAAGAGTGGCGTTAGGTCGGGGTACTTTGGCAGCATCGAGCAATTCCCCGGCACATGCGTCGGTAGGCGGTTACACATCGGATTCTTTCTTTTTCACGAGCGGATTGTGTTTGAATCCCTTGAACCAATCGGACAGACAACGCTCACACGCGGAGAACTCGTATTCATCGCCCTCGCAAAAAACCGGCGACCAATAACTACCAACCGCACCAACACCTACGACACCGTTATACAGCCCTCCGAACTTCCCGCCGCCGTGCATGTCCTCCCCGCAACGGTCGCAATAGACGTCGCTGGCGATCTCGACTTGGCGCGTTTCGAACTTGCGGATGATCATTCGCCCTCCGTGAGTTCGCGGATCCGTTTCAGGTCGGCTTTAAACTGACGTTCGTAGTCGCCGTTGCCGGGTTCGTCGTCGTTGGGGAGCCAGTACCACGGGCGGAGCTTCACTTCTCGATCCTTGACGCGACCGCGAGCGTGATAACGACCAACATGAAGACGAACCAACCTTGGTTAGCGCACACGAAGTCACCGATGGTCACTTGGACTCCTTGGCGATGGCGAGGAATGCTCGAGCGTCAGTGTTGAGCGGCTTCACGTCTTCAATCGGCCACTGCATACAGAAGAAGCCATCGCAATCGCACGTAGGATCATAGAATTTCACATAGCCGTCATCCACCCAATCCGAATCCACAAAGTCGACCGCGATGGCGATAAACGACCCATCTACGGTTTTAGACTCAAACACCGGCACCCCACTCGGCCACTTCGTCTTACTCACTTCGCACCTTCCTTCAGCGCCTGTAGTTCGGCTTCGAGTTTGGCGATGCGCTGCGCCTTGGCCGTCCCCGGTTCAATGAACCTCCAACACGAGCACCAGCGCGGTCCGTGCTCAACGACCACTTCGCATTCACCGCCGCTGCGATGCCATTTGCGTCCGTGGTTACAGCGCTCACAGGCATCGTTTAGCCCCATCGGATCTTGGTCCTCTTCCTCATGGCCAATCATTTCACGCACACCCCATCTTCCATCCCGACACCGGTAACGCATCGCATTGAGTCGCGGCACGTGTGGTTTACGAAACACATGTTCCCCGCGCGACCCCAGCGCCACTCGTCGAATAGCATCGCGCTAGTTGCCACTACCAAGCCGAGATAAAACATCGCGAACATCGTCCATGATTTACTCACGCCACACCCCACCTTCGCGGGTTAAAGCACTCCGGCCATCGCGGCACCTTCACGAGCACCCCGCGTCGACGCCAACGGTGATTGAAGATGGCGAGGGCGAACCAGTGGACCACTAGCACCCACCGTCAGTAAAATAACACTGAGGCACGCAGTCATGATTCACATGCCCCGGACCGAATGCATAGCAAGCCCAGCCGAGGTTACAGGCGAAGTTGACACCACACGGGGCACCGCAGTGGTTGTCATCGGCGCAAATCAGGCCACTGGGGCAAGTGCCGTTGGCACCGCACATGACCGGCGGACCGATGGCGGTTTCCTTGAAACCGACGTGGCCGTCGGGAACGCCGCAGCCCGCCACGAAGGCGAAGAGGGCGATGATGCTGAGGGAGATTAGGCTAGCGCAGATGAGGTTGCGGGAATGCATTATTCCACCTGCCCGTTGTCGTCGCAGTAGATACGACGAAGGTTGGCGCCGACGGCATACAGCGGATCGTCGGCGTGGGTCCCGGTGGATTCAAAGCCATGCATTAAGATATAAGGATTAACCCCGAGAGTCTTTTTGGCATAATCCCATCCGCTCGTATTTGAGTAGCCTTCCAGGTATCCGGGAATATCGACCGCCATAGATCCGATAAGACAGCATTGGCCCTCTCCAACGAATTCGCCCGTGGACACATTCCACCCCTCATCGATACGCTTCTCGACGATTCGTCGTAGCTTCAATTCCAGAGCCTTGTAATTCACGCCCATTGTTCATCGCCCTCCTATAGATTTATTGTAGTCATGGTATTCGGTTTGTCAATACCTCAGAGATCAAAATCGGGCACCGATGCCTGAACCGGACGATTTAGGAATTCCTGAAACCCGGCACCTAGCTTTACGTGAATAATCTGCGCCTGCTCCAGCGATGCTTTCTCGTCTTGGTTGATATCGAACGTAGTCGCCAAGATCCAAGCAGTAAACGGAGTCCCCGTATAGCGCATGCCCTGCTTTCCGCACATAGTGAACGTCTGTCCGCAGTGCTCTCTGTACAACGACAGCTGACGAATGGCATCAGGGATAGAAGTCTGGGACACCTTCACTTCAACGCATGCGCCAGCCGATGGAAGAAGCTGATCCGCTACCTCCCACGCGACGGAGTGCCAAGGAATAGGCTCACTGGAAAATAACGCCACGTCCATAAAACCGATCGTGGTCTTATACGCTCCAGTTCCCTTTGAAATCGGAAACTCCGTCCGTGCTTTCGCCGCCCAAGGTACCAGCTTCTGCGCCACTTCAATTTGCGCCAAGTACCGGCAGGCTGCATCGTGAATGGGGCTCCCTTTGTCCTGGTCCTGAAATCCTAACTTCGCTAGTAGCGTATAGTCTCGGCTCAATTCACTCCCTCCATTGCTTTTACCTGTTTGCCCAGCGGCTTCGGTTCAATGACTGGCCCGGCGATAAGTGCTCGCATCGCCTCAACGTCACCGATTTGGTTCTTGTCGGTCCAACGTAGCAACGCCTCTGTCTTGATACGGTGATACCGCACGTTGCCCTTGCGCTTGTCGCCCGCTGCAATGTTCGTGAGCGATCGCCCCACCAGCTGTACCGACGGTCGGCCCGATGATTTGATGTAACTGTCCCAGCAATCGACGATGACGTGACTATTCACCAAGAGCTCGCCGCCACCGACGATAACGCCCAGCTTCGCGTTGACCGCTGGGGACGGGTCCACCAGGTGCCGCGCGATCCACTCGCACGTGAGCGCCGTCCACTTGCCCGCCGTGGCCAGCATTTCGTGCATCTGCGTCATGTGGCCCTCGACGAGAAAACGCTTTCCGGGGACAACGTTGCGGTTGGCAGCGAGCCAAAGGCAGTGAGCGGCGATCATGTCCTTGTCTACCCAGCCCACTGTCCCGCTGGCGCCGCCGATTGACTCGAGGTACGCGCGGGCTTCCGGTGTCACGTCGATATGTAGAAAGCGCCCTGCGATAGCTTCCAAGTCATCTGGTCCTAGCTCTTCGTCTTTGTCGACGGCGAGTAAGTGTTCATTGTTGCCAGCGATTACAACGCGCACTGCGCCCTTCAGCTCGGCGTTGTCCATGTACTTGCGGGCTAGTGTCATCGTTTCCGTGCCGATGATTTCGCGGAGCTCTGTACTGATGCCCTTCTTGTCGGGCAGCTTCTCGTCGGCGAAGATGAGAGGGCATCGCGTCAAGTCATGGTTGAAGCCGTTCAGAATGTTCGCCAACTTCGTCGGTGCGCCATCGTTCCACAGCCGCGCTACACCCTTGGCGAACATGCCTTTGCCTGCGCCTGGTGTACCGCTGAAGTACAGGGCGCATGTCTGACGGCTCAGGTCGGTGACGGTCGCGAGCCAATCAAGTAGCTTGTCAGCGTTGCTACCGCCGAGGAGACGCAGCCAACGATCTACCTGCGTATGGAATGCTGGCTCGATGTTGCGTCGCGGGCAGACGGCTTCGTAGAACGTCTCTGTCTCAGGGTCGTAGTAGCTCTTGTCGATACGTAGGTCAGCGACGATGCGGCCTGCGACGCTGCCATAGTACGCTGCCATTTCCTTCGCCGTGCGCTTGCGGATCTTTCCGTCCTCGTTTGTGATACTCCAGGTCACTGGTGCCGGGGCCAGGTCCGTTGGCAGCGCACACTCGAGCTCGTCTTTGTGCCGCGGACCTTTGTACTTGCCGTCGACGTAGACATAGAACGCCTTGCCCTTCTGCACGATCCAGCGCTTCTGGAATTCATCGACGGTGCAGTTTTGGTCGTTGGCGAACTGCGCGATCTCGTCGTCGGTGTAGTTGCCTTTCTCGCCTTGCAGTCGCCGCGCCAGAGCGATGGACAGCTGCTTCATCTTCGTCGCTTCGGTCTCGTCCTTGGCGCGCTTCTCTTTGCCGTAGGCTTGCGACCGCGAGATCTTGTCGATGGCTTTGGCGATCTCTTCGTCGACAGTGAGACTAGCGCCCGGTTCACTCGCCCACTTCGTCAGCGACGGGCGCAGGACTTCGGCCAGTGTCTCAGGATCGCTTTCGGGATCGATGGTGGCGATGGTGGAGCAGATCTTGTGCAGCGTGCTGTCGCGTTCGCCGCCCGATGCTAGACTCTCGCCGGCCAGCACCGCAGCGGCGATGGGAGCAACGGACTTCTTGCGGATCGTCTTGAGCTTCTTGCGTAGATGCTCGAGCGCTTTATCGGCGGGCATCGGTGCAGAGTCAGCAGTGGGCGTCGTGGCGCTGGGGATCGCCGACGTACCGCAGAACAATCTTTCCAGCGTGTCAAAGTCGTGGCGCACGTCGTCTGTACCGACGAGAGTCACGGGACGCTGCCCGCCTTCCTTCATGTTGAAGGTATAGGGCACGCGGAGAATGCGATCTAGGTTCGCCGTCTGAGCGTCAGCGTCCCAGCCCTTTGTCTTGCACAGTTCCGCGAATCGATTGTTCAGCGCGCGGTTGAGGCGTTCGAAGCGAGAGATGTCGTCCTTCGACGCGAACAGGAACGGCTGCTTCAGGCGATAGTAGACGTGCAGGCCGCCTGCGCTGTTGACAATGGCGCTAGGGTTGATGCCCAAATCGGCGAGAAGCGGCGTGACGCTGCCGACGTCGGGCGGTAGGTTCTTCGCCTTGTGGCCGAATGTACCGACGTCGATGTCTAGCCAGAGGCACGTGACCGCGGAGCACTCCAGCTTGCCGCCGCGTTGGCCTACCAGTTCCTTGCGGCGGAGGGCAACGCCGTAGTAAACGTTGGCGCTATCGCGTCGGGCTAGGGACAGGTCAACGGCGCGGTTAAGATCGGTGACTTTGGCGAAACTTGTGACGCCGTCAATCCAAAAGGAGATGTAGCCTTCGTGTAGGTCTCCGTACTGAAAGGTGAAGAAACTAAGCAGGTCGTTACGTAGAGAAGAGTCGTTCATCTAAGTTACAATGTAGTCCTTCGGCCAGATTTTGTCAATACCTCGCTGCCAGAAACGCCAGAAAGATATCTGGCATGCCGCCAGTTCAGCCAGATTCGGAGCTCGCACGAGGTGTCACGCTTTTACCTTGTTGTCTGACACAATGAAAATTTGCAGTGCTCATATCTGGCATTTGCCGGATATTTGCCGGTTCCGCGGATCGATTTGGCGGGGATCAAAGCCCTTGCGGTGCAGGGAGATCATCAATGTCACTGCCAGATGTCAGATATTTTTTTATTATTAAAGGAAAAAAGAAGAGAAGAGAGAGAGAGGGATATAGGGCATAGAGGAGGTGATCAGCTGTACATATAGAAAACTTTTTCCGAAAAATGCGGATATCTGGCAGACCATTACGTGGAGCAATGTTGCAGTGCGTCTAAAGTTTATGTCGCCTTGCGTCACCGTCCATTACGTGAATCGATTCAGTATTGACATTTTCCATACCGGTGCTAAATTAGATTATATGGACACAACCACGAAGAAGCCCCAGTCACTTGTTCACATCGGATCAGAAGCACGCGACGCCCTCGAAGCGATCGGCGCAACGATGACCCCACCTTGCCGCTGGCAGGACCTAGCGCGATCGGTATTGAAAAATTTTATTGGCAGTCAAGTACACGATGCGGTGTTGCAGCGCGCGCAAACGAGGTTGCCTTGGTCGGGCGAGACGACACCTGACGCTATTGCTGTTGCCAATGCAGCATTATTCCAAGGCGCCAATGCGAAGTGAAAAGCTGTTCGAGCTCCTTGCCGACAGTGGCGCGATTAGCCTGACGATGGTTCCGAAGGACGCCAGCGGGAAGAGCATGGGCGTAATCGTCGTGGTCGCTGAATCGGTCATGTCTGAGTTCATCGCCATGCTCGAGGAGTGCTGGACGAATGCACCACGCGAGCCAGCGAAGACGGAAGATTACGGGTGGAACGATGGATAGCAGCACGTTCCTATTCCGCGCAGCTAACGGTCAGTACAGCGTGTGGTCATGCGGCTGCGGGTGCGATCTGGCAGTGTATGTCACTCCGCAGATGGAGCACGACGTCTTAGCAGTGAACCGAGTGCGACCGCGCTTCTACGTGAAGCACCACGCACCACTAGGCATCGATTACGCTCATAAGGGCTGCATCTACGACTTTGCCTCCCAGGAGCCTCTAGGCGCGTCTTTGATTCCATCCCATGCCGATGTACCAGCTGACCGAAAAGATTCAATGGCGGGGCTCCTAGACGGGTTAGGCGATGAGTTTGAAGCATGGCCGAAGTTTGACCTTGAACCTGACGATCCTGAAAAGACTCCAACCATTCATCTTAGCTGGACAGACGACCATGACTAAAGTTTGGCTCCTTAGCCTACGTATCGCGGTGCTCCTGACTCATGCTCTCACCTAAAGACAAACGTAAAATCAGACAGCTCCAGAAGGACGGTTACCTTAGCGACTCGAATCCATTGACCGGTGCCGTCATGGCTGCCGTCAAGGGCGCTATTGAGCCTAGGGAGCCATGGCTCGAGGCGTTTCTAACACTGGCGCATGACGGCGCTGAGTCAGAAGACGATAACCCAGCGATTGCAGAGGAGTGGAAAGTGGACAACGCCACCGACGACAACGATGCAGTGTTCAAGCTCATGGGTCGCAGTGACACGAGACAGCGCTCATTGCGCAATTCCGCGGTAATTCGTCAGTGGATTCGTAACGGATTAAACGCACCAACGACGCTGATCGGTCAACTATGCGATGTCTCGCATCAGTACGCGTCGAGTGTACGGGAGGAATGGGGCGACGAGATTCGTGCGCTGCTTCAAGAGGCAGCATGTCTGCATCTCAGCGGCGAAGATCTCTATTACGCATGCGATCCGACGCTATCGGTACCAACGCGCCTCATCGAGCGATTAAAAGAGCTCAGAGAGGCACGCGGTACCAAAGGCGGCATGTTGCGCCGCGAGTTTGATACTTGGCTCAAGAACCAATGGTTCGAATATCGTCAGCGCAATCCCAGCAAATGGGACACCGATCACCCGCCGCGCTGGTTCTTACGTCAAATCAGTGAAGAAACGTAAGCAATAACACTGTTGCAATATTTAGACTGGCAGTATATGCGCGCGAGGCCATATGTCCGCATCCGACCGCTACCAAGCTGAGCTGGAGTACCTGAGCGATTACGTCTCAGATGTGCTTCGCGAATTGAATTGGATGATTTCGATTGAAGGCGCGTGTGACGATTACGAAGCGCGTGCTGACGGTGTTGGCTGTAGGCGTTGCGCTTTTGATGCTTTGAAACACTAGAAAAATTCAGTCTCAGCCTCGGTAAAACATGGCGCGCCGAGGCTAGAGACCGAGCCAGCTATTGGTGGCGTGGGCCTTGCAAGACTGACATTTTTGTCATAGTAACTATGTGGCAATGTGCCACAGTCACTATGACAACAATGTCATACCTAAATAGCGCTGCCTACATGTACGCAATGTAGTTGGGTTGTAGATTGGGTGATTGGTGTCGGTGGATCGCTGCTAACTGCGCGGCACCGCTACACCGTCAGGCGTTAGAGTGCCATCCTGATCAGATGGCTGGTGTGACAGAAAGCGCCGCTGAGCGTGTGACCCAGCGGCGCTGCGATATAGTTATTCAGCACAGGGGTAGTACACAACCGCGAGCTTGAACGCCGGCTTCCAGTCCAGGCGGCCATCCTTATCGCCATCCCACATATTCGAGCGATTCGTAAAGACGTTGCCGACGTTGTCGACCGCGTAATCGCAAGCTTCGGGCTGGTTGACCTGAATCTGCTGGTCGTAGCTGCGGCGCGAGGCCATGTTCTTCACGACCCACTTCGAAGCGAACTGCGCCGCGCGCTCAGCGTTCTCTCCGACAAAGACCCAGCCGCACAGGTCGCCCCAGGTGCGATCGAGCGTCGTCCACTTCACGGTGAGCCCATCGAGCGACACACCACACTTCGCGGCGGCAGCGGCCAGGTCAGCGTTGAAGTCCGAAACCGTCTTCTTCGTGTTCGTCGTCGTGTTCATGCTTGTAGTATCGACCTTTCCTGGAAAAAGTCAATACTCATTCGAAAATATTTTATACTGCGCTGAAAACACAGCGAAATTAGGCGCATCGGAATGGAAAACGGCACCGTTGCGGCAATGTCCTGGACTGGCAGTCCGCAGTGTCAGGCAAAATCTAAGCGCTCACAGCAGCGCTGCAAGAATCCGGCCATCACTGGCGCGCGCAACTGTCGTATGCACGCCGGAAAGCAGGAAGGCAAACCCAGCGTCGCACTGCAGCACGGCATGGCCAGCGATTTCATCCGCAAGAAAGATCTGCCTGAAATCGTCGCCAGAGCTCGAGCGCTCGACACCGCAGAAGGACGCGCGGAAGCCGTCAAACTAGGCCACGCGCTCACCTCAGTGCGCGCTGAGGCCATTCCCGAAGGCGAACTCTACCACGACGTCTACTTTCGTGCGATGGGCACAGCGCTCAAGCACGTTGAGACGCTGCACGGTCTGGAAGTCAAAGAGCAGGCGCCACAGCTCCCCAACTTCGTCGTGCTCAGCCCAGACGCAGCGCAGCTAGCCCCATTCGAAGCGAGAACGCTCGAGGGACACTGTACAGTGCGCATGCTGGACGGGAAGCCATTTGTGTTTGATGGTGCTACAGGTGGGTGGATGCCTGCGACGCTGCGCAAGGATGCTGACAGCGGTGTCGAGTACTACGACCGTGTGTTGACGCTACCTCCGGCCGAAGAGGTCTCGAGCGACTAGCGAGCGTAAGCAGTGCGCCGACGCGTACGACGGCCGCAACGCTCCGTCCAGCTGCGGAGATGAATCGCGTACGAACGGCTGCTGTAGATCGTCGGAAGCGACTGGCTGTTGGTCGGCGTGGAAGCGACTTCCATCGTCACAAGGTCATTCTGACCGATGACGGTTGCGAGCATCGCGAAGGCTTCAGCGGCGGCTTTCATCGCGTTCATGTCCTCGGTATAAGCATTGTCCATACCAACGCCGGCCGAAGAACCAGCCGATCGCAAACATGAGAGCACCGAAGGCTAGGACGTGCTCAAACTGGTAGGTGTGCATCACTGCCCTCCATCGCACGCCCTGTCGCCAAGGCGCGCTGTGCAGGGCTAGGCGCGGGACTCGACCATCGCGAACGCGTATGCAAGGTCATCCGTCCATCCCGACTCGCCATAGACACGCCACTGAAACGGAGCAGGAGGATTAGAGTCAACGGGCCATGCCTTGACGCTGCCGCCCATCGAGCCTCCCGTGTACGTCCATCCGCTGTCGTCATTAGCCGTCCACATCGTCTCTCCCTCCCCGGTACCGTCGCATTTCGGGCAACGGATCGCCCCTACATCATTGCCAGCCCAGATAGTTCTGAATCCGTTGCACCTGTAGCAACGCGTCATCGTCGTGCCCTCCGTCGTGCTCATGAAAGTAGTATCGGCCTCGGTATGGATTTTGTCAATACCCAGCACGGCTATTTTTGAACTATTTCACAAAGCGCTGATCTGACTAAGCTTTTCCGCCCGAGAAAACTCGATCCTAGCGCTCAGCTCCACATCGACGATTTGAATCACGGCCGTAGCGTCGTCGATTCTACGAATCAATTCGCGGTGTTCGTTGCAGAATCGCCCTCTCATTCCGTGCTTTCCGCCGTACTCTGCGATCGCGTTCTCAGTGTAGCAGCGGCAGAGCTCGCAACGTAGCGACGGCGGAGACGAGTATTTTCGTGCCGTTGGTTTCACGTTATCTCCAAAAGCAAATTTTGGCAATGTAGGTTGCACTGCGCACCTTCGCTTACTTCACCCACCGAAACGTGAGATTGACTCGAGGCCCGATCGGCTTCGTCGTCTTCGGAACGGAATGCAGGTAATCAGCTTGCGAGCGACCTTTCATGATAAGTAGATCGCCGCACCCGAGCTGCGCAGACCATCGAACGTCGGTGTAGCGCGCCTTCACTGAGAACATGCGCGGCATACCCAGTGACCAGCTGGCGATCATCGGCTCTTCGCCAAGCTCCGGTTCATCGTCGGCGTGCCAAGCAACTGAATCGCTACCATCTCGGTAATAATTCAGCAGCACGGAATTGAATTTGGCTCCGGTCATCGCTTCGATTTCGCGGCGCGCATCGTCGACCCATTGAGGCATCGGCGCCGGTTCTTGGCGCTTTCCTGAGTATGTGTATGCGCCGTCGCCAAACCAAGCTGTGAGACGTGGCGCGAGGCAAACGCGACCGTACACACGCAACGTAGGTTGTTCCCACATTGTGTCAGCGATCGCCTTACTGACATCCAGCGGACGCCAGCCGCGTAGCAGCACGAAACCAGGAAGAACGGCCACCGCTTTCCTCGGGAAAACGCCTTCGACGAAATAATCGATATCGTTCACTGGACCACCGTCCATTCCGCGCTGCCGCCAAGACGCAGCTTGCGAATCTTGCCTTCGGTGCAGAGGCGATCGATTTCGGATTGAACATGTTCGCACGGGTACGGAGCGCAGCGCGCAACCACCGTGCCATAGATCTCCGAAAAGCAAGCCGTGCCGTTCTTCGCAATCGCCTTCAGAATCGCCGTCTCGATGTTCATGTAACTAGTATCGGCCTTTCCCTGAAAAAGTCAATACCTTTTTAGAATTATTTTTGACACTGCAAAGGTAGGACAATATGCTCTATGCAACCTACATTGCCAATTTTCTAAAACGGGTTTTTGTGCCGTGGACCCGCGGCGGATGGCTGTGGGAACGCGGGCGATGTGATCACGCGCGACGTTGCTGCGGGTATTGCTACCGCTGCGACGAGTGTATTTAGTCACGACGTCCACCACCGAAGCAATGCCGCCAATGCAGCGACGGCATAGATCTCGCGTAGCCTGCTATGTCGGATCATCGACGCACTAGCCCGCGCAAAGCTTCATCTAGCCGAATCCGAAGACGTAAAGCTTCGTCGGCGGCATCTAGCAGCAGCATCGCGTCAGCGATTGTTAGGTCCAAGAATCCGTCACGCTGAGCGTCACTGCGCAATTTGGCGATCTTTTCGCGCGTGATCATTTGTGAAACATCCACTTAGTGACGATGTCCCGAATTGCTCTAGTATCAGCAGTGGCACGATTCAGCATGTCTTCCACTCGCCGGTTGGCTTGGTCGATGCGCTCCATGTCTTCGAGCATCGCAATCACGACGATTGGGCCGTAACCGATCGGCTTATCCCGCGCCTCAGTGATCGCGCTCTTAAGTGCTCCTGTAACAGCCTCGTCGCAAGCCTCGTCAAGAGCACGCTGGATCATATCGATCATGTCTTCGGGTGTATCAGCATACTGCGTATCTTCGTAGAGTTCCTGTGCCCGCGCTGCAGTCGTCTTCATTCGCGCACCTCGTCCAAGCAAGTAGCGAATCCAGGGACGCTGAGCCTTTCCCCATCGCCAATCGAAAACCGCTCCCGCGCCGCATCGATGTCCGCAGTGCAAGCGACGCAAAAGTCGTATCCCGGCAGCGCCACCATCGACTCACCGCACCCAGCGCAATCGACGAGCAGCCGAGAAAAGCACGGCGTACAACGACGCGGCTGACCGGGCTGTAATTCGCTGAAACAGTCGTCGCACAGACGCTTGATTTTTCGTTCCGCCTTGCTTGACATTGTCTATACCTCCTCGGTCGCGCCGAAGCGCAGGTTAGGGTTCTCCGGGCACAGCGGCGGCAACGTACCAAAGACCAGTTCTTTCATGTCGATATCTGCGAAAGCGTCGATTGCCGTCTTCGGTCCGTTGTCCCATTCCGTCGTCAGTGCCGCGTTGTTCATGTACCTAGTATCGTCCCTGCTCGGAAAAAGTCAATACTCGATCTAGATTTATTTTCGCCGAAGGGCATCCCCTTGAACGTCCTCAGGAATTTTACCCCGCATCCAGCGCAGCTAAAGGTTCTGAATAGTACGCGTCGATGGCTAGTGGTCCTAGCTGGCGTTCGCGGAGGTAAGACCTACAGCTGCGCCGCGGCGTTTTTGCTGAGAATCTTCAAGGACATGGCGCAAGGCCGATTCAACTCGGCAGTGCCAGCAACGGGCGATCGGTACAGACGCCCTCGGTATCATGCTTGGGTCTGCGCTCCGACCTACGACCTCCTGAAAGAGCCACGACGCTACTTGTCGCAGTTGCTGCCGGAGGAACTAGTAGAAGCGTTCTACGAAGGGCGCGAGCTCTGGCTCAAAGGCGGAATCCTCATCGAATTCAAGAGCACGGACAACGCCAAAGCGCTTGTGTCCGCTGGCATCAACGGCATGTGGTGCGACGAAGCCGATCGTATCGATGCCGACGCCTGGCGCGGCCAGTTGCGTACGCGTCTCAGCGACAAGCAGGGATGGTGCATCTTCTCGAGCACGCCCTACGCCGCACGCGCAGGCTTCCTGTTCCAAGACTTCATCGGCCTGTCTCAAGCGGACAAGGACGAACACGATGTAGATTTCATCAGCTGGCGCTTCATCGACAACGTTTACAATAGTCTCAGCGAATGGAAGCACGCCAAGGCGACCATTCCAGAGCGCTACTTCAAACGCGAATATGAAGCCAGCCTGGATGCGTTCGTTGGTCTCGTCTACGAGTTGAACGACGACACGCACATTATCGACGTCGTTCCCGACAAGAAAGCGTTCCGCCGCGTCATTGCCGGCGTTGACTGGGGCTGGAATGACCCCGGCGCAATCGTTGTCGTAGGTGACACCGGTTCGCAGCTCATCGTTCTAGACGAATTGAAAGAGCCGCACCTACAGGTCATCTCGCAAGATCCTGATGAGCGCAGCTGGGTCAAAGAAGCGGTGCGGCTGAAGCACAAGTGGAACATTTCGCAGTTCGTCTGCGACCACCAGCCCGGTTACATCCATGCGTTCCTACGCGCTGGCCTGAGCGCCAACAACGCCTTCAAGGACATCACTCCCGGTATCCGCCGCGTCAGCGAAACGATGCTCATGAGCGCCGCCCAGGGCTCTCCAGGCGCAGTGAACTACGTTCCGCCTAGCGCAGGTTTGGTCATCTCGCGGCAGTGCAAACAGCTCATTGAAGAGATGCGCAATCTCGCGTGGGCGGTCGACAAGCACGGTGCGATGCTCGAAGAACCAGCGCCCGGTAATGATCACCTTGCCGATGCCCTTCGGTATGCTGTCATGGAAATGCGACGCTACAGCGATCCTGGTGTCCGTGCCACACAGCCCAAAGCGTTCATGCGTGGCTAGGTGGCGCTACTCGACACAAGAAATCGCCGATTGGCACTTCTCGCGTTGGGAACAGCGCTTCATCCGCATCTTGACTTGGCTCACGAACTGCTGAGAGCAGCCGACCACCAAGGCGATATAGATTTGCTTTTCGCGTTGTGCAAGTAGCTGTTGAATCGCCGTAATCTTCTCTTCGTCGATTCGCTTTTGCGCCGAGTGACCATGCCTCCGCCGCATCCACTCTCGCTGATACGCCCTGCGATTCGCTGCTCCAGCGCGTTGGGTCGCCCTGCGATCCATCCCGCCGAGTATAGACTTTTTCTCTCCTACGTCAAGGCCCAATGATCAACTTTCGCAACGTCACCATGGACGCGCTCAATCTCGAGCATCCCGAGCGCCTGAGATGGGGCGCTGCCTGGGTTGACTACGAAATTTTGTATAAGGGCGGTCTCGAATTCAAGAGAGCCGCAGGCATGGTCGCTACGACCGTCGCCAGTTTGCAAGCTGGCAACAACGGTCTGCCCTTCATGGATCTGATGGCCAACCGCGGGCGTCGCCGTCGCTTCCTGTTTCAGCTCGAAGCGGAGCCTGATACCAAGTACGTCAGCCGCTGGGAACGCTGCTTCTATACGAACTACATCGGCGTTATCGTCGACTACTTTCGTCATTGGCTCTTTTCCCAACAGCCGCAGATTCGCCCCAAGATCGAAGTAGACCCCGGTCAAGATCTCGCCGAAGCAGAAGAACCGGAAGCGCCGGAATGGTTCGCGCCGTTCATGTCGGACGCGAAGGGCGACGGTACAAGTTTCTACGATCTAGGCAAGCAAGTCTTCGGCGACACGCTCATTTTTCGTCTGGCTGGCTGGCTCATCGGCATTCCCGATCAAGTTGGCCAGCAACCCGACGATAACGACGGCGATGAAGATCCTCCGATCTGCCTCACTCCGTACAACGCACGCGAAATCTACGATTGGCAGGAAGACGCGAACGGTTGCCTGGAGTGGATTCTACTAGGCAAGAAATCGTACCGCCGCGAGTTCCCTGATGAGCGCCGCGAAGTAGAGATCCGCACGTACATCGATCGCGACTCGTGGGCAGCGTGGGAGATCATCAACAACCCCGATGACCCGAACGCCAAACAGCCGGAGCTCATCGGCAGCGGGCAGCACGGTCTAGGCGAAGTTCCGTTTGAATGGCTCACCGTGCCCGAGGGTCTGTGGGTCTTGAACAAGCTCGCTGCGTCCGCCGTGGACCTGTTCAACCAAGAGTCCATGCTCAGCGCAATGCAGTTGGAAGCGTGTTTCCTTCAGCCGTATATCAAGAGCACCGAAGGCACCGAAGACGCTACCAATCGCATCCTAGGCAGCGGCGTTGTGTTGCATCTACGCGCCCAGGACGAGAAGCGCGGCGCCGAAGAGTTTGGGTGGGCAGCGCCCAGCATTGACCCGCTGAAGTTTTCCTCCGATCGCCTGCTCCAACAACGCGACGAGATTTACCGCATCGTTCACCAGATGAGCCTCGCGGTAGATAGTCAAGCGATCGGCGCAATCGCTCGATCGGGCGCTAGCAAGATCGAAGACCGCAAGGCGACGGAGATCATGCTCTGCGCTTACGGCGGTTACGTGAGGGATTTCTTCCTTCGCACGCTGAACAAGATCAGCCGCATGCTCGGAGATGACACCGAATGGGTCATTGACGGCTACGACAACTTCGAAGTGAGCTCGCTCCTAGAAGAGTTGCAGCTGGCCAGCCTCGCCCAGACGTTCAACATCGAATCGCCGACCTTCAACGCTGAAATGCAGAAATCGATCGCCACGGGTCGGCTACTCAGCCATCTGGACGACGTGAAGAAGGCGAAGATCGCGCGCGAAATCGACGAACGCGTTGAGATGAAGGCAGAGCTAGTCACGATGGGGGCGGTACAAATCAACCCCGTCACCGGACAGCCAATGCCTCCCGAACCAACGCCAGCGGGACCAGGCGAACCGTCGCAGCCGCCGAAAGCAAACGCGGCGAAGGCCAAAGGTCCGCCCGTCAAAGATTCCTAGACGTCACCCACCCCAAATCATTACCACCCGCTCCGGGGGGAGCAAGGTTCAATGGCTCTGCAAGTAAATAGTTCGATCGTCGTAGTGCCTCTATCGGTCACTGCTGGCGCCCCCACTGACACGAGGGCGATGGAAGCGAAGACAATTACCGTAGAAGGCACCTTCACCGCGACCTACCAAGTGCAGATCAGCTGCGACCCTGCGGACAGTCCCGCTTCTACTAGTTGGACCAACGTGGGCACTGCGCTGACGGCAGCCGGAAACGTCTTCGTCCAACAGCCGTGCTGCTGGCTCCGTCTTAATTGCACCGCGTTCACTTCCAATACTGGCGCTCTCACGGGTCGCTGTGCTGGTATGACGTCGTTCGCGTAATGTGCCTCCGTTCGTAAAGGTCTTACGGGACCACGCAAAGCAATTCGCTCGCCTCGAGGATTCCACTGCAAAAGATTTCCTCGGCATCCTGAAGCAGACCGAAGGCGAAGTTCTCGCGCGGTTGAGTAACATCGCCGACACGGATACAGCCTTCAACACCTTCGCGCTCCAGCAAGTCCTCGGAGAAGTGAAGGCAGCAATCAACGGTCTCGAAAGCAAAGCGCAAGATTTCTTCGGAACAGCGCAGAGCGACGCAATCGATTTGGCAGTTGAGCACGCTTATAGCGAGATTACTCGTGTGTCATCCCTCGCGGATGGTGCGCCGCTCAATCTGTCGTTAGATGCCGCATCGGGTATGAGCGATCCGGCGCAAATGCTACTCGCGAATCACTTCGAATCGTCTGTGCAGTCGTACGGAATCGATGTGCTCAATGCTGTCCGTCGACGCGTTCAGATGGGAATGATTACCGGTGACCCTTCGCGCGCAGTCGTAGGCGACGTGCAGAAGGCAATCAGCGGCACGCGTTGGAAGGCTGAGCAGATCGTTCGCACCGAAACGAGCAACGCGTACGGCGCAGCGCAACATCGATCGATTACCGAAGCAGCGAAGCAGGTACCAGGGCTGAAGAAGGTATGGATTCATCAGAGCTCCTACCCTTGTCCCATCTGCATCGACCTCGACGGCACCGAACGTCCGATTGATGGCACGTGGACAATCAAGATCGGGAAGAAGACGAAGAAGGTTGCTCATGCACCAGCTCACCCGAATTGCACGTGTCGCGTTGTCTCGATGACTTCGAAGTGGCGCAGCAAACTCGAAAAGCTCGGCTACCTCGACGCTCCGAAGGATGACGGTGAGTAATGCCTCTGAAATCCGGTTCTAGCAACGCGGTAGTGTCGGCGAATATCAAAGAATTGATTGACGCTGGGCACCCTCACGATCAAGCCGTCGCCATTGCAATGAAGCAAGCGGGACGGTCGGATAAAGTTCATAAGAAGGAAAAGTAATCCATGGCGGACGGCACCCACGGAACGGGACCAAACAACAGCGGCAGCGGGTCCGGTAACCCGAGCGATGCGGCAAGCGTCGATATCGAACGATTGATTAATGATGCGGTTTCAAAGGCACTCGGCGCGCGAATGAAGCGGCTGAATGTCGAAGAACAGATCAACGCGGCTGTGCAAAAGGCATTGTCCGCAGTGACACCGGCTCCAGCGCAAGCCGATCCCGCTGAAGTTCCGAATCATGGTGATACGGAACAGCGTCTCAATCTGAAAACGGTTAATTCTCAGATCAAGGCGATGCAAGAAGAGCTCGCCGCAGAACGCCGCGCACGTCAGGAAGCCGATTCTCGCGCCACTCAAATGAAGATGCGCACGGACCTTCAGGGTGCTTTTTCGAAGTACGCCGGTTCCGATAACCCGCACCTTCCGGCGTATCTCAATCACTACGCCGACAAGTTTCGAGTTCACGAAGGCGCGACCTATCAGATCGGCAAGGATGACTTCGGTAACGAAGAGCTTGTCCCGCTAGATATGGCGGTCGATCACCTTTTCAAGAACGAATTGAAACACCTCGTTCCGAAGAACACGCCGAACCTTCCGCCGACGTCGATTATCCGTGGCATGCCGATGCCTGGACAGCAGCCGCAGAACAGTCAAGCCCGCACCGGTTTTCTCGAACAGGAAATCATGCACGCCCAGGCGATGACCGATCCCACAGTGTTCAACGAACTGTATGGCGGCAAAAAGCCAGGCTAGTTCTCGCTTCGATTCAGCGCAGCATTCTGCTTCGCCTTCTTCGAATACCCGTTTTCGCTTTTTAGGATTCAATTAAATTGGCAACTTTTTCATTTGCTGACCTCTCGGCCAGCTACCCGACTCTCTATTACGATCTTCGCCCCCAGATGCAGCGCAAGGTCC
>Ga0207667_10001402_pt1 | contig 30225 bp, 23 predicted proteins | sample KBSCornC52_FD_184301 | JGI IMG/M metagenome (GOLD analysis project Ga0207667, IMG submission 184301) | Corn rhizosphere microbial communities from Kellogg Biological Station, Michigan, USA - KBS Corn C5-2 (SPAdes) (version 2) | ecosystem: Host-associated > Plants > Roots > Rhizosphere > Soil ...
AGCCCAATTGAAAGTTAAATTGAGAATTGTTTGCATAGCCGCCCGTGTAATACCGCCCAAATCTGCACCGGCGCAAAACAGCTAAAAGCTGATAGCCAACGGCTAACAACTTGATCACTTCTTCAGTCTGCCTGTCCGATGCCCTTCCAGCAACCCTTCCAACTCTTCCTTGAATTCGCGCACGTCCTTGAAATCGCGATACACCGAGGCGAAACGAATGTAAGCTACCGTATCCAGACCTTTGAGATGTTGCATAATCAGTTCGCCGACCTCTGCAGTCGTGCGTTCGCGCTCCGGTGCATCCACCAGGTAGGCTTCCGTGGCGTCCACAATCTTTTCCAACTGAAGCGACGATACTGGCCGCTTTTCGCAGGCGCGAAGTAGCCCGCTCAGCACTTTTTGGCGATCGAAGCGCTCGCGACGGCCGTCCTTTTTCACGACCATGTAGGGGATTTCATCGATACGCTCGTAAGTGGTAAAACGGCGGTTGCAGCGCTCGCACTCCCGCCGGCGGCGGATCGAGTCAGCTTCTTTGCTTTCACGCGAGTCCACCACGCGATCCTGCCCGAAACCGCAATAAGGACATTTCATCTAAGCCGATTCTAAGTCATCGCACGGGAACACTGCCCCACCCTTTATTTCTCCGCCGCGCCAGGCACAAGCCGAAACGCCTCCCGATGACCCGCGGGGTCCAGGCCGTGCTCTCGGAATGGCCGCCAGCCGGGTCAAACCTTCGATGCCTCGCCGTTCAGCCGCACGTTTGGACCATTCTGATAGTCGATATCCGTGTGCCGCCCGGCGAGGAGGCCCGGCAGCCGAACCAGGAACAAAGCTTTCAGAGATAATTCCTCCGGCATGTCACACTTCGGCAAGAACGCAGGTTGCGGATCGAATAACATCTGTTGAGCTGCCACGGGACTCGTTAGGAACGCTTATCATTAAAGCCAATTGAGGGGCTGAGCAGGCTTATGAGTTGCCTATCCAGCAAGCGATCCAGATTCTACCTGCGCTTTTTACTCTCAATGTATTTGTGGAGTTCCATTATCCACGCACAACGCCTTTCGGATTTCGTGGTGCCAACGCCGATTCCGCCGGGCTCGACGCTTGTGGTCGGTTTTCTTGGCGGCTACGAGCGGTGGGACGACGAGCATCGCAGCGTGCGGCGGCTGGTACTGAAACTGCGCGCACGGAACGGCGTCTTCGCCGAGTCAATTTCAAACCACCGCCAGAGAATCGCACTTCGTTTGATCCGTCGCACGCTCGACACGAACGGCGACGGCAAACTGGACCCAGCGGAGCGGGCTGGGGCTCGTGTCATCCTTTTTGGGCAGAGTTGGGGCGGCGCGGCCACGCTCAATATTGCCCGTCAGCTCGATCGGCTTGGTGTGCCGGTGCTGCTTACCATTCAAGTAGATAGCGTCGGTCTGCGCGACCAGATTGTTCCCGCTAACGTCCGTGCCGCGGTGAATTTCTACCAGCGCGATCCGCTCACCATTGAAGGACGGAGCGAGATTCGCGCAGCAGATCCATCCAGAACGGCGATTTTAGGAAACTTCAAGCAGTCGTATATTTGGCGCCCAGTGGACCGTGCCGCGACATCTAATTCATCCTGGGTTCGTTCAACCCTTGGCGGCAGTCATGCCAGGATGGAGTTGGATCCGGCAATCTGGAACAGCGTTGAGCGTTTTATTAACGAAGCGATTTCGAGGTGATGACGGTGAGACGCATTCTGCTTTGCCTTTTGCTCGCGGCACCGTTGTGGGGCCAGACTCGCCAACTCGACTTGAATCCCGGTTCCGGCTGGGTTGATACAGGAGTGGATCTCAAGCCGGGAGACACTTCGCGCATCACCGCCAGCGGACAGCTACAGTACACGGACGCGCGGCAAGCTAATGGGCCCGAAGGCCTGTCGCGCGGCTTTATGGACGTGATACGCAACATGCCGATGAACAATGCAGGCCGCGGCGCGGTGATTGGCCGCATCGGCAGCAGCGACGCAGCGCGGCCCTTCCTTATCGGCGCGGAATACTCTGGACAGGCGCGCATCGAGGGCCGGCTTTTTATCGCCATCAATCAAACGGGAATCGATCACGCCACGGGTTCGTTCCACGTAAATATTGAACGAACGGCTAGCACAGCCAAGCCGGTTGCGCAGGTCAATATTCCCTCCTTCTCGCAAAAACTGCTCGATTCAATCCCGCGCAGGGTGAACGATGCGGAGGGCAACCCCGGCGATCGCGTGAACTTCATCATCGTCGGATCGCAGGACCAGGTGCAAGGGGCTTTTAAAGCTGCCGGCTGGGTCGCAGTAGATCGAACGCAAAAAGACGCGATCGTGCGTGGATTGTTTGCCACCCTTTCAAAAGAGGCCTATGTAACGCTACCCATGAGCGAACTGCAACTGTTTGGCCGCCCGCAGGATTTTGGATATGCGCAAGCAGATCCTTTGCGCGTTGTCGCTTCGCGCCATCACTTCCGCATTTGGAAGGCGCCTTTCACGTTCAACGGAATGGAAGTGTGGGCCGGCGCGGGCACTCACGACATCGGCTTCGACCGCGATCAGCGCAACAACGGCGTCACGCATAAAATCGACCCGGCCACTGACGGGGAGCGTGACTACATTCGCGATAGCCTGACGCAAACCGGCATGGTAGTCAAAAGCGAGTACCTGACACCCACCGACCCTGTGACCAGCGCCAGAACTGCGACGGGCAGCGGATTCACTTCAGACGGCCGCACGGTGATCATCTATCTGGCTACTGCAACCAACAACTTTGCATCTGCGTTTGGCGATGTGTTCTGCTCTGTGCTCAAGCAGAACAATCCTGACGGCGGCAACTGGGGCGCCTGTTCGCAATATATTGAAGCACCGGGAAAGGAAGATGCGCCACTTGCTCCGCTCTCAACGAAGTATCGAGTCCTGATTGTTCCCGGATTCATGAGCTCCTGCTTCTCAGATTCGCCGGCTTTTCAAGAGGGTCAGAAAGCACTCAAAGAAAAGTACGGCATGGATGTGGCACTGTTGCAGGTGCCGAACGACTCTAGTGAATCAAACGGGAAAATGATCGGCCAGTATATTCGTGACCATGCGTCTAAGGACGCGAGCAAATACATCCTGGTGGGCTATAGCAAAGGAACCCCTGACATACAAGTAGCGCTCGCGCAGGAATCGGGAATGGCCGAGCATGTCGCAGCGTTCGTATCAGTCGCGGGCGCTTCGGGCGGCTCGCAGGTTGCCGATCTGTTGCCGCAGATTGCGGAAAAATATATGACGACCACACCGCTGAAAACTTGCCAGGGAGACATGTCCACTGGCTTCAAAAGTCTGCAGCGTGCCAATCGCCAAGCATTTCTCGCTGCTCATCCCGACCCGGTTGTGCCTACCTATTCGATCGTCGCCAAATCTGATCAGAACAACACGTCTAAGGCACTTTTGCAGACGTGGCGTATTCTGCAAACCTACGGCGTGGGTGAAGATGGCCAACTGTTGCGAGACGATGCAATTGTTCCCGGAGCAAAGTTTCTAGGAGCAGCGCTGGCCGATCACTTTGCCATCGCGCTGCCGTTCGACAAATCACCTGACTCGACCATCCGATCGAACATGGATAAGACAGTCTATCCGCGGGCGGCACTGCTTGAGGCGTTGGTCCGCTATGTATCTGCGGACCTGCCAAAATAGTATTTGTGGCTCCCGCTAGTTGGGAAACTGCACCGTGTCGATCATTTGTTTGAAGACAGGACCAAGCTCACCTTGTTTGGAAGGCTGCTCCGCTTGCGCGATGTACCAGAGGCCTTCAGCGCGGGCTACCGAATAGAGGTACACAACCTGCTCCGCTTCCTGCTGTTGCGATGTCTTTGTCCTTATCGTTGTCCGCAACGCCGGTTTGCCGCCCACGGTCACCCGCTGCGAGCTCTCCACCTTCATATTCGCGTCAGACTTCTGCATCCCGTCAAGAAACTCTTTGGTGCTTGTGTCGAGATTAGTGTTGGCAGCACCGGCTTGCGGAACATAGTAGTCCACCATGGCGCCGTTGATCAGTTCCGTGCCGCCGTTCTGCATCTGCACTGCGCCGCCCTGCGGAATCACATACAAACTGCTGCCGGGTTGCGCTTGTCCTACTTGCCAGGAACTCGGATATCCCAGGGAGAAGCCGTTTGCTGAATAGTCTTTCAATCCATCCGGCAGATTAGTGCGGGGTGTCGGATTGTCTTTCTGCAGAATCAACTTTCCCGGCTGCATTTTTGGCGGTGGGATGGTGGCAATCAGCTTCTTTACGCGAGCAAAATCTCCAGTATTCGCCGTATAGCTGCGCTGCGGATAGAACTTGATGTCCTCCGAGACATATTGAATACGACTGCCCGTCGCCGGATGCGATGCGAGCCACAGCGAAAGGCCCCTCGGCTCTCCGGCTGTGCCTTGCTTTGCCTGCAGCTTCTCAAAGAATTTCGGAAGCAGGATCGGGTTATACCCTGCCGCGGCCATCATGCGCGCCCCGTTCAGATCGGCGTCGTGCTCGTAACCCCGAGAAAACTTCATCAGCACCGAGTTTTGTCCCAGGCTCGTGCCTGCTTCCGTTATCTGGCATAGCAACCCGCAGTTGCCATTCTTGTCTGCAGTTAACGTGCCGCCCAGCACGCCAATGACCGAAAACAGCGCGCCATAGCGTTGCTGCTTCGTGATCTGCGCGGCGCCATGGCGCAAAGCGACGTGCGACATTTCATGCGCCAGTACGCCCGCAACTTCGCCTTCACTATCCGCAGCCTTTAGCAACCCGGTGTGTACATACATGGGACCGCCGGGCAGAGCGAATGCGTTAATTGAATCGTCGTTGACGATTTTGAAATAGTACGGGTAAGCATTCGCTTCAGGCGTCTTGGCCAGGCTCTGCCCGATCTGGTTGAGCCATCTCTCCAGTTCGGGGTTATGCACTACTTCCATTTCGCGCTCAACCTGGGCTGCGAACTGCTTGCCAATCTGGATTTCCTGATCTCGGCTCAGAGAAGTCTTCTGCACCTCGACATCGGCCTGGCGCATAGCTCCTTGGGGAAACGCCGACAACGGCAAGAGGAAAGCAATTAACAACAGTGCACGGTTCATAAGAATCCTCCCTGTGCAGTGGATTTCGCATCATTCTCAGTCTGGCACTCGAGGAGTTTCAATCGTGTGCTCTTCGTCACGTGGCGCACCCTGCTGGAGATAAGTTCAGCGCACGGAATCTGCCAGGCTAAGCGGTTGCGCATTATTTGCATTCGGAAGCTCAAACTCACCGCGATATTTGGGCAGCCCGCCAGGATAATTCTTCTGGACATAATCGATAAGCTTTTCGCGCACCAGGCAACGCAGATCCCATGCATCGCCAGAGTTGCGAGCATCCATCAATGCGCGCAACTGCATGGTCGTCTGGCAAGCATCCGTAACCTGCAATGCGCAAACCTTGCCAGCCCAAAGTGGCGTTGATTTGCAAATCCTCTGCAATTCTTCTCGCAAGGGATCGATAGGTACAGTGTAGTCGGTGTACACATATGCGGAGCCGAGAAGGTCAGCGCTGGTACGTGTCCAGTTCTGGAACGGATGTTCAAGAAAGTAGGAGAGCGGGAGCACCAGCCTGCGCAGATCCCAGATGCGCACAACTACATACATCATGCCAATCTCTTCAATCCATCCCCATTCGTTTTCCACCACCACCGCATCGCCGAGCCTGAATGGCTGCGCAAACGCGATTTGAACCCCGGCGATCAGGTTTGCAAGGGTGTCTTTCATTGCCACGCCAACAACCAGGCTGGCAACACCAGCGGAGGCCAGGATACTCATGCCAATGTGATTGATCGAAGGGATCGTCATCAACATCACTGCCACCGTGATTACAGTGATAAGAAAGATTGCGATCCGCTGAACAATTACGAACTGGGTCCGGACACGCCGCGCCTCCAGGTTGTCTGCAACATCAATTCGGTATCGATCGGTGAAAATGTCGGAGCCAATCTTCACGACGAGTACGGCGAGCCAGGCGATAGCCGCGATCAGTCCCAGGCTGGTAATGTGCTCCAGCGCCGTCATCAATCGATTTGGCAGCGGCAATCCGGGCAGAACACATAACACCGCGAGTAGCGGGAATATCCAATGCGTAGGTCCCTGGCCGTACCTTACCAACGATTTGCCCAGGACGTTGTTTTTGCGATGGGCCCACCGTTTTAGCACCCAGAAGACGAGTACGCGCGTGATCAGAGCCAAGACGATTGCTCCGGCAATGATTCCCGCTGACCAGAGCACTTGATACCAGTTTTGTTGAGCCCACTGAAACATCTTTTGGCAATCCTCACAGTCCAGAAGCATATTCCGAGCAGTAAGTTTAGTTGGATGCTCTTTGTTGGCGCACTTTTGCTCTCATCAGGCAAATGAGCTGGATTCAATGACTAAGGAGCAGCTAACCGAATGCGACTTACGCCCAATAAGAGCAGGGCTTAGCCGTAAAAACAACAACGGCCTGAGAACTTGCATTCTCAGGCCGTTGCCGGTGATCTGTTGGGATTGGACTGGGGCCTTCGCGCTCGTGTGCGAATGCCAGAGCCATGACGGAGAACCCTCCGCCGGGTCTTATCTGGTGCCAGAGACGCAAGGCCTCAGGCCTCAGTCACCTCACGTAAGATACAACTGGAACAATCAAAATTCATAGGCTGGATCAACCTCCTTTCCCGTGTAATCACAACTTAAACCGGAGCGCGCGTCGCGTCAAGTGCAGCTTCTTACCAGGTTTCGAAGGACACTTGGCTGTTGCGGCCCAGCACTGAATGCTTGCTGAAGTGCTCATCGTCGCGTTTTGGGAAATCGCTTCGGAAGTGGGCACCGCGGCTTTCAGTGCGCGCCAAGGCTGAGTGCAGAATGGCATGCGCAACTCGCGACATTGCTTGCGCTTCAGTCAGTTTGCGGCTTGCTCTGCCATTTTCTGCAACCTGTATAAGTGCTGCCTCACAGCGCTCCTGTATCGACAGACCCTGGCGCAGCGCGGCTGCATTGCGCAACAGTCCGGCGTTAACCCACATTGACTGCTGCAGTTCAGCAACAACCGCTTCAACTTGCGCGTCTTCGCTCGCATTCAGTTCTTCTGGTTCATACCTCGCTTCGTCAACCGCTTCCATCTGTAAATCATCTGCGAGCATGGACTGGGCAGCACGCGCACCGAACACCAGTCCCTCAAGCAGTGAATTCGACGCAAGCCGATTGGCGCCGTGCACTCCGGTGCACGCTGCCTCCCCGGCCGCGTAGAGACCGGAAAGATTGGTGCGCCCAGCAAGATCGGTTTTGATGCCGCCCATCAGATAATGCGCTGCCGGACGCACCGGGATCGGATCGCGCGCCAGATCAAGCGAGTAGCCTGCGAGAAATGCACTAATGCCCGGAAAGCGCGTGTGTACATCCACTCGGGTCACGTGGCGCATATCAAGGTACACGGGGCACGCCGAGCCGCTTTCATCCATGCTCTCGTGCGCAATCGCACGCGCCACCACATCCCGCGGAGCCAGTTCAAGCAGCGGATGGTATCGCTCCATGAATCGCTCGCCTTTATTGTTGATGAGATATGCACCCTCGCCACGCAGGGCTTCAGACAACAGAAACCGCGGTGCATTGGGGTAATAAAAAGCCGTCGGGTGAAACTGGTAGAACTCCATGTCAGCCAGTTCCGCTCCCGCCTGCTCAGCAAGTGCAATGCCGTCGCCCGTTGCAACTGCAGGATTGGTTGTGTCGGAATAAACCTGGCCAGCCCCGCCAGCGGCGATCAACACAGCCTTTGCTGCCATGCGACTGTTTGTCGTCTGCGCTTCTGCTTTTGCCGGAGCAAGATCGACGCCGACAACGCGGCCGCCCCTGGTCACCAGCTTCGTCACCATGGTCCACTCGGCAAAATGAATGCGTTTGTGTACGGTTGCGAACGCCACGAGAGAGCGGCTGATCTCAGCACCTGTCGCGTCGCCGCTAGCATGCAGAATGCGGGGCAGCGAGTGCGCCCCTTCACGGGTGCGCAGCAGTTCACCGGCAGGCGAGTTCCCTTCCCGGTCAAACTTCGCACCCCACTCGATTAGTTCTGCTACCCGGAGCGGTCCTTCAGAAACCAGCGCTTCCGCGGCACGCCGATACACCAGTCCGTCGCCTGCCTTGATGGTGTCTTCAAGATGCAAGGAGACGTCTTCCTCGCCTTCCATGGCTACGGCAATGCCGCCCTGCGCGTAATGGGTGTTTGATTCGTTCAGCGATTCCTTGGTAACTACCAGGACGTCGCCATGCCGCGCCAGTTCAACTGCCGCCCGGAGCCCGGCCACACCCGCGCCCATAACTACAAAGTCGATCCCGGAAACCTTTGACATCACTCTTTCGAGGCTATCATTCGCCACGCAAGCGATCGCAGATCCTAAATCGATTCACCAGCTTCCGATCCTTGATGCAATCGATTAGGTAAGTGTGATAACCTTCCGCCCATTGGCCGCCCATGGCCAACTCTGAGGGTCAGATCATGAAGCCCATTTCCAGACGGCATTTTCTCAAAACGGGGGTAGCTGCGGGTTCCATTGCGGCCGTTGGCTCTCTATCGTTGCTGGCGGAGCAAGGCAAAGCCACAGATCTTGTCACACTCGGCAACTCCGGCGTAAAGGTTACGCGACTGGCCTTCGGCACCGGAACCAATAATGGACAGGTGCAGCGCCAACTCGGACAGGCTGAATTCACCAAGCTCGTTCGCTACGCCTACGATCAGGGCATCCGATTCTTTGAAAGTGCTGAGTCATATCCCGGCATGCACGAGATGCTCGGGATCGCGCTCAAGGGGATTCCGCGCGAGAACTACCGCCTGATGACCAAGGTGACGACGGGCGACGGGCAAGACCCGAAGCAGAAGATCGATTACCTGCGCAAAATTGCGCAGACTGATTACTTCGACATAATGCTGCTTCACATTCAACGAAGCCCGAATTGGCCCGCTAAAACAACCGAATGGCAAGACATAATTATTGAAGCCGAACACAAGCAAGCAGTGCGAGCACACGGAGCCTCCGTGCACGGCCTGCCCGCACTTCGCGCTTTGCCTTCGGACAAGTGGCTGCAGATCGGCATGGTTCGCATGAATCACAAGGGCACCCTTATGGATTCTGACGGGCGCGACTTTGTCGATACCGGCAACGTGCCTGAAGTGGTGCAGCATGTGCAAGCAGCTCGCAAAACCGGCAAGGGCGTCATCAGTATGAAGCTTGTTGGAGCAGGAGCCTTCTCCAACAGCCGCGATGACCGCAAGGCCGCCATGCGTTTTGCTTTCCGGAACGCGGGCGTTGATTGCGTCACCGTGGGCTACAAGAGTCGGGCAGAAGTGGACGAAGCGATCGAAAACATCAACCTGGCATTCGCGTAAGGCGATCACATTCACCATCTCTGGAGTTCATATGACTGAGCTTTCTCGTCGCAGCTTTATCAAGGCAGGCGTCGCGGCTAGTGCACTCGCTGGTGGCTTGCCGCTTATGGCCCAACATCAGGCCGCAACCGAGGTCGTCACGCTGGGTCGCTCTCATACCAAGGTGACACGCCTGGCTTTCGGGACCGGCAGCTTCGGCGGCCAAGTCCAACAGCAGCTAGGGCAGGAAGGCTTTACCAAGCTCGTGCGCCATGCCTACGACCGCGGCATTCGGTTCTTTGAGACCTCCGAATCTTACGGTAATTCCCAACAGATGCTCGCCAAAGCACTGAAAGGAATTCCGCGAGAGAATTACCAGCTCATGTCGAAGGTCACCACCGATGAAGGCGTTGATCCCATAGCCCGGTTCGACCAGATGCGCAAGGCATCCGATACCGATTACTTCGATATCATGCTGCTGCACTGGCAGCACACTGGAACCTGGGTGAAAGATACACGTAACTGGCAGGACGCGATTCTTGAGAGTGAACACAAGCAGACCATCAAAAGTCACGGCGCGTCCGTTCACGGTTTGCCCGCACTGCGCCAGGTTCCCGGAACAGATTGGCTTCAGATTGCCATGATCCGTATGAACCACAAAGGCACCAGAATGGATGCCGAGATGCATGACGCGCCTGTTCTGGGAAATGTGTCTGAAGTTGTGTCGCACGTAAAGCAGGTGAAGAAAGAGGGGATGGGCGTCATCAGCATGAAGCTCATCGGCGAAGGAGTCTTCAACCACGAAGATCGCCAGAGGGCAATGCGCTTTGCCTTCCGCGATGCAGGCGTGGACTGCGTTACGGTTGGCTACAAGAGCAACGCTGAAATCGACGAAGCTATCGATAACCTCAATCTCGCCTTCGCATAAAACAGAGACCGCCGGCTGATTGCGCTGCCGGCGGCGTCCTCCCCCGCTATGCTCCTGATAGAATCTCTGCAATCCAACTCGCGTGCAGATACTTCAAATGAATCCACTCATCAGGGCCGCATACAAACGCCTCGGCATCATTCATCTCGGCAGAAGACGCGTCCGCGATTTGATTGATTTCATCGAGAATCGCAGGATCGACACCGTTATAGATGTAGGCGCCAACATTGGCCAGTTCGGCGAGAGCCTGCGCGCAGAAGGGTTCCGCGGCAAAATCGTTTCATTCGAACCGATCACATCGGTTTATCAGGAACTCGCAAAGAAAGCTGCAGCGGACGGCAACTGGGAAGCACATCGATGCGGTCTTGGCTCAACAGCAGGCACTGCGCAGATACACGTCTCCGAGCTTACGGTTTTCAGTTCCATCCTCGACATGACCAGCACAGCGGGCTTGCATGATAGCCGCACCGCAGTCACGCGCACTGAAGAGATTGAGATCCGCACGCTCGATCAGGTCGCTTCCAACCTCACCGGAAATATCCTTTTAAAGATCGATGCGCAGGGCTATGAAAAGCACGTCCTTGAAGGGGGCGGCCACACCATCAAACGCGTGCTCGGCATCCAACTGGAACTGCCGGTAATTCGGGTGTATGAAGGTGAGTGGCAGTTCCACGATGCACTTAGATACATGGCTGACATGGGTTTTGTTCCCGCACAGATTCAGCCGGTCAATTACCACGGTGCAGATAACGTCTCAGCCGTTGACTTCGATTGCCTGTTCCGCCCTGTCGGTCCGCTTGATGGCGTTTCCTGCCGCAATTAGTGTTTACGCATCAAGGGCAAAGCCTTCCTGTAGAACGCACATGCTCAGAATGGGCATCAGGATCTGATCCCATGCGGATCGTTCGCCCACATCCATTTTGCTCAGGCGGTCGAGAACCGACACTACTTCAGTCTGATTGAAAAAGGGCATCGACCTCAGTACAGGCCCCCGCAACGTGTCCTGCACGTAGACGTTGAAGGTCTCGTCTGGATTGAGCGTTGCCGGCGGGCTAAGGAACGGGTGCTTTTGTCGCCTGTAAACGGTGTCCGTGATGACGTCGCGCACGGCTTCTCGCAGCACAAACTTCTCAGTCATGCCGCGAATTTTCATATTGATCGGCTGCGCGCAGATGCACTCGACTACATGATGATCGAGGAAAGGTACGCGGCCTTCGATAGAGTGCCCCATCTCCATGCGGTCGCCGAGCATGGTAAGAATGTATCCCGAGAGCACCGACTTGCCCCACAGATACAGCGACTGGTTGAGCGGGTCGCGTCCCTTGAGTTGGCCGGGGATGTCTATATCGGAGAGAAGCTGCCGATAGCTCTCGCGCTCTTTGAACATGCAACCGAAATCTTTCGAAAGCAGTTGCCCCATCTTTACCTCGCGGGAAGAGAACGTCTCCATCCACGACGGCACATATCCCAGGGTGCGTCGGACCGCGTCAAGGTCACCAATATCGCCATCTGGCAGCAGCAGTCCGCGTGAAACCGTGTTGTGCTCGTTCAGCCACTTCAGCAGATTTTCAATCTCTTCCGGGTCCTGGCCTTCGCGGTTGTAGAGCAGCATGTCGCGACGAAAATGTGCATAGCCACCGAGGATTTCATCTGAGCCCTCGCCGGTGATGACGACCTTGTATCCGGCGTCGCGAACAGCTTTACTCAGCAGGAATTTCGCCACGCCATGCGCATTGACGCAAAGTGATTCTGACTGCAGAATTGCATCGGAGAAAGCGTCGGCGAGCCTTTGCTGGTTGATGGGGATGGTGTGAAACTCAGCACCAGCGATGGCGGCCATTTCGCGCGCAATCGGTCCTTCGTCATAGGCAACATCTTCGAAGGTAAGCGTGAAAGCCTGGATAGGATCGGGGTGATGGCGCGCAGCAAGGCCGAGCACGGCGCAAGAATCGAGACCGCCGCTCAGGTACACTCCTACGGGAACATCGGCCCGCAGTCGAACGCGAACGGCTTCCTCCAGTTCGTGTCGAAACTCCGCAATATAATCGGCGTCCGAGCGCTGTGAACTGGTATCGCTTGCACGGGGATAATTGAAATCCCAGTACTTCGTAATCTGTACATGCCTGTCAGTGGCAACCAGGTAATGTCCCGGCGGCACCTGGAAGATGCCATCATAGAGTGTGCGCATCTGGTGGCCGCCAAAGCTCACGGATTGAAACACGCTCTCATGGTCCCAGCGGGCGGGCACACCGGCGGCGAAGAGCGCCTTGGCCTCAGAGGCAAGGTAAAGCATGTTGTTATGCCACGCATAAAAGAGCGGCTTGATCCCGAACCGGTCGCGTGCAGCAAAAAGACACTTCTGCTTGTCGTCCCAGATTACAAACGCGAATTCACCGCGAAGCTGATGCAGGCACTGTGGCCCCAACTCCTCCCACAGGTGCAACGCAATCTCGCTGTCAGAGCGTGTTCGAAGCCGATGTCCGCGCGACTCGAGTTCCTTTTGGACAGTTTCGTATCCGTAGAATTCGCCGTTGGCCACGATGTGGGTGCGATTGTCCTCGGACGCGATTGGCTGGTCCCCGGTGGAGAGGTCAATGATACTCAATCGCGCATGGCCAAGGCCGACACGATTATCCCGGCTGAGCCACTGTCGCTGACTGTCAGGTCCGCGATGCCATAGTGACCTGGTCGCACGTTCCAGCGTAGCCAACGAGATTGGCTCGCGACGAGAGAAAACGGCCACAATTCCACACATGGTCGGACGCTCCTGGTGTTATTACGTTGCCTGTTTCGGGGAATAGGAAGCAGCGGGAGCATAGCAGGAGCACATATATACAATCAACTGAAATCAAAGAGGCAGCGAGGGCCCGGCAGCCCGGGAATCCCTTTCAGCCCATCTGGCAAAAGGTTCTCGGGAAGCCTGTATGATGGCTGCTTGAATTGAGAAAGGCAGAAAGTCGTGCCAAAGATATCCGCCCGTATTCTCTGGGGAACCGTAGTTGCACTCATCGCCGTTCAGTCACTTCTGGTTGTGCTCACAATTCATCGCGCGTCGCCCACATTCGACGAAGGCAATCATTCGTTCGCCGCGTACATGATGCTGCATACAGGCGATTACGGTTTGAATCCGGAACACCCTCCGCTGGTCAAATATCTTGCCGCGCTGCCGACGCTCGGCCGCGATCTTTGGATTCCGGAGAACAAGAACCGCTCCTTCAAAACTGAGGCATACGTCGACGGGGGCGAGTGGCTGGCGCGGAATGACGGCGATCGCAATCAGCTCATCTTTCACATGCGCCTGGCCGCGGGATTGCTCGTTCCATTGCTTGCGCTGGTCGTTTTTCTGATGGCCCGCGAGTGCTTCGGCGATTGGGCGGCGCTGACGGCGCTGGCGCTGGTCGTTTTTGATCCGAACATACTCGGCAACGCCGCACTGGTCACAACCGATATCGGCATCTCGCTTTTCTTTGTCGCCGCAACATGGTGCTTCTACCGGTACGTCAAGCAGCCTACGTTGACGCGCTTGCTGGTGGCCGCGATCGTTGCCGGACTACTGCTCGCCACCAAGCACTCCGCAATTCTCTTCGCACCCATGATGTTGCTGCTCATCGGATACGAGGTTGCAGCGGCGCCCAGGGGCACCCGCAGGCGCACCGCGCTCCGGCTCGGCGGAGCCTTCTGCGCGATCGTCGTGATCGGCGTGCTGGTGTTGTGGAGCTTCTACGGTTTTCGCTATGCCGCTCGTCCCGCGCCTCTCAAAATGAGCACCACGCTTGCGGATTGGGTTGCACCGGTTGGAGCCTTTGATTCCGCAGTCGTGAACGCGATCGGCCGCATGCATCTGCTGCCTGAATCCTATCTGATCGGCATGGTTGACGTGCGCCGCATGGCTGACCACTACCCCACGTTCATCTTCGGCAGAAACTGGCCACATGGCGTGTGGTGGTACTTTCCTTCAGTGTTTGCAATCAAGACAACGCTCGGCCTGCTTGCGCTTACGCTCGTTGCCGTTCTTGCAATCGCCATGCGCAAGCTCAAGCTCAGTCGCGAAGTTGTGTTCGTGCTGGTGCCCGCGCTCGTGTACTTCATCACGGCCATTGTGTTCGGCATGAACATCGGTTCGCGCCACCTGCTGCCTTTCTATGCGTATCTCTTCATCCTTGCGGGGGCGGGGGCTGCCGCTGTTGCCAGATCGAGCCGCCGCTGGTTCATTGCTTGTGCAGTGCTCGTGGCTGCGCACGTGGTCTCGTCTATGACTGTGTATCCCAATTTTATGGCGTATGCTAACGAGGCCTTTGGTGGTCCGGCGAAGCTGCCGATGTTGCTGAGCGATGCCAATATTGAATGGGGCCAGCAGCTTTTCCAGGTAAAGCAGTGGCAAGACCGGCATCCGAATGAAGAGTGCTGGTTCGCGTATTTTGTTCACCCATTGATCCGGACAGAAACATACGGCATCCGCTGCCATCATTTGCCGAATGCTGGAACGGGCTGGGCCGGCGAACCGGAGCTTGTTCCGCCGGTCATTGACGGAACTGTGCTGCTGAGCGCGTCGAACATGGTGGCCTGCGAAACGCCTGACCGCTCGCTGAACCCTTATTTGGCGTTCGAATCGATGAAGCCCGATGAGGTGATCGACGATGGCGTGATGATCTTCCGCGGTAAGTTCGATATGCGTCAGGCCGCAGCGCAGTCGCGAACACAAATGTCCTCGTGGGCTTTGCGGAAGCACGACACCGCACGTGCACTGCAGCTTGCGCAGGAGGCTGTCGCAATGGATCCTGACCGGCTTACCAATCAAACTGCGCTGGGAGATGCTCTCGCCGCAAACGGCCGCAAAGATGAAGCGCGCCAAGCTTGGCAGACTGCGCTTGCCCAGGCCCGTAAGCTCGAGCCCGCAACGCAAACACTTTTTATTCCGCGATTGGAATCCAAGCTGAGGAAGTGAGCAATCCCGCTCAGGTCCCCCAGCTAACTATTCCTGCGGTGGTGTATGGCCGATGAACTTGTCGGCCCATTGGATGAACCACTTCATGTTCGGCGCGTCCGTGTGGCCGCCATCATGCTGACGCCATGCCAACTCGCCGTTGAGAAGCCCCTGGTTCACTGGCGGCATTTTCGCCGTGTGATAGTCTTCGTCGATTTCCAGTCCTTTGGCGCCGAGAAGTTTGAATACGCGGCTGGCATCAACGGTGGCCATAAAGCTGCCCTGGTGATCGAGCCATTTCGCATCGCCTTTTTCCGGAACCCCGTAGCTGATAAATGTCAAACGAGGCGCGCACAGGGCGATCAGTTCGTTTGAATCCACGGGAATGTCGCCGGGGGTCTTGCTGCCAAACGCCGCTTCAGAAGCGCCGTACTTCATAAAATTGCCGGCCATCCAGTAGTACTCGCCACCGGTCAGGCTTTCGACGGCCTCTCCGAAATTGCGTCGCAGCGGTGTGGCGCCGCCCTTGCCCGATGAACCTACCAGCACCATCGCAAAGCGCTGATCAAAAGCCATGGTTACAAGCGCAGCCTTTCCATATCGAGAAACGCCTTCAATCCCGACATGTTTCGCATCGACTGCGGCATCAGTTTGCAGATAATCCAATCCGCGGGCCGCACCCCATGCCCAGGCACGGAGGGCTCCCCAGTCTGCAGGCTTGCGGGGCTGGCCCTTGTTCACCAGCCCGATAATTCCGCGCGTGATGCCCGCGCCGTTGTCGGCCTGCACGCTGGCGGGATCAAACAGCGCAAAGCCCCAACCTGCTCTCACCAGTTGCCAGGTATTCGGCGGATCACCGTCTGCATTCATCTGTGGAAATTGGAAGGGGGTCGCCTTGATCGGTTGCCAGGCCGGATGCTGTGCAATCACATCCTTCAGGGAGGGATCCTTCTCGACGAGGACATCCTTCCACGCTTTATTGATCTTCTCCAACTCATCCGCGGAGGGCTCGTTCGGATTTGGGAAACCGGCTCGCCCGAACATCATCAACACCGGCACCGGACCTTTTGCTGTTGCAGGCGTCACCAGGGTCATGTGGATCTTGACTTCGATCGCTGGATAGGAGGAGTTATCTACGCGACCGATCAGATCCTTCACAATAACTGGCGTCATGCCGATCACCTCGTGATCGATCGCCGTTACAGTCCACGTCACCTTTGGTACATTGCGCGGAACCTGGCCATAAACATATTCCGAGAACATATCCACGAGTTCCGGACGTGGCTTGTTCCACCACATCGCCGCGGTCGTTACCTTCTGGCCATCTTTCAACCTGAGCGGATCAGGCAGATCGGGAAACGGGTTCGCTTTCGACTCGTCATAATTGGCGTGATTCGGCGCCTTTTCGTTTCCGCTTGGTCCCGGTCTCAATGCCTTTATACCGAGTTGGTCCATCATGTTCTGATGATCCTGATCGGCGGTGAATGTGACGGGAGTTTGAACCTGCGAAGTCTGAGCCACAAGTGGCAGGGTGCCAGCACAAATCAGGCTGACCAAAGCAAGATGCAAATTCAATCGGAAGTGCATGCGGACCCTCGGAATCAGATGGTTCGTCAAAAGCGATTTACTTTGACGTACACATCCTAAACCGGATGCCCATAGCAGATGGAGATAACGTTTTGATCTGGACCGTGAATGCACTTATGATGATCTGCGCTCGAACAAATTGGAGGAATCCCAAATGAATCCCATCTCGCGGCGGGAGTTTGTTATTGCAGGCGGCGCTGTCGTCTCACAAATTGCACTTGGCCAGACCGGAAAGCCGCAACTCACGGCCGGAGATGTTGTCGAGCGCATTAAGAAGAATGTTGGTGTTCCCTGGCTAACCATGACCGTCGATCATCTGGTCGCCGGTGACGAGTCGATTCCGGTGCAAGGCATCGCGTCGGTCATGATGGCCACACAGGAAGTGATCGAGCGCGCTGCTGCTGAAGGCAAGAACATGATCGTCACGCATGAGACGCCTTACTACTTGCATCAGGACAAGACCGACGACATCCGCGGCAACGCCGTGCTGCAATACAAGCTCGACTTCCTCAAGAAGCACAACATGGCGATCTTTCATTTCCACGATCACTGGCATGCGCACCATCCCGACGGCATTGCGCAGGGCATGATGAAGCAGCTTGGCTGGGAGCAGTACGTGGACGATGCGGCGAATCCGAAGCACTTCACGTTCCCAGGCACTCCGCTGGCGAAATTCGCCAAGGATATTTCAGACCGGCTGCACGATCACAACATGCGTGTAGTGGGCGACCCAAGCCTGCCCGTAAGAAAAGTCCAAACCAGCTGGGGTAATTGCGGCAGAGAAGCAGGAATCCCGATCATGTCAAAGCCGGACGTGGATGTGCTGGTCTGCGGCGAAACACGCGAATGGGAACTGGTGGAGTATGCCAGGGACGCTGTAACGATTGGGCAGAAGAAAGGCCTGGTGATCATTGGGCACGTTCTCTCTGAGCAGGGCGGCATGATCCTCTGCGCAGACTGGCTGAAGAGCTTCATCACTGAAGTGCCCATCGCCTACATCCCTACGCCTGAGCCATTCTGGAATCCCAGCCATCCGACGAAGGGCTGAAGTGGCGTAGGCCGCAGATCGCGATTCTCTGCCCTATTTCCTGTTCCCTGCTCGCTTTCAGTTCTCCACAGTTTTTTTGTTTTTTGCTGTGCTTATCGCCGACGCCACAATGCAGATTGCAAGGATCACTGCCATGACAATGAGCGAGGTAGTCACGGGAATATCGAACCAGTGCACGGCAATCATCATTTTGATGGCGATAAAAGCGAGCAGCGCGCCGAGGCCGTAGTGCAGGTACTTGATGCGGTCTAACAGGCCGGCCAGTGCGAAGTAGAGAGAGCGAAGCCCAAGCACCGCGGCGATATTTGACGTATAAGCTACGAACGGATTGTGCGTCACGGCCAGTACGGCGGGAATTGAGTCCGTCGCAAAGATCACATCTGTGAATTCAACAGCCAAGATCACGGGCAGCAGCGAGCCCTCGGCATGCTGCATCCGCCGAATCCATTCCGGGACGGCGGCCTTGGTTGACTCGCCCTTAACCAGCCGGAAGGCCGCATACAGCAGAAAGGCACCGAATACATAAGTGATCCACTCGAAGCGCCGCAACAGCGAAACGCCAAGCGCAATGAACAGGGCGCGTAGCAGTACAGCACCAGCAACTCCCCAAAGCAGGGCACGATGCTGACCCTTCTCATCAATATGGAATCCCTGAAACAGCACCATGAACACGAACAAGTTATCGATGCTGAGGGAGGTTTCAACTGTGTATGCGGCAATGAACTCGAGTGCTGGTTGGCGTCCGTGTGCATAGGCCACCCAGCAGGTAAATGCTGCCGCGGCAACTACCATTATCGCGGTGCCGATCCATGCAAAGATGTGCGTGTGCCTGGTTTCGTGGCGCCGGCCCGGCAGGAGCCAGTCCACCACAAGCAGCGCCACTACTGCGAAATGAAATCCAACCCACCAGCCCCAGGAAGCACCAGCAATCATAGGGGAATGCTATCGTACGGGGCTGGAGCAAAACGACGGCAGATCGCATTACGGCAAAGGCTCTGCCACCGGCGGCAGCCCTCGCGCATCTACAAGTTGGAGGGTGCACAACGTGAGCGAACCGACGAATACCGATTTCCACAAATCCGCCGGGCAACCACCTGCGCCGCTTGCGACTGTCCCGCTTGCCGTTCCGCGGCGCAATTCCGGGCGCCCCCGCGTGGTCATCGTTGGCGGAGGCTTTGCAGGTGTGCGCGCAGCGCGTGGGCTCGCCCACTTGCCGGTGGACGTGACGGTCATCGACCAGCGTAACCACCACACATTTCAACCGTTGCTCTACCAGGTGGCGCTCGCCGTATTATCGCCGGCAGATATTGCCCAACCGATTCGCACCATTCTCCGTCACCAGAAGAACACGGAAGTCCTGATGGATGAGGTGATTGGCCTCGATGTTGCGGCGCGCCGCGTGTCACTCGCCAGCGGCTCCAAGGTGATGTATGACTACCTGGTTCTCGCTACCGGGGCCACGCACTCCTACTTTGCCCACCCGGAATGGGCGCCACTTGCACCGGGTCTGAAAACAATTGAGGACGCCACCGAGATCCGCCGCCGCGTGCTGCTTGCCTTTGAACTGGCCGAGCGCCAGATGCTGGAGCACGGTTGGCATCCGCCGCTGAATTTTGTCGTAGTAGGAGGTGGCCCCACAGGCGTGGAATTGGCCGGAGCCATCTCTGATATCGCCCAGCTTTACATGCGGCACGATTTCCGGCACATTGACCCGACCAAATCACGCGTATTACTGCTGGAAGGTTCTCCGCGAATTTTGGCGGCTTACCCCCCGGACCTCTCCGCAAAGGCTGAGGCCACACTTCGCGAACTCGGCGTTGAAGTTCATACCGAGACTCAGGTCACCGGTATCGGCCCAGGCTATGTTGAAGCTTCCTCCCGGGCCAACGGTGCCGGAAGCGGCACGGCGCGCATCGAGGCGGCCGTGACGCTGTGGGCTGCCGGCGTGCAGGCTTCTCCTCTGGGGAAAATGCTCGGGGCTCCGCTGGACAAGCGCGGTTGTGTAATTGTGGATGACCGATTGAATCCGCCTGGGCTGCCTGAGGTCTTTATCCTGGGCGACTTGGCGCATTTTGAGCAGGACGGGCACCAGGTTCCCGGCGTGGCCCAGCCCGCCATGCAGATGGGCGACCACGTGGGCAAGATGATTGCCGCCGACATGAAGGGCGTCCGCCGGCCTGCTTTCCGCTACTTTGATAAGGGCGATATGGCTGCTATCGGGCGCATGGCCGCGGTGGCCAAGGTTGAATGGCCATTTAAAGCGCATTTGAGCGGATTCGCAGCTTGGATAACCTGGCTGACGGTCCATATCTTCTTTCTCATTGGATTCCGCAACCGGCTTTCCGTTTTCGCAGCTTGGATCTGGACCTATTTCACGTTTACGCGGGGCGCCCGTCTAATTACCGGCGACCAGAGCCTGCCCGGCTGGCAGACGCGTTTAGTCGACGGGCGCAAAAAGACCCAGGAAGGCGATCAGCCCGAAACTGTGTATTCCCAGAGCAGAACGCTGGAAGCTCCAAAAGTCGAATCGGGGACTTGAGGCGCTGAAGTGCTGAATTGCGAATCTCATTCGAATCCAATCTAATCCCCTCCGAAACCCCGCTAAAGTTGTCTTCTAAAATTCTTCGCTGAACATCGGCCTATGCCGCCCATCACAGACTCTCTTTCCACAAGCGCTAGAATCCCGCGCTGAAGAGTTTCCCGAAAAGCCGTTGTGTCGAATGTCCACGCGCGGCTCGTCGGGGCAAAGGAATACCATGAGCGATCTTAGGACGGTCTTTGCAGAAATACGGAATTGGAGCTGGCGTGGAAACGCGCGGCTCTCGTGTGCCACCATTGCGGCGCTAGCTGCAGTATCAGTTCTCGTGCTTGCGTCCGGATGTCAACGTGCATCGCTCGACGCGCGTCCAAAGGCGGACATCTCCCCCGGCCAACTGTCAATGTTCTCGCCCTTGCAGGCGCTGCCGGCCGCAACGGGAGTTGAGGCTTTAAAAGTGGATCTGGGACGCCGGCTCTACTATGACACCCATCTCTCCGCGAACAATTCAACTTCCTGCAATAGCTGTCATCAGTTGGCCAAATATGGTGTCGATCCGGGCCAGGCAGTATCGCGCGGTTTCGACCACAAGCCAGGCGGCAGAAATTCACCCACGGTCTACAACTCTGGATTGCAGTTTGTGCAGTTCTGGGATGGTCGTGCGGCAAGTTTGGCCGCCCAGGCTTCAGGACCAATGATGAACCCGGTCGAAATGGGAATGCCGGGAACGGAAGCAGTGCTTGCTTACGTTCATTCGAATGTGAACTACGTCAAGCAGCTTAAGCAGGCCTACCCTGACCAGAAGAATCCAGTCACTATGGAAAACGTGACCGACGCTATCGCCAGTTTTGAAGGGCGGCTTCTGACACCGGCGCGCTGGGATGAATATCTCAAAGGCAACCAGCAGGCGCTCTCTGAGGATGAAAAGGAAGGATTGCGGGTGTACCTGCGCTCGGGCTGCGCGTCCTGCCATGCAGGCGCGGGTTTGGGTGGCAATTCTTACGCGAAATTGGGCGTATTCGAAAACTGGCCAGACCTCAAGTCTGATACAGGCCGGATGGCCCTGACGCACCAGGAGCGCGATCTGATGTACTTCAAAGTCCCGCTGCTGAGGAACGTTGTGCAGACCGGACCGTGGTTCCACAACGGAAACGTGCAGACGATCGACGAAGCTGTGCGCCTGATGGGGAAACACCAACTGGGCCTTGATCTCACCGCTTCTGAAGTCACATCGATCGTCGCATTCCTGAACTCGCTCACAGGTCCTATTCCGCAGAGCTTCATCGAGCCGCCGTCGCAGCAGAAGGTAACCGCGAGGATCGACGGCTTGAAACGCGAGATCGATCTGCGCGTAAACCCGGGGGCTGAGAGAGGAGAATAGCGATGCGAAAGATCGGTTGGATTGCAAGTATCCTCATCGTCGTGTTTCTGCTGGCGCTGCAGGTCGATAAGCCGAACTATGAAATGACGCCGGTGGCCCCGGAGCAGAGCGTTGAAGCACAACTCCATCCCAGCTCGCAGGTCCAGCACATCCTGCAACAGTCCTGCTACAGCTGTCATTCCAGTCAGGCGAAGATTCCCTGGTACGGAAATGTCTGGCCCACGTCGCGGCTGCTGCAAAGCGATATCCGCCGTGGCCGGGCGAGGCTTGATTTTTCGAACTGGACGAATCTGGGGCCGGAAATGTCTCGCATCCGAATGCTGGACGCGTGCCGCATGATGCGCGAGGAGAAGATGCCAGTTTGGTACTATCGCGCGGTTCACCCCGGCTCGGCTCCGAAACCGGACGAAACTGCTGCGTTCTGTTCCTGGGCGGAATCCCTGCCCAATGGGCGTGACGAAGTGCAACTGAGCTGGGCCCCACTTAGCTCTCAAAGCATAGCTCCGCTCCCGAGCGAATCCAAGCAGGTCGAGTAAACTGGTAGGAGAATGCTCGATCTGGGATTTGTCCGTTCTAACCTGGAACTGGTTGAGGCCAAGCTGCGTGCGCGCGGCGCGGATCCTGCTGCTCTGCTGGGGGATTTTCGCGCTCTCGACCAGAGCCGTCGCGAAACTATCACGACCTCGGAACGCCTGAAGGCGCGCCGAAACGAACTGAGCCAGCAGGTCGGTGCGTTAAAAAAGGCCGGTCAAGACGCCACTGCGGTAATGGAAGAAACCCGCGCGCTAAAGGATCAGCTTGACGAATTCGACAAGGCTGCTGCTTCCCTCGACGAACGAATGCGGCTGGCCCTCTCCAGCATTCCGAATCTGACGCGCGATGAAGTGCCTGCGGGCCTGTCTGAAGCCGACAACAAGACAGTGAAGACCTGGGGCGAGAAGCGCAGTTTTGACTTTGAACCCAAACCGCACTGGGAGATCGGCGAGGCGCTTGGAATTTTGGACCTGGAGCGCGCCGCCAAGTTGAGCGGAGCCCGCTTTGCCGTTTATATCGGCGCAGGTGCCAGGCTGGAGCGTGCTCTCATCAGCTTTATGCTGGACCTGCACACGAGCAAGCACGGCTATACCGAAGTGCTTCCGCCGTTCATGGTCAATTCAAAGTCGCTGTTCGGCACCGGACAGTTGCCCAAGTTCGCTGAAGACCTGTTCCGCTGCTCCGATACGGATCCCGATGCTGCAGCGCGCGGAGAATTCAAAGACAACGATCACTGGCTGATACCCACGGCTGAAGTGCCGGTTACGAACCTTTACCGCGATGAAATCCTTGATGAGGCGCGACTTCCGATTTCGCTGACCGCTTACACGCCGTGTTTTCGTGCCGAGGCAGGTGCCGCCGGAAAAGATACGCGCGGCATCATCCGGCAACACCAGTTCCAAAAGGTCGAGCTGGTCAAGTTTGTGCGCCCAGACGAATCGGACGAGCAGCATGAGCAACTGACGCGCCACGCCGAGGAGATTCTGGAAGCACTGAATCTGCCTTACCGCCGCGTTCTGCTCTGCGCGGGCGATACGGGATTCTCTTCTGCCAAGACCTTCGATCTTGAGGTCTGGTTGCCGGGCCAGCAGCTTTATCGGGAGATCTCATCCTGCTCGAATTTCGACGCGTTTCAGGCACGGCGCGCGAACATTCGCTACCGGCCCGCCGGGCTCAAGGCAAAACCTGAATTCGTCCACACATTAAACGGCAGCGGACTGGCCGTCGGCCGTACCTGGCTTGCCGTTCTTGAGAATTACCAGCAAGCCGATGGGACGGTACTGATTCCGAAAGTGCTGCAACCTTACATGGGCGGCGCGGATCAGATAGCGAAGGAGCTTTGATGGAATCTTCTAGCACTGGTGCTTTAACCGCCCACCCCAGGCGCAGCGTGGGTGAAGTTGTGAAGAGCTATTTCTATTGGACCTACCGGCGGGGGAGTTTCCATTACGACGTCAAGGTAACACTGATTCTATTGTTCATCTTCATTTCTCCGCAGCTTTGGAACTATGGCGATAAGCCGGTTCCGGTTGCTGCCTTTTCACATCCCATTCAGGTGACGGGCGACGGCGGTCGCGGCATGGTGGTCATGGTGTCGGCCGAAGACGTGAAACTCCCGGCAGATGCAAGCCCCGGTGACGTGAAGCAAGCCCTCAGACAGGCAGTTTTACCGGTAACGGGCGACGCGGTGATTGTGGAGCGCTGGGAGACGGTTACCGATGCCCAGGGAAACGTTGAGTGGAAAGTCTGGGCTCATCGATAACGTTCTGGCGGGCTTGCGTACTTTCAGGCAGGGTTCATCAAGGCAGGAATAAAGCAGGAATGAAAATGATGCTTTCAAAAAAAGTGATTTTCGCCGTTGCACTTGCGCTTCTGCTGATGCCTGCGCCCTCAGCTTTTGCAGCTGACGATTTGCAGGCGGTGCTGCGCAAACTCGACAAGGCGTCTGCCAATTTTCGCACTGCCTCTGCGGACTTCGAATTTGACACCGTGACGACCGTGCCGATCTTCGACAAGGACGTGCAGAAGGGCACCGTTTACTACAAGCGCGATCCTAGAAACTCGCAAATGGCAGCTCACATCAGCGACGTTAACGGCCGCCCGGTGCCGAAGGTGGTTGTGAGCTCTGGTGGAACCATCAAGCTCTACGAGAAGATGGTGGACCAGGTGACCATATTGACGAAGCTAAGCCAGTACCAGAGTTGGTTTATGCTCGGCTTCGGCGCCAGCGGCAAAGAGCTGGAAGATAAATGGAACATCAAGTACCTGGGCACAGAGAAAATTGATGGCATCGCCGCGGACAAGTTGGAGATGATTGCAAAAGACCCTGTGGTCCGGAAGAACATTCCAAAGGTCACGCTTTGGATGGATAGCGATCGCGGCGTCAGTGTTGAGCAGTTGATCGATCAGGGACAGGGACAGACGCGAACGAGTCATTACACGAATATCAAAGTGAATCAGTCGCTGCCGTCCGATGCCTTCACCTTCAAGACCGATAAACAGACACGCATCATCACCCAGTAGAGCCCTATTCCGGCAAGCACAAACAACATCGGAAAACATTCAATCGTATATCTGGTCTCCGGTGCTTCCACGGTAAGCAATATCGCGCTCCGCAGCAGGATGTAGGCCAGCAGCGCTTTCCAGAAGCGCGGCCGGAGCAGAACGCCGATCGCTGCAAGTACCAGATATAAAGCGTTAAGACCCGCATAAACCCAGCTGAACCGTGTCTCGGCACGATGCCGAGCATAGACCCACCAGTCGCGCTCGATGTTCAGATTTTCAACCCGTGGACGCAGCCACATGTCCGCTAGGCGGCCGAGCGGCAACCAGACGTAATAGCGCAATGGATTGGCGTTGATACGTTGCTGCGCCAATTGCTGAAAGCGGGCATCAATCTGCGGAGTCAGTTCGTGATTCTGGCTGTTGTAATCGGCTGCGAGCTTTACTGTCTCACTGCGCTGCTCGGCGGAATCGAATGCACGGCTGGGCAGCTTATCCACATCGAGTATGTCATCGGGCACATTCCAATACACTTCGTAGGTTGAAACCCAATCAAGGCACCAGGTTTTTACCCAATGTTCCCATCCAAGATGCGGATCTTCTCCCGGGTCGTTAGCGAGCCGCGGCGCAAGTGGCTGAAAGACATGAAAGACGGTCCAGTTACGCCACGTCCAGGCGACAAACGGAGATACACTCAGCAGGGCGCACACAATTGCCATGCGCATGAGCTGGCCGATCGAAATCTTTCCACGCTCATTCTGCGCCCGCGCAGCCAGGAGGATGGCTGGTACGAACGCGACAGCTACCAAGACACCATCCGGGCGAAGCAGGGCTGCGTAAGTAACGCCAAAAGTAAACCAGAGGGCGCTGGTCCACCGGGGCTCATGTACAAAATCAGCCATCGCCCACATGGCCAAAGCCAGCGAGAACAGGGTTAGAGGCTCGGCCAGCGGCGTCACTGTATATGAAGCTGTAAATGGGCAAAGCGCCGCGAGCCACAAAGTAGCTTGGCGCGCACCCGGCCCAAGCTTTAAAGGAGCAACACGAAGCGCAAAATCGGCCAGCAAGACACAGCCCAGCAGTTCCAGCACAATCTGGATGAGCACCGGTGCGAAGTAGTTGTCGACGCCGAAGAGTTTGAAGCAGAACGCAAGATAAAGCGGGTAGCCGGGGAGACGAATCATCGTGGGAACAGCTGAACCATCCACGAGCATTCGGCTGTAATGCCCGTGGAGAAGGCTTTTGGCAATTTCGCCGTAGATCAGCGCATCTCCCGTCACCAGGAAAAGCTTTTTGAGCATCCAAAGCCGAAGCGCCAGTCCGGCGATCAACGCCGGTCCCCATGTAAGCATTGCGCTCAGCATGCCCGCGGATCTTGAGTGCGCAGCGCCGAACCGGCTTAATTGACTCTCTCGGGCAGCTTCCATACGATTCGATATGTATAGCCTAGCCCGTCAAAATGGGTTCTGCTTGCAAGGATTTGAAACTGGCCATGCCTGAGAGACAGATTTTCCTGGACCCGCAACGGAAGCGATGGAGGCGACTGCGGAGAATCTTCGATGTGGCCGTTGTGATCGCCACCCTGGTGGTGGTCACCTTCATTTTCAATCTGGTGCGGAATCAAGAGGTTCCGGAACTGTTGCTGCCCGCGCCGAAGCACAATTACAGGGCTCTCCCTGACCGGTCAGTACTGATGCGGGGAGGTAAGGGGCAGCGTCCCGTTCGCCGACGCACCTCCCGCCGGCCCTCGGAGATTCCATTCAATAGCGGCGAGGGTCTGCGAGCAGCATATTACGTGCAGGATGACGCGGCCAGTTACTCATCGTTCAAACAGCATGTTCATCAGATCGATCTGCTCTTTGCCCAATGGCTTCACGTGAGCGCGTCCTCCGGCAATCTGATGGGGATGACACCGGACAATTTGCATGAATATCAGGTGGTCACAAACAACAATATCCGCGACCCCGACGATCTGAATCGAATCAAAAATGTAATTCAGGCCGCCAAAGACGACACGGAAATCATTCCTCACCTGAACAACTACAATCCGCACACCCAGGTCTGGGATGCAAATGTTGGCGACGTTCTAAAGGACGACACAAAACGCGACACGCTGCGCCGCCAAATCGTTCAGTTCTTTACGGCCTATCCCGTATATCGCGGTCTCTCGCTCGACATTGAGAACCTGAATGAGGACGCCGATTCTGCGTATCTGACCCTTATTCAGGAACTGTATGCGGACCTGCATCCGATGAATCTCCGGCTTTATGTAAATGTGTCCGCTTCGACCTCCGAAAGCGATCTCAAGACCATTGCTGCGCACTCCGATGGCATTGTGCTGATGAATTATGACGAGCACGAGGCCGAGAGCAACCCGGGGCCGGTAGCAAGTCAGACCTGGTTCATCGCCAATCTGCAGCGCGTCCTGAAGGTGGTTCCAAAAGAAAAGCTGATTTGCGCGGTGGGCAACTACGGATATGACTGGACGCTTTCAATTCCTGACCCCAAAGACCGCAAGCATTCCACGCCTGAAGTACTGGACACCCAGGATCTATCGGTCTCAGAAGCATGGCAGGAGGCTTCCGATGCTGATGCTGATCTCGATCTAAATTACGACGCACTCAATCCTCACTTTGAGTACATAGACGAGGATAAAAACCAGCGCCACGTCGTATGGTTCCTCGATGCTGTCTCGCTGCTGGATGAGATGCGCGCAGCGCGTCAACTGGGATTGCAGACATTCGCGCTCTGGCGGCTGGGTGAAGAAGACAGCTCGCTATGGAACATCTGGGACCGGCCCACCAATCCGGATTCGCTGAAAGAGCTCGGTGCGGTAGCGCCGGGGCATGATGTCGACACAGAAGGCCAAGGGGACATTCTTCGCATTGTCGGGCTGCCGCAGCAAGGCAAGCGCACCGTCACAGAGGATACCGATGAGCCTGATCCGCGCAAGAAGCTTATCGTCGATGAGCACATGGATGTGTATCCGCGTACCTACACAATTAATCAGTATGGATATCATCCCGACGAAGTTGCCATTTCCTTCGACGATGGCCCGGATCCCAAGTGGACACCGAAGATTCTCGACATTCTGAAGCAGAAGAAGGTGAAGGGAACCTTCATGGTGATCGGTTCAGATGCTGCAGAGAACGTGAGCATTCTGAAGCGTATCTACAACGAAGGTCACGAAATCGGCAACCACACATGGACACATCCGGATATCAGCGAAATCTCGGCGCAGCATCTTGATCTTGAAGTAAAGCTGACCGGCAGACTATTTGCCAGCAAGCTCGGAGTACAGCCGCTCTACTTCAGACCTCCCTATGACATCGACGAGGAACCGGACACAGACGATCAAGCCGCACCAATCGTGAACATTCAGCGAGATGGGTACACCATCATCGGAAACAAGATCGACACGGACGACTGGAACGAACATCCGCGCAAATCCCCGCAGGAGATTGCTGAAGCCGTTCTGGCGCAGTTGAACACGATGAAAATCAAGCCGCAGTTTCGCGGCTCGATCATTCTGATGCATGATGGAGGCGGTAATCGGCAGGCCACGGTCGATGCGCTTCCGGTTCTCATCGATACGCTTCGCGCGCACGGCTACTCGATCGTCCCGGTTTCTGCGCTGATGGGCAAGACTACCGCAGAAGTGATGCCACCCCTCAGCTTTTGGCAGCATCTGCGCGCGATTCCCGATTCGATTGCGTTCTCGGCGCTCGACATTGTCGGCAACTTCATCGTGATGATCTTCTTCGTGGGCGACATCCTGATGAGTGCTCGCCTGATCCTCGTGGGCGTTTTTGCAATCATCGACCGACTGCGCAAGCCATACCATGGATCGACGCCCGGCTATAATCCGCGGGTTGCTGTCCTCATCCCTGCTTATAACGAAGAGACGGTGATTGTGCGCACCATCCGATCGGTCCTGAACTCCGATTACAAAAATCTTCACGTTGTTGTGATTGACGATGGCTCAAGGGATCGTACTGCTGAAGTTGCTCGCGAGGCTTATGCAGCCGAAATTGCAGCGGGGCGTGTGAAAGTGCTGAGCAAGCCGAATGCAGGAAAAGCAGCAGCACTGAATTATGCGCTGGAGCGCATCACTGAAGAGATTTATGTGGGGATCGATGCAGATACGGTGATTGCATCTGACGCTATTTCGCGTCTTATTCCGCATTTTGAAGACCCGCGAATCGGCGCGATGGCCGGCAACGCGAAGGTAGGCAACCGCGTCAACCTGTGGACTCGCTGGCAGGCGCTGGAATATATCACCAGCCAGAACTTCGAGCGTCGCGCACTCGACTTGTTCCACGTCGTTACGGTGGTTCCCGGGGCCATAGGAGCGTGGCGCACTGAGCCGGTGCGGCGAGCAGGCGGCTACCCGATGAACACAGTAGCCGAAGATGCCGACCTGACGATGAACCTGCTCGAACAGGGCCTGAGAGTGGAGTACGAAGATCGTTCTCTTGCATTCACTGAAGCTCCAGTGAATGCAAGAGGCCTGATGCGTCAGCGCTTCCGCTGGTCCTTTGGAATACTGCAGGCAGTGTGGAAACACAAGGCTGCCTTTGCGCGCAACAAGGCCATGGGGCTATTTGCTCTGCCGAATATTGTGATCTTCCAGATGTTGCTGCCGCTGGTCTCGCCGTTCATCGATTTGATGTTTCTGGCCGGCGTGGTCAACTTCCTGATTGATCGCCACTACCACCCTGAGGCAGCATCCTCGGATAGCTTGATGAAGTTGGTCGTGTATTTTGTGGGATTCCTCGTCATCGACTTCGTTACATCTTCAATAGCGTTCTCGCTCGAACGCCGCCACCCGGCGAACAAGGGCGATGGCTGGCTCCTGTGGCACATCTGGCTGCAGCGCTTCGCTTATCGGCAACTATTTTCGCTTGTGCTCTTCAAGACCTTGAAGCGCGCTATTGACGGCAAGCCGTTCAACTGGGACAAGCTTGAACGCACTGCGAAGATGAGCAAAGAAACGGAAGAGTTGACCGAAGCCGCACATTAACTACGCTGAGGCAACTCCAAGTTCGCGCAACAGAAATGCGTAGTCGAGTGCGATCTCTTTCAGGTAGTCATAGCGGCCACTTGCTCCGCCATGGCCGGCCTGCATGTTCGTGACGAGCAATAATGGATTGTCATCCGTTTTGAGCGTGCGCAGCTTGGCTACATACTTTGCCGGTTCCCAATACATGACCTGGCTGTCGTGCAGCGATGTCTTCACCAGCGTCGCCGGATAATCCATCTTCCTCAAATTTTCGTAGGGCGAGTAACTAAGCATGTAGAGAAAATATTCTCGCTTGTTGGGGTCTCCCCACTCCTCATACTCAGGCACGGTCAGCGGCAGCGATGCATCCAGCATGGTGTTCATAACGTCTACAAATGGCACATGCGAA
>Ga0207667_10001403_pt1 | contig 30213 bp, 22 predicted proteins | sample KBSCornC52_FD_184301 | JGI IMG/M metagenome (GOLD analysis project Ga0207667, IMG submission 184301) | Corn rhizosphere microbial communities from Kellogg Biological Station, Michigan, USA - KBS Corn C5-2 (SPAdes) (version 2) | ecosystem: Host-associated > Plants > Roots > Rhizosphere > Soil ...
CGCTAAGCGCGCCCACCTACCCGCATGCAAATGCGACCGTGCCCAGATGGCGGAATTGGTAGACGCACCAGCTTCAGGTGCTGGCGATCGCAAGGTCGTGGAGGTTCGAGTCCTCTTCTGGGCACCATTTGTTCTTCCGAGGACGTCCGAGGACGTCCAAAAAACGGGAGATTTCCGCCATATTTTGTGCTATAAGCGTCCGAGGAAATTCGGGCGAATACGGCACCAATCGGGAACAAAATGGGTATCCTGATGGGTATCGTTCTCCGCCCTTCGGCAAGGCGATACCCATATGAGCACCCTCTTTGCGACCACGATCGCGAATGCTAAACCCAAAGAGCGGCCATACAAGATGTTTGATGGCGGCGGTCTGCATCTTTTCGTGAAACCCAACGGATCGAAGCTATGGCGCCTGACCTATAGCTGGCTCGGCAAACAGAAGACCCTGTCGCTTGGTCAGTGGCCAAGCCTGAGCCTTGCCGATGCGCGGGACAAGCGGGAAGAGGCACGGCGCTTGCTCGCCCTGGGTGTAGACCCATCCCACCAACAGAAGGTCGACGAGGCGAAAGCCCGGATCGAGGAGAATGATAGCTTCAAGGCTGTCGCGCTGGAATGGATTGCCAAGCAGGAACGCGAGGAGATGGCGGAGATCACGCTCAACAAGATCCGCTGGCTGCTCGACAAAGCATATCCAAAAATCGGAGCGCGACCGATCGCCCAGATCACAGCGCATGAAGTGCTTATCGTCCTGCGTTCAATCGAGGCGACAGGACGCTATGAAAGCGCACGCCGGATGCGGAGCGTTCTTGGACGGATTTTCCGCTACGCCGTCGCCACTACGCGCGCCGAACGCGATCCAACCGGCGACCTGCGCGGTGCTCTCACCGTCCCCAAGTCCAAGCATCTGGCAGCCATCACTACGCCCAATCGCGCAGGTGAACTGATGCGTGCGATTGAAGGCTATACCGGCCATGCGATTACGCTTTTTGCCCTTCGCCTTTCCGCCCATTTGTTCGTCCGGCCCGGAGAACTGCGCCAGGCGGAATGGGACGAGTTCGATTTCGACCGTTCGGTCTGGAACATTCCTGCTGAGAAGATGAAGATGCGCCGTCCGCACCGGGTGCCACTGTCGACCCAAGTCACGAAGCTCTTCGAGGAAATTTGGGATCTGACGGGCACCGGTCGCTACTGCTTCCCATCCTTTCGCACCGGCCAGCGACCGATGTCCGAGAACACTGTCAATGCGGCTCTACGCGCGCTTGGCTTTGGGCAGGAGGAAATGACGGCACACGGCTTTCGGGCGATGGCGGCGACGTTGCTCAATGAATCGGGCAAGTTCAATCCAGATGCGATCGAGCGCCAGCTTGCGCACATGGAGAATGATGGGGTCCGGCGCGCCTACACGCGAGGCGAGTACTGGAACGAGCGCGTGACGATGATGCAATGGTGGTCGGACGAGCTGGACCGCCTGCGCACCGGCGCGAAACTGCTCAAGCCCAACTTCGGCGGGCAAAAAGCCGCGACGAGTTGACGCTCAATCGATCCGCTTGGCATCATAGATGGTGACGTCGTCGTCCATCAGTTTGAGTGCGCGAATGCGCTCCGCGATGGCGGGAGACGCAATCTTTTCCTTGAGGCGCGCACGATAGAGGCGAGCGAACTCCAGCAATTCCGTGAAGTTGGTGTCCTCTGCATCCGCCTGTTCCCACGTGTCGATGAGGGCCGACAATCCATCGATCTCACGCTTGCGCTCGATCTGGCGCTGCAGGAAGGCTATGCGGTAGCCTTCGACGTGCGCCCGGCGTTCGCGATCCTGGCGGCGACGCTCCTGTTCCGCCCATTCACGCTCCCACTGCGCACGCACTTCGCGCTTGGCTTTGACCGCGACGCTACATTTCTCGAGGGAATCGATCATCGACGGGATCAGGTCTTCCAGCCGTTGCCGCTTCCCGTCCGCGAAATTCCTGCGCGTGCCGCCTGCGTCATAGTCGTGATCGAACTTGAGGATGAGTTCGCCATTGGGCACATAGTTATGCTCGGGAATGGAGGGTGGCCAGGGACGATATCCGATCCCCCGATCGGCCAAGGCGCATTTGCGGTCATACTCTGCCTTCTCCTTGAGCTCGGCGGCGGTGATGACATGAGGCACCCGATCGAGCTTTTCCTCGATCATGAATCCAACGGCCTCCGCGTCAGCGAGGATCGCATAGCCCTGTTCCGTGCTATCCAGAGACCAACCCTTCTCTTCGACCGCCGCAATTAGCCGGTCGATGATCGCACAGGCACGCTCCCCCAATGCCGGGGCGACCAGCAGCCGGAACTTGCCGCGACCACCAACCGGTACACGGTCCGACGAACGGTTCTTCTGGATCGCACTCCGAGTTCCGGCGACCTTCTTGTGTTCGCCGATTTCTGCGTCGATGGTCATCGGAGCGGCTTGCTCGACTGCATAGGTCTCATGCCAATCGGCTTCGACTGCTTCGACTGCTGCGACCGCATCGACCGCTTTTGCTTTTGCTCTCTTGGTCGGCGCAGGATGTGGTGCAAAACGAGGCTGTGGAACGGCAACCGGATGCAAACCTTCGTCAAGGGCAGGGTTTGCTGGATATTCCGGCGTGGGCGGTTCCTTGCCTACCTCCTTCTTCATCCAATGACCGGCGCGCGGCAGTGGCAGGCCAAGGCGCTTTGCCAATGCGGCAAGCATCGACGTCTTCGTACCCAACTCCGCCGCATTGGTGGTCATCGGCTTCAACCAGATGCGATCGAACAGATCACGTCTGCTGATGTACGGCTTTGAGGCCCGATCGTCGTTCATTACACTCGTTTAGGACGAAGCCAAGGGGAACGGTGCGGCAGCTTCACATCAATAACAGCGCGATGGTCATGATCGTGGCCATTACCAACGAGGTGCCGTTTTGGCGCCACACCATGCATCGGCGTTCGTCAGGAGCACAATAGGGCTCGCTTCAGGACCTGGCGCGATTGTTCGATGATGGCCTGCTGATGGGGCTGAAGCTCTTGTCCGCCCAGGTCTTTCGCCAAGGCGAGGAACGGGTCCCTAATCTCGGTGCGCAGGCCGGCGAGTTCCTCCAACACGGCCAAGCCCATGAACGGGCCCATCGGACCGGAATGCCCGCCCTCATGGCAAAAGACCAATCGTCCGCCACACAAGTCCCGAGCGGCATGCTTCAGCATGAGCGTCAACTTACGGAAGCCATCGCTCGTCATCATGTTGCGGCCAATCGGATCGAACGCGCCACTACCGAAGCCCGACGGCACTATGATCAAGTCGGGACGATAGGCATACAGGGCCGGAATCACCACTTGCTCGTAGGCTGCGATATAAGCTCCGACTCCCGATCCAGGGGGCAACGGGATGTTGATGTTGTAACCGTCGCCTCGCCCTTCTCCCCATTGGTGAACCAAGCCTCGATCCGGCGGATAACACCGATCCTGATGAATAGAGATCGTCAAGCCGCTCGGGTCATCCCAAAAAGCCGCCTCCGTCCCGTTGCCATGCCGGAGATCCCAATCCACAAAGGCTATTTTGGCCATGCCGTGGACGTGCATGGCATGCCGCGCCGCTATCACTGCGTTGCCGAAAATGCAGTATTCTTGTCCTTCGTGCGCGAGAGCATGATGGCCTGGGGGGCATACCAAGGCATATGCATTCTCGACTTGCGCAGTTGCGACCGCATCAACGGCGGCCATTACGCCGCCTGCTCCCAGGAGCGCCGCTTCATAACCGCCAGGCGGGCACTGGAACTGGGCGCCGATCCTTCCCCCAGAACGGCTCAATTGCTTTACACGCTCAACATATTCGACCCTGTGAAAGCGCAAAATATCGGAATCCTCAGCGAGAACCGGGTCGACGGTCGATAACTGCGCTCCCAAACCGCTTTCCTTGGCCAGGCTGTGGATTTGCGTGGCGGCTTGGGCCAATTCTGCCTGATAGCCTGCTGGGCCTTGGCCGGCAGCGAGCACGGGGGCCGGCGTCCGCGCGTAACCTTCATGCCAAACGATTCCCGTTGCCATGCTCGATTCTCACATTTTTCAGACAAGTATCGGGATTGGTAATCCCGACGCCGCGCGCCAAACGCCTTGCCGACGACCAAGGAGCGTAAGGCCCCTTAGATCGCCTCGGCAGCTTTTGAAGATTGGCCAAAAGCCACCGAGGCAAAGCGTATTTTGAACAACGGACGCTCTAGAAGCTGTAGGACAGCTTAACGCCATAGGTGCGTGGCGGTCCGTAGATGTTGATGACCGTGCCCAACGCGCCCAGATCGTTAGCGTAGGTGCGATAGGTGGATTTGGTAAGATTCTTGACCCAACCGGTGAGGGCCCAGCCCTGCGCCTTGTTCTCTATGCCGATTTGGCCGTTGACGATCCAATACCCTTGCTGACGCGAAATGGGCTGGTTTGCAATCTCGAGAAATTGCGCGCTGCGGTAGTTGCCGTCAGCCGAAATGAAAGCAGACAGATCTCCGGTGATCGGATGTTCGTAATAGGCCCGCCCATTAAAGGTCCACTCGGCCGTATTGACCGGCCTATTACCTTTGAGATTAACTCCACCCGATGTGATGTTACTTGCGATCTTGCTGTCAAGCCACCCGCCCCCGGCCGAAAGGTTCAGCCCCTCCACAGGGACCCATTGAATATCGAGCTCAGCGCCAACGGTTTTGATACTGGCCGCGTTCTGGGTGATCGGCAATAGTGCTCCGGGAGTATCCGCGTTGATGAAGCCGTTGCGGAAATCGTAGCGGAATATCGCACCGTTCACCTGGAGTCGGCGTCCAGCCAACCGCGATTTGAAGCCTGCTTCGTATGCCGTGATTTCTTCGGGTGCCAGGGAAGTGAAGGCAGATTGAGCCGTCACAAATTCAGCGTTGAATCCGCCCGAGCGGAATCCAGTCGAAACGTTGGCATAGATCATCAGATCGTCAATGGCGGCGCTGCTAATCTTCGGCTTCCACTGCACGCCTGTCTTGAACGACACGTTCTCGTCGGTGCGGCGTCCCCCGCCGGGAATTGCAGACGATGTAGACAGGGTGGCCAAGATCGTCGTCGGGTAGCCGTTAATGGCCGGCGGTACGGCGGGCGTGACACCACTACCTAGGAAGGTGGCGCCATCAATGGTTATATGCTCGCGACTCCACCGCAGGCCCGCAATAAGGCGCAATTCGTCTGTCAGCTTGATTTCATTGTGGAAGAATACAGCAAGCGCTTTTGATGTTTGCGTGAACGGAGAATAGATATCTCCGCTATACGCGTTCGTCGATCCATCGGTTGGCTTGGGGCCGAGCAGCAGGTTATCCGCACTCTCGAATCTGTCATAGGCAAAATATCCGCCAAGAACATAATTCCATGTGCGATCTCCGGATGACGTCAGCCGCACCTCTTCACTGACGTCGAAGGTTTTGCTCCGCCAGCTTACGCCAAAGTCGGGACCATCGTGCTCCCGCAATTTCCGACTGAAGCTCTCGACACCGGTGAGAGATGTCAGCGTCGCCCATCCCATGTCATGATCGACTCGAAGAAGACCGCCCGCGCCGGTGTTGTCTTGCTTATGAATAAATTGGCTGACATTGAGGGTGTAAGGGTCGTTGTCACCTTCGTTGCGGCCGTCCGAGAGCACGCAGCCCGGAGTACCGCCTGTCAGGGTCCCGTCCAAATAAGGCTGGCAAAAGGCAGGCGTTCCAGCCGCTACGGACTGGGGCGTGAACGGGCCAAGTAGCTCGTAGCCACCAGCTAGTGATTTGTCTTTCCCATAGTGCCCCGACAGCAGCACTTTGGTCCTATCGTCCGACCAAGCGAGCTGCGCGCGAACCGCGTATTTTCTCTCGGCTCCGTCGCGTCCGCCGGCAAGAAGATTGCGGTAGAATCCATCGCCTTGATGCACCACAAAACCGGCGATACGTCCGGTAAGATTGCCGGCAATCGGGCCGCCGATGCCCGCTTCTGCTCGATAAGTGTCGTAGTTGCCATATTCAACGGATGCATTTGCTTTCAAGCTGTCCGTAGGCTTCCTGGTGTAAATGTTCATCGAACCACCAGTCGTATTTCGACCGAACAATGTTCCCTGCGGTCCTTTCAGCCCTTCGAACCGATCGATATCGAAAAGTATAAGAGAATTCATGAGGACTTTTGAAATGTAAATCTCATCGACGTGGACAGCTACTGGAGAGCCAAAATTCGTAGAAAAGTCGTTTGACCCCATTCCACGAATATTGAAAGCCGTCATGCCAGCAGCGAGATTGACCTGAACGTTGGTCATGCTTCCAGCCACGTCGGAGACGTTCTGAATTCCACGCTTCGCAAGTTCGTCGCCGGACAGGGCGGTGAGTGCGATGCCGACTTGCTGCGCCGACTGGCTGCGCTTCTGGGCCGTGACGACGATATCGCCCAGCGCCTCGGACGGGGCTGCTGCTTCCTCAGCAGCAGCCGGGCCGGGCTCGTTTGCCCATGCTGCAACGGGTGCCATAAAGGCTGTACCAAGCAGCAATGTCCGAATTGCCGATTTCATTCTGAAACACTCCATCGCTATTTGCTCCCTGAGTTGACTTCTCTGTGGGTGAAAAGCCTCCGATTCTCAGGTCGCATCGTGCGGATTCCGGTCGGTTGACGCCCGATGCAAAAGGACGGGGAGTGTAAATTTATTGAGCCGTCCTTTTGGACGGGAGGTGTAAGATGGGTGCGGCGCAGGAGGCTATCGGCCTGTGAAACCAGAGAAATCCGAAGCTGCCGCGTCATCGGGCGCTCGCTATACGCCACAAGATATCAGCCTTTCCTGGCTCCTTCTTGAGCGAATTTGTCGGCAGGATTCTTGCCCTAGCGCGTCTTGGGCAGGGCGGGCGTGAAGTGCCAAGCTCGCTGGCCGGCGCGCCATACCCCGACCGCTTCTGCGCCAAAGGGGCTGGCAGCGTGGAACACGGCCTTGTCCACCTCTTCCTATTGGACGTCAGCTGCCTGCTGGAGATCAAGAAGCCGCTTTGCCCGGAGCACATACCTCTGGATCTTGCCGGAAGGCGTCTTGGGAAGTGCCTGGGCAAAGTGGACCGACCTGGGATAGGCATGGGCCGCAAACCGAACCTTCACCCATTGCTGGATGTCACGAACGGTGCTCTCTGAGGCGCGTGCACCGTCACGCAGCACGACGTAACACTCGAGCACTTCGCCCCGAATTTGATCGGGTACTGCGATCACGGCGCATTCCGCGACAGAGGGGTGCGCGGCGATCACGGATTCCACTTCAAATGGACCGATCCGATAGCCCGCCATTATGATCACGTCATCGTCACGCGCCGAGAAACAGAAATATCCGTCTTCGTCCATCCGGCCCGTATCACCAGTCACGTACCAGCGCCCGGAGCCGCCGAACTTTTCGGCGCTCTTCTTCGCATCCCCCACATAGCCGCCGAACCAGAACAGCTGGCTTTCCTGAATATCCAGCGCCACGCGCCCGACTTCTCCGACGCCTGCGATCTCATCCCGGTCCTCGAGCAATATGACAGCCTGCAATCCAGGCATCGGCTTGCCCATCGCTCCCGGCTTGAGCGGACCTGCCAGCAGCGGGTGATGGTGATTGTTGATGACACAGCCTGCTTCTGCCTGCCCATAATGGTCATGGACAGCCACCCCCAACGCCGTGAGCGCCCAATCATTTACTTCGGGCGTCAAAGGCTCTCCGCAACTGGACGCGCAGCGCAGCATCAAGCCTGCCGGTGCTGCGATGCCCGATGTACGCAATGCCCGATAGACCGTGGGAGCGGCCGCAAAGTTGGTCACGCCATGCTCTTGAATGATCTTGAGCGTGGTTTCCGGCGTAAAGCCACCTTCGAACAGAAGACCGGGCACGCCGGTGGCCAGTACGCCTAAAATCCCGTGGTAAAGACCATAGGCCCAACCGGGGTCGGCGGCGCACCAGTACAAGTCATCTTCCCGCAGGCCGAGGCCAAGTTCCGCATATAGCCGGAAGAGGGCCAGAGCCTTTATCGGAACGACCACGCCTTTGGGGTTGCCGGTCGTGCCCGATGTGAAAATGTGAATGAAGGGCGCTTCGCCTCCCAGCACGGCAGCATCAAAATCCACCATCGAGGCTGCCACCAGGTCATGGAAGTTGTGGATGCCACCCAGCTTTGCGCCGGTGGAGATCACAAGCCATGGAGGGTTGGCCGGCATGTCATCGCCGGGTGCAAGCTTCGACTGCTGCTTGGCGTCGCAGATGACCACTTTGGCGTTGCTGCCGGTCAGGCGATAGGCGATCGCGGATGGGGCAAAGGCCGTGAAAAGCGGGACGTGAACGGCACCCACCCGCCAGATCCCCATCAGGGAGACCAGATATTCGCGGCTCTTGCCCATGAGGGTGGCCACGCGGTCACCCGGCCGAACGCCCAGACTGGCTAGCGCCGAGGCGAAACGCTCGGACTCGGCACGTAATTCGCCGTAGGACAGATCTTGAACCGTCAGATCCTCCGCCACAATTCTGTAAGCGAGCATCTGCGGATCACGGCAATCGCATAGTAGGGCCGCAGTGCACGCGTTGGGAGAATTGAAAAGAGCAGTCAGCTCGCGCAGCCGCTCAGCAATCGACGGTTCCATAGAGGCTAGTCCGTTAATTTTAGATCCTCTCCGCCGGCGAACCTGCCACGAAGCAATCCTTTGGATGACGAGTCCTTGCTTCGGCTTCCGCCGGTCGCGATGGACATAGATCAGCATCGTAGCGGCGCGTCGGCGACGAAGTATCGGGGGGCAGGCGAAATCACTCGCCTGCTCCTCACCGGTCAAAGCGTGGGTCGGAATTTCTTCCACGGCTGGGTAGCCGTTTCGAAAGCCGTGGCCGCGCGGAAGACCGACAGATCGTCGAACGTCGGGCCGACGATTTGCAGGCCGGTGGGTACTCCCGTCTTGCTGCAAAAGCCCGAAGGGACGCTCATCACCGGATACTGGCTAAGCAGATTGAACGGATAGGTCATCATCCAGCCGGTATAGGGCGGGACGGGCCTGCCGTTTATGCTTAACGGATCGTCGTTCTTACGATCAGCCTTGGCCGCTGGGATCGCGAGGGTGGGCGCTATGAAATAATCATAACCCTCGGTTGCCTTCAGTAGCTTCTGATGCATTACATATCTGATGCGATGCATGTCGTAGAACGTTTTGACGTCATGCTTGCTACCATCTTCGAGGATCTTCACAGTGTAAGGATCCATCTTGTCGCGCCAGTCTTTCAATAGGTGGCCGCACAGGGACCAGAACAGACCTTCCCAAGTAGTTAGCCACCCCTTTTCAACATCAAGGTCCCAGTCGAGCCTAACCTCATCCACGACACAGCCCAGAGACCGGAACGTATCGGCGGCGGCACGCGTATTTTTCTGCACTTCTTCGTCGACTTCGAAAATCCCCAGATCCATGGAGAGAGCTATCCTCGCCCCCTCCATGCTTTCATAGGTGTCGGGAAGCGTGACCTTCTCCCGCAGCGAGTAAAGATCGGCCGGGTGCGGGCCCGACATGACATTCTGCATCAGCGCACAGTCTTCGACCGAACGTGCCATCGGGCCGTAATGCAGCATGGTCTCGCCCGGATGCTCACGATCGAGAGGGTTGCGCCCCCAAGGCGCCTTGTATCCATATACGCCACTCGATGAAGCAGGCATGCGGATCGATCCGCCGCCATCTGTTCCGTCAGCAATTGTCGTCATGCCGGCGGCCAGCGCCGCACCCGCGCCTCCCGACGAGCCACCCGGCGTATATTCAGGGTTCCAGGCATTGCGGGTGATGCCCCACAACAGGCTGTGCGTGATACCCGAGTGGCCCAATTCAGGTGTCGTGGTCCGGCAATGGACGATAACGCCGGCGTCGATCAACCGCTCGACCGTGGGAGCCGTATTATCGGGCAGAAAATCTGCGAAGGCATGCGACCCCCAGGTTGTGATGCGACCCTTCATCGGATGCCAGTCCTTGATCGCGCAGGTAACGCCTTCGAGCGGCCGGATATTCGTTCCCGAACGATACCGCTTCTCAGCTTCCTTGGCTTGCTCCATCGCTTCGTCGAAGTAAGTGTAGGTAAGCGCGTTCAGCGTCGGATTCACCGCCTCGATGCGAGCGATCTGCGCGCGAAGCACGTCCACCGGCGAAAGCGTCTTCGCCTTGAATGCCGCGATTACTTCTCCGGCGGTCATATAGCATAGATCAAGACTTTCGTCCGTGCAGATATCTTCGGATACGGTTGACATGACTTACTCCTTCTATCTTCGAAAAATGCCGTACAAATCAGGCAAGATTTCCGTTTGGCGCTCCCGACATCTTAGAAGAATGACAGATATCGATCGGTTTCCCACTGGCCCACGTGCCGATTATACTCGGACCATTCGTTCTTCTTGAGAGCGATGAACTCAGCTATGATCTCTGCGCCGAGAGTCCGCGCGAAAAGTGGATCTGCCTCAAGCGCCGCGACAGCCTCCTGAAGCGTCTGCGGCAAGGTCGCCACGCCCAGGTCGCTTATTGCCTGGCTGGAAAGGGCATAGAAGTTGACATTGTGCGGCTCACCGGGATCGAGTTCGCGTTCGACGCCGTCCATCCCGGCAGCGATCAAGGCCGCCGTCGCAAGATACGGGTTCATGCTGGCATCGCCGACCCGCAGCTCGATGCGGCCGTAGGGTATGCGGACCATCGCAGTGCGATTGTTGTCACCGTAGGCGATAAACACCGGCGCCCAGGTGGTACCCGAAGCGTTGTTACCGACGACGAGGCGCTTGTAGGAGTTCACGGTCGGCGCAAGCAGCGCGGTGAGCGCAGGTGCATGATGCAGGATGCCGCCGATGAAATGATAGGCGAGCGTGCTCAGCCCCATGCCCCGCCGGTCAGTGGGATCGTGGAAGATGTTGGCCCCGGTCTCGTCGGCAATCGAGCAATGGATATGCATCCCACTGCCGGTGGAGTGAGTGCTGGGCTTCGGCATGAACGAACAAATAGCGCCCACCTGATGAGCGATTTCCGATGCAGCCATCTTGAAGAAGCTGACCTGATCAGCGCTTTTCAGCGCATCGGCATATTTGAAGTTGACCTCATATTGGCCGTTCGCGTCTTCATGGTCGATTTGATACACATCGATCCCGACGCTCTGGAGCGATTCAACGAGCCGTTCGAGAAATATCCGCCCGCGGGACAGGCCACGATAATCATAGGCCGGCTTGGCGAGGGTGTCGGTATCGTCGAACGGCGCAAGCGCTCCGTCCGCGCCTCGGCGAAACAGCACGAACTCGGGCTCGATGCCGGTATTCAACACCCAGCCACGTTCGGCGAGCCGGGCGGCCTGCGCCTTGAGGATGTTGCGCGTGTCGAGGGGTTGCGGTTTGCCGGCGACCAAGCCTGTCCCCATCACCCGGGCATAGCCCGGATACCAGGGGGTCAGGAGGAGGCTCTCCAGATCGCCTACGACCATGTATTCGGGCTCGTGCGGCAGCATGCCGAGGCCCCAGACACCGGCACCGGCAAAGCCTGCGCCATCCGTGAAGATATCGTCGAAATGGCTAACGGGAACGGCCTTGCTCTTGATCACGCCGTGGATGTCGACGAACTGGACAAGAACATATTTGACTCCACTCTCTTCCAGGAAACGCCGCGCCGACGATACGGTGAGTTCCGCAGGCAACACACTTGCCTTGGGCGTTGACCATTCAGGGTCTGATTTCACATTCTGATTGGTTTCGAGCTTCATCACTTACTTCCCCTGGCGTTCGATGCGCCCTGCGCGCTAGTTTGGCTTTCCCTGGACCGCGTCCGTCAGCATCGCACACCGTTCCGCGACGCTGAGGACTGCCAGAAACGGACCTATTTGCTGCGGCAGCGTCGCCGCCCGCTTCGTTCGGCGAGAAGCATCCTGCCGTGTTCGCCGCGAATGAACCCGATGCAAAAGGACGGGTCTGGAAATTTTTTATGCCGTCCTTCCGGACGGGGTCCGCTGTCCCCAGGGCACTTTCGCGCCCCGCGGAGCCCATGGAAGCCGGTCAATTTACCCTATGTCAGCTGGCCTGCCGGCGCCCGGTCGCCATTGGCCTCATCGGCGTGTTACGGACGAAATCGGATGTTCTATCGCCCGGCAGGAACGGATCAGGCAATCAATCCAAAAGAATAGGCGGCTGATGCGGCCTGTGTCCGGTTTTCAACCTGAAGCTTGCTCAGGATATTGGCGACGTGCCAGCGAACGGTATTGACGGAGATGTTGAGCGAGGTTCCGATCTGATTATTGGAAGCTCCGCCGGCCAACAATTGCAGCACCTTCATTTCCTGGTCGGTCAGGGCTTCGACGAGCCCATGCGCAGGAGCACCGGAGCCGCCCATCGTTGGAGCGCTCGCCAAGCGCAATGGTGCCCCCGAGGCCTCGCCATTCCCAAATGCGGCACAGATATCGCTGAGATAGGCAGCGATTTCCGAAGAGAGGGAGCTGGCCCGATCCCGCGCCCTGGCAAATTCGCGAAACACCTGGGCGACCTCGTTCCCTTGGTCGACGATGCTTCGGATGTAACCCTCTCCGACACCATGGTTCAGAATGTCCTCGACGGTGGCGAACATTTTCTCGCGCTGACCTTCCTTCGAATGTGCCAGAGCGAGAAGTGTCAGAATTTGAACCTGTCGTGCCCCACGCCCTGATTTGGCCGCGAGGTCCGCTAACATCTCAAGAGTCGGGATGGCGCGCCCCGCGCCCCCCTCGGCGACCAGCAGCCGGCACTGAATCAGGGCACGGAACACCTGCGGCCGTTTCCACTCGGCAGGCGAACCGATCGAGTTGTCTATACCAACATGCCGGGCAAACCGACGCGCTCCCGCGATGTCCCCCGTCATGAGGCGCAAGCGAACACTTTCGTGATTTACCAGGGCGCGCGTCCGATCGATGATGCATTCGGAGCTTACGGATATCGCCTGATCAAGCCATCGAAGCGCAGCGCCGACCTGTCCCCGAGCACCAAGAATGCCAGCCATGGCCAGAAAGGCCGCCGTCCGAATTTCAATATAGGCACATTCTTCGACGAGCGGCAGATTCTCCTCGAGAATGGCAAATGCTTCATCCAGTTGGTTTCGTTCATAAAGGACAACGCCCTTCAGAACCCGCGCCATTGCGGCGCTGAAGGATTTTGGCCCGACGGCGCGACAGGCAACGGCCTCGCCCGCTTCGAACTGCGCCATGGCGGCTGAAAGCAGTCCCTGTGCCTGATAGGCCAGTCCGGAGACACAGTGGCCGTAACAGATGCCGTACGAGGATTCGGAAATCGTATGGAACCGTCTGCCGGCCTCTCCCGATTCCTCCGCCAGTTCGAACTCGCCCCGCGCGGTTGCGCACAGCCCGAGCACATTGGAGAGGGCACCCGAAAAAAGAGCGAATTCGGGCCCGCTCGGAAGCGAAACACGAGACAGCTCAAATGCCCGGTCGACATCGTCGGCCATCACGGCCGCGATGGCGCGCAGGCAAAGCAACTCCGCCTGCAGCCGATCCTGTTCATCAGGGGAGATCGGATCCGGGGCGTCTCGAAACGTTTCAATCGCGATCTCGGCGCGAGAGAGGACAGATTCGGCCTGCTGGCATTTTCCCATATGGACCAACGCCCAACACAGATATGCCGGAAACCGCAGCCGCTGATTGATGATCTGCTCGGGCAGACGGGTGATCCAACGGCCGACCAGGGGCATGTGGCCATTCTTGATCATGGCCATGGCTGACGACTCAACAAGCATTGCTGCCTGGTCGAAGTCACCCGATTCCAACGCCATGTTGACGGCTTCTTCGGCGAAGCCTTCCTGCCCGAACCAGGTGCTCGCCTTGCGGTAAAGCTCAGCGACAAGCCCCGGTTCCTGCCGCTTGAGCTGGACTACCAGGAAATCCCGAAACAAATGATGGTAACGATACCATTGCCTTGTCGCGTCCAGCGGAAACAAGAACAAGCCCAGCGCTTCGATCTCTTCCAGTCTGGCCTGGCTGTCCGCTCTCTCGAGCAGAGCGTCGCAAATACCTGCATTCATCCGCTCAAGAACGGATGTCCTCAATAGGAATTGCTGCACTTCCGGCGCCAACCTCCTAACGACATCCGTCGCTAGGTAATCTGTAATGTCGCGTACGCCCCCCGAGAGGTTCGCGATCGATTGTTTGAGGTCCTTGCTATCTTTTAGATACAGGCTCGCCAATTGCAGACCAACTGCCCAGCCTTCGGTTCTTTCGTTTACGGCGCGTAGTTCGGCAGGCCCAAGGTCCAACTGATGGGCCTCATGTATAAAGCTCTCCGTTTCGGGTTGATCGAATTTCAGATCCTGCGCGCTGAATTCGAGCAAAGCGCCATGCGCCTTCAAACGCGCGACCGGGAGGGCAGGAACGGTTCGGCTAGCCAATACGATGTGGAGCGATTCTGGTGATCGCTCTATGAGAGCACTCAGCAGCTCATTGATCACCGGGGTTTCACAAAGATAATAATCATCGAGAAAGATGATGCGGTCGTCTTCAATTCTGGCGAGGTCATTGCCGAAACGCGCCGTGATGCCCTCGAGATCGAGGTTCGCCCGACCCTCTATGAAGCTTTCCGTGGCGGCAGAAATGACGGGACCGGCTTGGTTCAAGGCGGCGATCAAGTAGCGGAGGAAACCGATTGGGTCCTGGTCGTTCCGGTCCAGCGACAGCCACCCGGCCTTGGTCATGACCGATTCATGCCACTGGGCAAGCAACGTGGTTTTCCCGAAGCCGGCCGCCGCAGTCACAAGGACGACCTTGGGCAGCGACTTGTCTGCAATACGCAAGAGGAGACGCGGGCGGCTGATCGACCGTGCAAGGCTGACCGGCGGCTTCAGCTTGGTGATCAGCAAGTGCGCAGCGCTTGGCGTCATGACATCCTGGATGAGAGCTGGATTGTGGACAAATTCCGTTATATTCCATGTGGATACTGGTAAATCGCAGGATCGATGCACGGCCTGATCACTCCCAGCACCAATAACAGAGATCTGCTCGCGCGGGAATCGGATTTGGCGGGCCAGGCGTCGGCCATGTCGAGTACCGGGCGTCACCGTCGAGCCTCCCGGTGATCGCACCGACGTTGATACGTCTCCCGCGATCGGCGGCGATTGCGAAGCGCGCAGCCGCGCCATACGATCATATGCCAGCTCCCTGTCCTTGAAAGCTAACGCCGTTGAGCGAATCCCATTACAGAATAGCTGCCAGCATAGCGCATATTGCATATATAGCAATATTTTTGATTTTAATGCAACTCAACGAGATCGGCACCGACGACCCGACGAAATCACGGCTCGCAGTTTGCCATGCACGGCAGTCAAAACTATATACGCTCATGCAACAGGAGTACGGGTAAGATATGGTGAAGTCGGCGCGGTCGAACGCTCGCCGTTCCGGGGGTGCTGCGCGTGCGCCGGACCCATCGGTAGAGCACATCAACATTCCGATCGAGCAGCGCGTTGGAACGATCATCCGGCGCAAGCGCAAGGAACTGGGTCTCACGCTGGCTGACCTGGGGAGCGTTGCCGACGTATCCAGCGCGATGATGAGCCGCATAGAGAACGGGCAGGCCGCCGCCAGCCTCGATGTGCTGGAGCGGATTTCAAATGCCCTGGGTACCAACATGTCGACGCTTTTCAAGGAGATCGAGGTCAACGAAGGCACTGCCCAGCTAATCAAGGCGGCGGACCAGATGGAGGTTGTACGGAGTGGCACCCGTCACGGTCACACATACAAGCTCCTGGCCTATCAACGCGGACCGCGCCAGCAATTCGAGCCCTTTCTGATCGAAATGGACAGGGACAGCGAGATTTACCCGCGCTTCCAACATCCCGGAACTGAGTTTATCTATATGCTGTCAGGCCGGATGGAGTATCAGTTCGGTGACAAGACTTTTCTCATCGAGCCAGGTGACGCCTTCACCTTTTCCGGCCAGGTCGAGCATGGTCCCGCTACGTTGCTGGACGACAAGATACGATTTCTAACTACGATAATATATGATGAAGAATGATCACTCAGCTACAGGCGCCGAAGCGGCGGGCAAGAGCCCGCCGCCGTAAGCGAGAAGTGGGGCGATATCGTCAACCTGCGCTTCAAAAGAAGCCCAGTGCCTTGGGGCTATAGCTGACCAATAGGTTCTTGGTCTGCTGGTAGTGGTCCAGCATCATCTTATGGGTTTCACGCCCAATGCCCGACTGCTTGTAGCCGCCAAACGCGGCATGCGCGGGATAGGCATGGTAACAGTTGGTCCACACCCGACCCGCCTGGATGCGACGGCCCATGCGATAGGCGCGGGTACCGTCGCGCGTCCAAACGCCGGCGCCGAGGCCGTAGGGCGTGTCGTTGGCGATCGCGAGGGCGTCATCGGCATCCTTGAATGTGGTGACTGCGACCACGGGTCCAAAGATCTCCTCCTGGAACACGCGCATGCTATTGTTGCCGTGGAGGATGGTGGGCGTGACATAATAGCCTCCGTCGAGTTCGCCGCCCAGTTGCGCGCGGTCGCCGCCGGTCAGCACCGCAGCGCCCTCACGCCGGCCTATGTCGATATAGGACAGTATCTTTTCGAGCTGTTCGTTCGATGCCTGGGCACCGATCATGGTTGCCGCATCGAGCGGATGGCCCTGCTTGATCTGCCGGACACGCGCGACCGCCCTTTCCATGAAACGCTCGTAGATGGATTCCTGGACGAGCGCGCGGCTCGGGCAGGTACAGACTTCGCCCTGATTGAGAGCGAACATGCTGAAGCCTTCGAGCGCCTTGTCGAGATATTCGTCGTCCTCAGCCAGAACGTCGGCGAAGAAGATGTTGGGGCTCTTTCCACCCAGTTCGAGCGTCACTGGAATCAGATTCTCAGTCGCATATTGCATGATCAGCCGCCCGGTCGAGGTTTCGCCGGTGAACGCTATCTTGGCGATACGCTTGCTTTGGGCGAGTGGTTTGCCGGCCTCCAAGCCAAAGCCGTTGACTACGTTGAGCACGCCCGGCGGCAGCAGATCAGCGATGATCTCCATCAGCACCATCACCGACATGGGAGTCTGTTCAGCCGGCTTCAGCACCACGCAATTGCCGGCGGCCAGCGCGGGCGCCAGCTTCCATGTAGCCATCAGCAGCGGAAAGTTCCAAGGGATGATCTGGCCGACGACGCCGAGCGGTTCGTGAAAATGATAGGCGACGGTATCATGGTCGATCTCGGCGATCGATCCTTCCTGCGCACGGACACAGCCCGCGAAATATCGGAAGTGGTCAATCGCCAGCGGCAGATCGGCCGCGGTCGTTTCGCGGATCGGCTTGCCGTTGTCGATCGTCTCAATGAGGGCCAGCAAATCGAGCTTCGCTTCCATGCGGTCGGCGATCTTGAGCAGGATGCCCGCTCGCTCGGCCGGCGAGGTACGCCCCCAGCCATCCTTGGCGGCGTGAGCGGCGTCGAGCGCGAGCTCGATATCCTCGGCAGTCGACCGCGCGACCGAGCAGACTGTCTTGCCGGTGATGGGTGAGGGGTTATCGAAATAACCTCCGCGTACCGGCGCCACCCACTGGCCACCGATGAAGTTATCGTACTTTGGACGAAATTGAACGACGTCCTTGAGTCTCTCGAGAACTTGATCTTTCATGATGGGATCCTCTCCAGCTTGTAAATTCACACAATGGCGTAGGCTTCAATCTCTACCCGCTGCCAAGGTCTGATCATCGAAACCACTTGGACGAGCGTACTGGCAGGCCGGACAGAATCGAACATTTCGAGGTGCGCTCGAGCGACGGCGTCAGCGTCGGCGATATCCTTGAGATAGACGACCGTACGAATCACGTCCGCAGCCTGCGCTCCGGCCTGCGCCAGCGCCTGCCGGATTATCGCTAGCGCAGCGACGGCCTGCGTATAGGCATCGCTATCCTCATGCCCGGCGGGCGCGCACGTTCCGGAAACATGGACCTGGTTGTCCATGACCACCGCGCGGCAATATCCGAAGACATTTTCGTAGGCGCCGCCTGAGGATATATTTCGACGACGGCCAACCGCCGGAGCATTTTCGGTCGATATTGAAGTCATGAACGCCTCTCGATCTAGAAATTCATTTTGTCGCGGACGCGATAAGCTGCCTCGTAGAAGGGGACGGCAGCTTTCGCCGCAAACTGGAAAGGGTGGGTCGGAAACGCTATTTCGTCGAAGGGAGTCTTGCCTGCGACATCGCCGATCACCTTGAGGGCGATCTTGTTCCCGAAAAAAGTCGAACGAGATACGCCAGTTCCACAATAGCCCATGGCGTAATGGATGCCCTCTGGCGTCCTGCCCAGATGTGGCAGCTCGTCAAAGGTGTAGCCGATTGCCCCCGTCCATCCGTGTGTCACTTTGACCGAGGCCAGGTAGGGAAATAGGTGCAGTAGATCTTTGGCGAGATGCGAATAAGCGGCCGGGCTTTCGGTCCGGGCCAAACGGGCAACGCGTCCGCCCCAGAGAATGCGATCTGCGGCAGGCGCCCTGCGAAAATAGGAAAAGACGCGATTCGAATTTCCGTAGACGCGGCGTGTCGGCATCGCCCGATTGATCACGGCTTGCGAAATCTCGCCTGTTGCGATGATCGCGGAGTGAATCGGCACGATACGCCGCTTGAGATAACCAACGGGTCCAGAGGTGTAGCCATTGGTCGCTACAATGACGTCTCGTGCATGGGTTTCGCCGCGCGAGCTCACTACGCGAAATCCGCTGCCTAATGGCTCAATGGCAGTTACTGCCGCTTGATCGAGTAGTGAGCCGCCCGCCTCCTCGACGCGATCGACAAGGCCAGCGTGGAACAGCGCGGGATGAATGGCTGCATCGCGGGGGAGGATAACGCCGCCATGGAACGTAGCGGTACCGACCTCCTTCTCCTGCTCAATCCGAGGCACGGCGACGAAGTCCACGCCAATCAGGTGATGCAGATCCTCCATGTCGCGCGCCATCGCGTCATAATGATCGGGACGCATGGCACCGCGAAAGCGACCAACCCGCTCGAAATGGCATGATATCCCTTCTCGGGCCACCACTTCCTCAATGTAATCGAGCATGGCCACGCCTTCGCGCAACAGGCGCTCGGCGAGGGCTTCACCGCGCAATGCGATGAGATCCCTCACCCTGAACTTCTGGTTGCCGCTCCCAACCTGGCCGCCGTTGCGCGTACTGGCACCGTAGCCAAGCGGTCCGGCTTCGAAGACCGCCACGGTGCGTCCGCGCCGCAGAAGTGTGAGCGCCGCGGACAGGCCGGTAAATCCCGAGCCGAGTATAGCGACATCGCACGACGCCGGTACTGGCCGCGCGAGTTGGCGGGGCGGGGCGGCGTCCCACCAGTAAGGAGCAGTAAACAATTGCGCGGCGGCACCGCACCTTCCCTGGGCGAGGTCACCGAGCGTTGCAAAGCCGCCCTTCGAGCCCGTCACTTCCATCAAGAGCGAATCCTTCCTCACCTCACCCCATGATCGTCAATATTGCGTTATATGTAACTTTTTTGCGTGACAAGCAATTTCAATCTGATTATGAGACCCGTGAACGAGCAGACGGGGGATGCATGATCAGCGTGGCGATGCAGGTCGCGCGTTCCGCCATACGGATGCTTGCGCTGAGATAAGCCGCGGGTTCTTGCGGAATAACTCTGGCTTATTTGCGAATGATTATTGAGTTCTTTGTTATCTATAGTTTCCATATTCTGCTCAGAGGGCGAATATTTATGTGTGGGATTGCAGGATTATTTATTAGGGAAAAATCTCTGGAGCCAAGGCTGGGCGTGCTTTTGCAAGGGATGACAGCTACCTTAGGCGGCAGAGGGCCCGATTCAGCCGGCTTTGCCGTATATTCGGACGGCGTCGCCGGCCGCACGAAGCTCACCCTTCAATCGAAAGCCGGTTTCCCGTTCGATGCATTGGCGCGCAAGGTCGACGCCATCATAGACGACACGCTCGAAGTTCGTCGTCGCCATACTCATGCGACATTTCTCGTCCCTTCGGCGGATGTGGCCAAGCTGCGCGAATGGATCGGCCGGTACGCACCGGACGTGAACATCGTCAGCGAGGGGCAGCGGCTCGAAATCTTCAAGGATGTCGGCTATCCCGACGATGTCGCCCACTCTTTCGGGCTTTCGGAGATGGCCGGCACGCACGGCATTGCCCATACCCGCATGGCGACGGAATCCGCTGTAACCACCGACGGCGCTCATCCATTTTCGACAGGGGCTGATCAATGCCTCGTCCACAATGGCTCGCTCTCCAACCACGCATCATTGCGCCGCCAGCTTCGCAACGATGGTGTTCTGATCCAGACTGAAAATGACAGCGAAGTGGGAGCGGCCTATCTCACGCGCGAGATGAGAAGCGGCAAGTCGCTGGGCGATGCGCTGAAGTCGAGTCTCGAAGAGCTGGATGGCTTTTTCACGTTTGTTGTCGGTACGGAAAGCGGTTTTGGCGTTCTCCGCGACCCGATAGCATGCAAGCCCGCGGTCATGGCGGAAACTGACGAGTATGTCGCCTTCGCCTCCGAATATAAGAGCCTGACTTGCCTACCCGGTATCGAACGGGCGCGGGTGTGGGAACCAAAACCAGCAACAGTCTATTTTTGGGAGCGTTCCTGATGCCCGATTTTGATCTATCGCTACAATCGGCGAGAGACCTGAACGCGGCGCTGCACTTGACAGGCGCCGAAGCCAATCCTGGACCTTGGCGGATCCAAAAGCCTTCCGGCGAACACAATATCGCCGTGGGCGTCGATGCTTCGGTCGACATCCAGATCCTTGGGCATGTGGGTTATTTCTGTGCAGGCATGAATCGAGGTGCCCGGATCACCATCGAAGGGAACGCCGGGCAAGGCGTCGCCGAGAATATGGAAGGAGGTCTCGTCCATGTGATGGGTGACGCCAGCCAATCCGCCGGCGCGACGGGACGGGGAGGTCTGCTCCTGATCGAAGGCAATGCTTCGGCGAGATGCGGCATATCCATGAAGGGGATCGACATCGTCGTTAAGGGCGAAATCGGACACCTCTCCGCTTTCATGGGGCAGACCGGACGCCTGGTGGCGTTCGGGGGCGCCGGCGAAGCGCTGGGCGATTCGATTTATGAGGCGCGCCTTTATGTACGAGGAGCAGTCGCCAGCCTTGGTGCCGACTGCATCGAGAAGGAGATGCGGGACGAGCATCTGCTTGAGCTGGGCTCGCTGCTAGAGGCGGCAGGCGAAGCCAGGAAAATCGATGTCCGCGAGTTCCGGCGGTTCGGATCTGCGCGGAAGCTCTACAACTTCAATATAGACAATGCTGGGGCCTATTGATGGAACACGAGCTTGGAAAATGGATCGGAACTTTGCCTCGCAAGTCGGCGACGTTTGACGATTACACGCTCTCGGAAATCCGCCGAGCGGCAGCAACTGGCATCTACGACATCAGGGGCGGTGGCACGAAACGCAAGGTTCCGCACTTCGATGACCTGCTGTTCCTTGGCGCATCCATGTCGCGTTATCCGCTTGAAGGCTACCGTGAACGTTGCGAGACGAATGTCGTTCTCGGGACGCGCTTCGCCAAGAAGCCTGTCGAAATCGACATCCCGATCACGATCGCCGGCATGAGCTTTGGCGCGCTGTCGGCGCCCGCAAAGGAAGCGCTGGGGCGCGGGGCAAGCATCGCGGGCACGTCCACGACGACCGGCGACGGCGGGATGACTCCTGAGGAACGCGGGCAATCCAAAACCCTGGTCTACCAGTATCTCCCCTCACGCTACGGGATGAATCTGCGCGATCTCCGCCGGGCGGACGCCATTGAGATCGTGGTTGGCCAGGGTGCCAAGCCTGGCGGCGGCGGCATGCTGCTGGGGCAGAAGATCTCGGATCGGGTCGCCGAAATGCGCTCGCTACCCAAGGGGATCGACCAACGGTCAGCGTGCCGCCATCCCGATTGGACGGGGGCCGATGATCTGGAGATCAAAATCCAGGAACTGCGTGAGATCACCGATTGGGAAAAGCCGATCTATCTGAAGATCGGTGCCAGCCGCCCCTATTTCGATACGGCCCTGGCCGTAAAATCAGGAGCGGACGTCATCGTCCTCGACGGCATGCAAGGCGGGACGGCGGCATCGCAGGATGTCTTTATCGAACATGTCGGGATCCCTATCCTGGCCGCCATCAGGCCCGCCGTGCAGGCCTTGCAGGATCTAGGCATGCACCGGAAGGTCCAGCTGATCGTCTCGGGGGGAATTCGATCCGGCGCCGATGTTGCCAAGGCCATGGCACTGGGCGCCGACGCGGTAGCGATCGGCACCGCTGCTTTGGTCGCGCTTGGTGACAATGATCCTCGCTGGGAGTCGGAATATCAGAAACTCGGCTCGACGGCAGGGTCCTATGACGATTGGCACGAGGGGCGTGATCCAGCGGGCATCACGACCCAGGATCCCGATTTGATGCAGCGTCTCGACCCGGTGCAGGCTGGCCGTCGGCTGGCGAACTATCTCAAGGTGATGACGCTGGAAGCGCAGACCATCGCGCGAGCCTGCGGCAAAAGCCACCTGCATAACCTCGAGCCCGAGGACTTGGTCGCGCTGACGCTAGAAGCCGCGGCCATGGCTAAGGTTCCGCTTGTCGGCACCAATTGGATACCGGGAAGCGCTGGCGGCATATAGTCGAAGGCCGGCAACCACCCGCACATATCCTCAACGGGATAACTCGGTGACGTCGACGATCAGCAGGGGATCGGAGGCGTCACCGCATCGCTTGCGAAAGCCCCAGCACCGCTGCGTATGGCGCGTCAATCATGCTTTCACCCATGAGGTTCGCGACGACAGGTGATGTGCTCGCTTCGACGAGGGCAGGCGCGGCGGACGAAATCTGGCTCGCAGGATACGCAAACCCAGCTGGCTTGACCGGAGCAAGGTAAGAAGATCTCTGGATCAAATGAAAGGAGGGGGAGAAGGACACCAGTAGATGCCCCCTGCCTCCGCTGCGCCCGGAAACTCATTCTGCCTTTCGTTGACAAACTCCGTTGTCGGGGCACTCCGGGCGGCCGTAACGCGCGATGAACTGGCGACGCTGATGGAGGCCGTCGCGCGCGCGATGGACTTCCGTCACTATGCACTGATTCATCATGACGATCTCCAGGCGTCGCGACCCGATCGGGTCGATCTCAAGGACTATCCGCCTGCCATCACCGAGCGGCTTTTCGGCCAGCATCGTTATCGCCGCGATCCGGTCATTCGCGGCTGCATCTTCGCCGACAGCGCATTCCTCTGGTCAGATCTTCCCCGCATCATCTTCCTGGACCGGCAAGATCGGGCGAGCTTCGAGCTGGGTGCCCGAGAGGGACTGAACGAGGGGATCACCGTGCCCTATGTCCGGCTTGGGGATTGCATGGGATCCTGCACCTTCGCAGGAATGCGCCGGCCTGAGCGCGCGCATATCTACCTGGGTGCCGCTCAGATGATCGGCATCCGGCAGGTCGAGCGCATCATCGGCGGCCTCGGCTTCACGACGATCCGCGAGGGTGTTAACGCCGTCGAGGCCTGGCTGTCGTCACTTCCCGGCCATGTCTATGCCAATGTCCGCCAGCCGATCGTCCACACGCTGAACCTGGCGCATCTGATGCCGCTGTCTTCGGTCTGGGCGGGCCCAATCGGCAATTCCCATCTCGAAGGGCCGCCGCTGCTGGTGGCGCAGACCGCGGGATCGACGCCCTTCCGGCTTTCCACTCATGTCGGCGACGTCGGTCACATGATGCTGGTCGGTCCGACCGGCGCCGGCAAGTCGGTCATGCTGGCGCTGATCGCGTTGCAGTTCCGTCGCTACGCCGACGCGCAGGTCTACATCTTCGACAAGGGCCTTTCAGCCCGCGCCGCCGTGCTGGCAATGGGCGGCGCGCACCATGCGCTCGGTGCTTCGGACGGAGATGCCCTGGCGTTCCAGCCGTTGCTGCGGATCGACGATGCCGCCGAACGGAGCTGGGCAGCCGAATGGATCGCGGCGCTCCTCGGTGCTGAGCGCGTGACGGTCACTCCCGAGGTTAAGGATGCGGTCTGGTCGGCGCTCGGCAGCCTTGCATCGGCACCACCGCAGGAACGCACGATGACCGGACTGGCGCTGCTGCTCCAGTCGAACGCGCTCCGCACCGCGATCCAGCCATATACGCTGGACGGGCCGCACGGCCAGCTGCTCGATGCAAGCGAAAGCGGTTTCGCCTTCGCCGACGTCCAGTGCTTCGAGACCGAGGCGCTGCTCGGCCAGTCAAGCGTCGTCGCGCCGGTCCTGACCTATCTGTTCCATCGGCTCGAGGAACGCTTCGACGGCCGGCCGACCTTGCTGATCCTCGACGAGGCCTGGATCTTTCTCGACCATCCGCTCTTCGCCGCGCGCATCCGGGAGTGGCTCAAGACCCTGCGCAAGAAGAACGTCGCGGTCCTGTTCGCCACGCAAAGCCTCGCGGATGTCGCAGGCAGCAGCATCGCGCCCGCTGTCATCGAAAGCTGCCCGCAGCGCATCCTGCTTCCCAATGACCGTGCGATCGAGCCGCAGAGCCGCGAAGGCTACGCCCGGTTCGGCCTCAACGATCGCCAGATCGAGCTTATCAGCCGGGCCACGCCAAAGCGTCACTATTACCTGCAATCCGCGCGCGGAAACCGCCTGTTCGAGCTGGGGCTCGGGCCGATCGCGCTCGCGCTTTGCGGTGCCTCCGATCCGGCCCGCCAGCGCCGGATCGAGACCATCCTCGCCGAAGACGACCCCAAAGGTTTCGCCGCCCGCTTCCTGCGCGACGCCGACCTCGACTGGGCCGCCGATCTGCTCGCCGACTTTCCTGCTCCCTGACCCTCCAGCCCCGAGGAGAATGACGATGACGACGAAACTGCCCTTCAAGAAATACCTGATGGCCGGCGCGCTTGCGGTCGGTACCGCTGGCTCGCTCGTGATGGGCGTGGTCACGACCACTACGCCGGCGCGGGCGCAACTCACCGTGTTCGACCCGGGCAATTACAGCCAGAACATCCTGACGGCCGCGCGCACGCTGCAGCAGATCAACAACCAGATCCAGATGCTGCAGAACCAAGCGCAGAGCCTGATCAACCAGGCCAAAAACCTGACGACGATCACGTTCCCCGAGTTGCAGGCGATCACCCAGACGATCCAGCAGATCGACCAGCTGATGGGCCAGGCGCAGGCGATACAGTTCCGCGTCGCCGGGCTCGATCAGCAGTTCCGGTCGATGTTCCCAACCAGCTTCAATCAGGCGCTCACCAACAACCAGCACGTGGTCGACGCGCGCGCCCGGCTCGATGCGTCGATGGATGCCTACAAGCACACCATGACCGTGCAGGCGCAGGTGGTGGAGAATGTCGCCGCCGACGCGACGACGCTGAACGGCATCGTCCAGCGGAGTCAGGGCGCGCAAGGTGCGCTCCAGGCACAGCAGGCCACCAACCAGCTGCTCGCGCTTGTCGCCAAGCAGCAGTTCCAACTCCAGACGCTGATGGCGGCCCAGTATCGCGCCGACGCGATCGAGCGCGCCAATCGGACCCAGGCGCAGTCCGACGCGCAGGGCGCGACCAAGAAATTCCTCGGCTCCGGCAACGCCTACACCCCCCAGTAGGCGAAGCCGGCCTGGCATTGGCGGGCCTCGCCCCTCCGCCGATGCCGCCGCGGGGCGCGTCGCAGCTCCCCCAGGCGCGCGCCGCGGCATCTTCTTCACCTTGTCAGGACACCAGCCACCGTGAACGACCTCAACGTCATCGACCAGTTCATGCAGGCCTTCATCACCTACATCGACAGTGGGTTCGGTCTGCTGGGCGGCGACGTCAGCTTCCTCAGCAGGACGCTGATCGCGCTCGACATCACGCTGGCGGGCCTGTTCTGGGCGCTCGGCGGCGAGGACAACGTCCTTGGCCGATTGATCCGCAAGATCCTCTACATTGGCGCGTTCGCGTTCATCCTGAACAGCTTCTCTACGCTGGCCGACATCATCTTCCGCTCGTTTGCACAGGCCGGCCTCGCCGCAGGCGGCGGCGGCATGGCCGCGGCCGATCTGCTCAAGCCCGGCCGCCTCGCCGGGACTGGTTTCTCCGCCGCCTGGCCGCTGCTCGAGCAAGCCTCGCAGATGATGGGCTTCACCAGCTTCTTCGACAATTTCCTGACGATCATGGTCCTGCTTATCGCCTGGGTGCTCGTCATCCTCGCCTTCTTCATCCTCGCAGTGCAGATGTTCGTGACGATCATCGAGTTCAAATTGAGCTCGCTGGCCGGCTTCATCCTCGTGCCGTTTGCCCTCTGGAATCGGACGAGCTTCCTCGCGGAGCGCGTGCTGGGTCACGTCGTGAGTTCCGGCATCAGGGTCATGGTGCTGGCGGTCATCGTCGGCATCGGTTCAAACTATTTTTCGCAGTTCACGACGGCCTTGCAGGGGCAGGAGCCGGACATCGGTCAGGCGCTCAGCCTCGTGCTGGCCAGCCTGGCGCTGTTCGGCCTCGGCATCTTCGGGCCCGGCATTGCCTCAGGTCTCGTCTCCGGCGCGCCGCAGCTCGGAGCGGGTTCGGCCTTCGGCACGGCACTGGGTGCCGGCGGCATCATCGTCCTGGGCGGCGTCGGCGCCGTCGGCGCCGCGCGTGGTCTCGCAGCAGCAGGTCTCGGTGCGGTTCGAGCCGGCACCAGCATGGGGTCGGCCGCCGGCACGGCGTACAAGCTTGGACAGGAAGCGAGCGGATCGTCGAGCGTCGGCGCGGGAATGCGCGGCATGGCAACTGCTGCGTCGAACGCTGCACGATCCCGGATGTCCGCCGCGCTTGGGCTGGGCGAAGCAGCGGAAAGCGGCCGGCAGGGCGCATTCAACGCGATGGTCGGCAGGACGGCGCCCGCCGCTGCGAGCGCCGGCGAGGACGCATTGAGCATACCCGGCTGGGCTCGGGCCATGAAGGACCAGGCGTCGGCCCGATACCACCGCCAGGCCGCAATCCATGCCGTTGGCCAAGGCGACCGAGGCGGTGCCGGCGCCACCCCCGATATCAAGGAAAGGGACGACTGATGCTCTTCAAACGTGCCGTGCAATGCTATGGGCGATCGCCCATTCCCGAAACGCCCTTCCAGCGCGCCGGGCAACTCTGGGATGATCGGATCGGCTCCGCGCGGGTCCAGGCCCGCAACTGGCGGCTGATGGCGTTCGGATGCCTCGGGCTCACCACCGCGCTGTCGGGCGGACTGCTCTGGCAATCCCTGCAGAGCCGCGTCGTGCCCTACGTCGTCGAGGTCGACAAGCTCGGGCAGCCCCGCGCTATCGCCGCAGCCGAGGCGGGCTATCATCCGACCGATCCGCAGATCGCCTGGTTCCTTGGTCGCTTCATCACCGGTGTACGATCGGTCTCATTGGATCCGGTGCTGATGCGGCAGGACTGGCTGTCGGCCTACGACTTCACCACCAAGCGCGGCGCGGTCTTTCTTGGCGACTATGCCCGCGCGGCCGATCCGTTTGGCCGTGTCGGAGAGCGAACGGTATCGGTGCAGGTCACGAGCGTCGTCCGCGCCTCCGATCGCTCCTTCCAGGTGAAATGGATCGAGACGAGCTACGAGCGCGGAGCACAGGCCGGGTCAGCACACTGGACCGGCATCCTGACCGTCGTCCTCAAGGCGCCAGCGAGCGCGGATGCGCTGCGCCGCAACCCGCTCGGGCTCTACGTCGACGCCGTCGACTGGAGCCGGGAATTGGAACCGGGGGTGACCGCGCCCGCAGCGCCATCGCCCTCCGCGAGGCCGGCTATAGCCCCGGCTCCAAACCTTCCGCTCGGATCGCCGCTCGATCCGAACCTCGCTCAGCCCCAGCAACCGCAAGCGGAGACCCGCCAATGAAATCTCTTTTCGTCATCGGCCTGCTCGCCAGCGCCAGCATCGCGGCGGCCCAGACCGCGCCTCTCCCACCGTCCCAGCCAACCCTGTCCTCAACGACGGTGACCGCACCGGTCGTCGTCCAGCCCATCCCAGCGGCGGGGCCGCGGACGAAACCGCACCGGCGGGTGCCACCTTCGCCAGCGGAATTGCGCGTGCGCGCCGCCAACCGCGCGGCGACGCTTGAGCCGGTCGCGGCTGGATATCTCAACGCGGTCCAAGTCTACCCGTTCAGCGACGGCGCGGTTTTCCGCGTTCTCACGGCACCCGGGCAAGTGACCGACATTGCGCTGCAGCCGGGAGAAGCGCTGGGCGCCATCGCCGCCGGCGATACCGTTCGGTGGGTGATTGGCGACACGACCAGCGGCAGCGGCGAAGGCAAGCGGACGCATGTCCTGGTGAAGCCATTTGCCGCCGGGCTCGCCACGAACATCATCATCGCTACCGATCGGCGAACCTATCATCTCGCGCTTTCGAGCGCCGAACGCTCGGCGATGGTAGCCCTGTCATGGACCTATCCGCAGGACCAGCTCATCGCGTTGAAGGCGGCGGAGGATCGCGCCCGCGCGGCACAGCCGGTTGCGGCCGGTCTCTCGGTCGACCAGCTCCATTTCGACTATGTCATCTCCGGCGATCAGCCAGCCTGGCGGCCACTCCGCGCCTTCGATGATGGTCGGCAGACCTTCATCGAGTTTCCGGCCGACCTAGGCACCGGCGAAGCGCCGCCGCTTTTCCTCGTCGATGGCAAGGGGACCGCGCAGCTGGTCAACTACCGGGTGCAGGGGCGCTATTATATCGTCGACCGGCTATTCGAGACCGCCGAGCTGCGGCTTGGGCTGAAGCGCCAGGACGTGGTGCGGATCAACCGATCCGGCCAGGCCGACAAGCGGCGGAGGGCGTCGTGACCGAGGCGCTTGCACATCCGAGCGTCAAGCTCGACCCGGAGACGCTGGCGATCAGGGCACGGCCACCGCGCGCAATCCGCTTCAAGCGTGGCGTGATCATCGCGATCGCGGCGATCGGCTCGGTGAGCCTGATCGCCGTGACCTGGATCGCGTTGAAACCCCGGCTCTTCCAGCGCGGGGACATGCAGCAGGAGCTGTCGCAACCCAATGTGCGACCGACGAGCGACGGCTTGAGCGGTGCACCGGCCACCTATGGCGATGTGCCGCGTCTTGGTCCGCCGCTTCCGGGCGACCTCGGCAAGCCGATCCTAGAACGGCAACAGCAGCTTGCGATGGCGGTCAATCCGAATGACCAGCAGTTTCAGCAGGCGGAAGCGGCAGAGCGGGAACGCCGGCTCGCCGAGCTGAAAGCCGCCCGCGAGTCCGGAGTTCTGGTGCAGAACCGTCAGATGCAGCCGACTGCCGGAGCGTCCATAGCTACGCCAGCCGAAACACCCGCGAACGAGCCGGGAAAGGTCGCACTCGATCCAGATCGCGATCCTAACGCCCAGCGGCGCAAGACCGCGTTCGTGGCGGCGCTGGATTCGAAAGGCGACGTGAATCCGCACATGCTCACGCCACTGTCGTCACCCTACACGTTGTCGGCAGGAAGCGTGATCTCCGCTAGTCTGATCACCGGCCTTCGGTCCGACCTGCCGGGATTGGTCACGGCACAGGTGACCGAGAACACCTATGACAGCGCCACTGGCCGGTTGCTGCTCGTACCGCAGGGTGCTCGGCTAGTGGGCTCCTATGACAGCGTCGTCGCCTTCGGCCAGAAGCGGGCGCTGATCGTCTGGCAGCGTATCATCTTGCCGGACGGAAGTTCGCTACGCATCGACAACGTGCCGGCGGCCGATCCATCGGGCTATGCCGGCCTCGCCGACAAGGTCGACTTCCACACCTGGCAGCTTCTGAAGGGTGTGGTCCTGTCCACGCTTCTCGGCGTCAGCTCAGAGCTGGCGCTGTCCGGGCAGAGCGATCTCGTACAGGCGATCCGGATGTCGACGCAGGACAATGTGGCCCGGGCCGGCGACCAGATCACCCAGCGCAATCTCGGGGTCCAGCCGACGATCACCATCCGTCCCGGCGCGCCCGTTCGATTGGTGGTGCACAAAGATCTGGTGTTCGCACCGTTGGGCAGGGAGAGCTGATATGCCTGATCTGAAGCTCGCGCAGCTCCCGGACCGCAACCCGGTAAAGCTCAGCATCTCGGTCATGCCTGACCTTCACCAGTCGCTGTTGGATTATGCTGCGCTGTATGCGCAGACCTATGGCCGCGAAGAACCGGTGAGCGAACTGATCCCGACGATTCGCCTAATGCTAAGCTGATCTGCCGCATTATCCAAGACCAGGGGCGCAGGGCGATCACGGCTCCGAAGTCACTGTCGCTGGGCGAAGGCGGCGAAAGAGATGGGGTCGATCTGCAC
>Ga0207667_10001404_pt1 | contig 30198 bp, 31 predicted proteins | sample KBSCornC52_FD_184301 | JGI IMG/M metagenome (GOLD analysis project Ga0207667, IMG submission 184301) | Corn rhizosphere microbial communities from Kellogg Biological Station, Michigan, USA - KBS Corn C5-2 (SPAdes) (version 2) | ecosystem: Host-associated > Plants > Roots > Rhizosphere > Soil ...
AGGTAGTATACCGATAAGGGGGGTTCCCTGCAACGTAACGAATGGACCTGCGTTTTTCGCCATTCCCAGGGAGAGGTTAGTCGTGGCAGATATTCGGACCGTCGGCGTCTGTGGAGCGGGCCTGATGGGCAACGGCATCGCGCAGACCTGCGCCGTCGCCGGCTTTGACGTGGTCGTGATGGAGGTCGCCGAGGCGCCGCTCGCGCGCGGTCTGGCCTCGATCGGCAAGTCGCTCGACAAGTTGGTCGAGAAGGGCAAGCTCGCGCAGGCCGACCGCGATGCCGCCTTCGCGCGCATCCGGACCACGACCGAGGTTAAGGACCTTAAAGACTGCGACCTGATCGTCGAGGCGATCGTCGAGAACGTCGCCATCAAGCTGAAGCTCTTCAAGGAACTCGACGAGCTGCTGGCGCCGCACGCGATCATCTGCACGAACACCTCGAGCCTGTGCGTGATCGAACTCGCGGCCGGGACGAAGCGCCCGGATAAGGTTGCCGGCCTCCACTTCTTCAACCCCGTCCCCATCATGAAACTGGTCGAGGTGGTCCGCACCATCGCGACCAGCCAGGAGACCGTCGAGCGCCTGTTCGCCTTCGGCGAGAAGCTCGGCAAGGAACCGGTCCTGGCGCAAGACACGCCCGGCTTCATCGTCAATCGCCTGCTGATCCCATACCTGCTCTACGCGATCCGCTGCTACGAGGGCGGTTTGGCCAGCAAAGAGGACATCGACAAGGGCATGAAGCTCGGATGCGGCTACCCGATGGGACCGCTCGAGCTGCTCGACTACGTCGGCCTGGACACGACCTATTACATCGCCGAGATCATGTTCGACGAGTTCAAGGATCCGATGATGGCCGCGCCGCCGCTGCTCAAGCGGATGGTGCTCGCCGGCCACTACGGCCGCAAGAGCGGCAAGGGGTTCTACGACTATGCCTAGCGCTGAGTTCGAGACGATCCTGGTCGAACGGGACGGCGTCGTCGCGACCGTCACGCTGAACCGGCCGCAGACCCTCAACGCGCTCAACGCCCAGCTGCTCGGCGAACTCGCGGACGCGCTCGCGGCGCTCGACGCCGACGCGGAAGTTCGCGCGGTCGTCATCACCGGTTCGGGTCAGAAGGCGTTCGCGGCGGGCGCCGATATCGGCGAACTCAACGCGCTTGCCGATGCGAAAGCCGGCGCCGACAAGGCGCGCGCCGGTCAGTCGGTCACCTTGCAGATCGAGCGGATGCGCACGCCCGTCATCATGGCGGTCAACGGCTTCGCGCTCGGCGGCGGCTGCGAGCTGGCGATGGCCGGCGACGTCATGATCGCCAGCGACAACGCCAAGTTCGGCCAGCCCGAGGTCAACCTCGGCCTGATCCCCGGCTACGGCGGCTCGCAGCGCACGACCCGTCTGGTCGGCCGCGGGATGGCGATGTATCTGTGCCTGACCGGCGAGATCGTCGACGCCGCTGAGGCCCTGCGTATCGGACTCGTACAGAAGGTCGTGCCGCAAGCCGATCTGCTGACCGAAGCCAAGCGCATCGCGAACCTCATCGCCGGCAAGGCGCCGCTCGCGATCGCCGTCTGCAAGCGCGTCATCAACGACGGCGCCCACCTATCGACGGCGGACGGTCTGGAACTCGAAGCCGTCGCCTTCGGCGACCTGGTCACGACCGACGACTTCAAAGAAGGCACCGGGGCGTTCCTCGAAAAGCGCAAACCGGAGTGGACGGCGACCTAGTCACGACGGGCGCACGGATGCGTTGGTGTGGTATGGGTCTCGTTCGCGCCGTTCTCGTCGCTCTCGCATTGCTCCCGGCGTTCGCGGCGCCGGCTCGCGCCGACGACTACGGACCGCGACGGGGCGTTCGCGAGGTCCGCGCCGCCGTGCCGGCGCTGGTGCATCGGACCATGCAGGAACTTTTCCTCGGCAGCCCTGTCGTCGACGATGCGGTCGTCGGCGACGACCATGCGATCGTCGATTTCCACGGCGACCGCGGGCGCGGAATCGCGGTTCTCACGTACAAGAACGCGACCTGGTGGCTCGTCGGTTCGATCTTCGAGCAGCAGCGTGCGGGCTGGTCGTGGTGGACCGGCGATTCGCCGGCAGCGCCCTGGAGCTGCAGGACCACGACCAAGACCGCTCCTACCGCAGCGTATCTTCGCGATGCCCTCGGCGCGGACGCGGCGACGGTCGCGCTGTGGACGGCGCACGGCAAGAATCCGGGCGACGTCGTCCTTCCCTTCTCTCCTATCCGAGGGAGCGACATGTCGCAAGCGTGCGCCACCGGCGCGATCTATATCGTGAACGGCGATGCGTCCGTCGCGAACGACGCGGGCTATCGCGTTTCGTGGACGTCGCCCGAAGCCTTCGGCCTCGCGAACGTGCACGGACGGGCACCCGATGATGCCGAGATGAGCGGACCCGGGGCCAACTCGATCTTCTACATCTATGCGAACGGCAGTCCGCTTGCGTTGTCGGCGCCGAAAAGCACGCTCTCGATCTGGTGTCCGTTCGTCCTCGATAGCGGCGTGCATTACATCATCGAGTTCTCGGGTTCCGACGGTCGGCTCGGCCCCATCCGCGGGACGCTGAGCGACAACACGCTCACCTTCGAGATCCCGGCGTTCACGGCGCCGGCCAACGCGGATCTGCGCGGCGAGGTCGATTACCTGCCCTATCGCGAGCGCTAGCCGATCAGGCCGGCACTTCTTCAGCGAAGCGGTCCCACTCTTCGTCGAGCGCGCGCTTGTCGGCGTCGCTCGCGAAGGTGGCGTCGAGGGTGGCGCGGTTGAGCGCCCAGAGTTCGTCCCAGCCGAAGCCTTGCGAGGCGAGCGTCCGGTATTCGTTGGTCAGGTCAGTCTCGAACATGGCCGGGTCGTCGGAGTTGACGGTCACGTAGACGCCGGCGTCTTTGAGCGCGCGGATCTGGTGCGGTGCGCCGGCCGGGGTCACGCCGACGTGATAGTTGCTCTGCGGGCAGATCTCGAGCGGGATCTGGGTCTCGCGCAAGCGCGCAATCAGATCCGGATCCTCGAGGCTCATCACGCCGTGCCCGATGCGTTCCGCGCCGAGCGCGTCGAGCGCGCCGACCATGCTGGCGGTGCCGACCGTCTCGCCGGCGTGCGCGACCACGTGCAGGCCGGCCTGACGCGCGGCGCGGTACGTCTGCGCGAACAGCTCCGGCGGGAAGCCGATCTCGGGTCCGCCCAGCCCGACGCCGATGAAGACGCCGCGCTTGCGGCCTTCGATCGCGAGGTCGAGGACCTTCGCCTGCGAGGTCGGGATCTCGCGCGAGATGTCGGCGATGAACCGGACCGCGACCCCGTGGTCGGCTTCGACCGCTTCGGCCGCGCCCCGGATCGCGTCGAGGAAGGCCGAACGGTCGATGTGCTCCGGCAACAGCGAGCACGAGACGAACGTCTCGGTGTACTTGATGTTCTGCGCGGCTTGCTGCTCGCCGAACCGGCGCACCAGCAGCGCGTAGTCGTCGGCGGTGCGCAGGAACTTCGTGCAGCCGACGTAGACCTCGATGAAGTGGTTGAAATCGCGGAACTTGAAGTACTCGTTCCACTGCGGCAGATCGTCGGTCGCGAGTTCGATGCCGTTGCGCTTGGCGATCTCGAAATAGGTCGCCGCGGCCGTCGCACCTTCGAGGTGGACGTGGATCTCGGCCTTGGGCATGCGGCAAAGGCGCGCCGTCAATACATCGTCGTGGTCAGCCATATTCCCGCTAGTTTACCACGGCCGTCAACCGGACTTCAGCCGCCGGCGGACAAGGTCTTCCGGGCGTTCTCCATGTTGGCCGCCAGCAGCGGATTGAAGCCAGCCCAGGTCGCGCGGATGCGGCCCTGCGGGTCGATCACGACCATCGTCGGCAGGCCCTGGACGGCGAAGTAGCCCTGCGAGACGTTGTGCGGGTCGAGCACGACGCCGCGCAGATCGTGGGCCCGCGCGTACGACGCGGCGGCGATCCGCGGTTCGCCGACGTCGACCGGAACGACGTCGACCTCGGGGTGCGCCTTGGCGTAGCCCTCGGCCAGCGGCAGCGAGAGCCGGCACGGCTCGCACCACGACGCCCAGAAATCCAGGAAGACGACCCGTCCGCGATGCGCGGTCAGCGCGAACGTCCCGCCGCCGTCGAGTTGTTTGTAGGTGACGTGCGGCGCTTCGAACGCGGCGGATGGCCGGTCGAGCGCGCGCGGGGCGACGAACCACTTCCACGCGACGAAGGCGATGACGGCGATCGCGAGGACGTCCAACAGACATCCCCACGAGAGCCACGATCGCGGACGCGGCGCGGGCGGATCAGTCGGCGACGAAGACCGCTGCAATGCCTTGGCCGCCGCCGATGCAGGCGGACGCGACGCCGTAGCCGCCGCCCTTCTGCTGCAGGTCGTGCAGCGTCGTGAGCGCGAGGCGCGCGCCCGACGCGCCGAGCGGATGACCGAGCGAGATCGCCCCGCCGTGCGGATTGAGGCGCATCCCGGTGCTCTTCATCGCGCGCATACACGCGATCACTTGCGGTGCGAACGCCTCGTTGATCTCCATCACGCCGAGGTCGCTCTCGGCGATGCCGGCGCGTTCGAGCGCCTTCGGGATCGCGAACGCGGGGCCGATGCCCATCACGTCCGGATCGACGCCGACCACCGCCGAGCCGACCAGCCGGCCGATCCACGTCAGCCCGTCGGCGCGCGCTTGTTTGACGGTCGTCAAGACCAGCGCGGCCGCACCGTCGGTGATGCCGCTGGCGTTGCCCGGCGTGATCACGCCGCCCTCGCGGAAACGCGCCGGGAGCTTGCCGAGCTTCTCGAGCGAGAGTCCGGCGCGCGGCCCCTCGTCGGTGTCGACCAAGACGGTCGTGCCTTTGGGACCGGGGACGTTTACGCCGACGATCTCGTCCGCGAAGTAGCCCGAGGCCTGCGCGGCCAGCGCGTTGGTCTGGCTCTCGAGCGCGAACGCATCGCATTCCTCACGCGAGACGCCGTAGCGTTCGGCCAGGTTCTCGGCCGTCACCGCCATCGGCAAGCCGTTGTACGAGTCGGTTAGCGCTTCCCAGAGCGTGTCCTCGAACTTCACGTCCTGGCCCAGTTTGAAGCCGTCGCGCGCGCCGCGGACGACGTGCGGCGCCTGGCTCATGTTCTCGGAGCCGCCGGCCAGCGCGTAGCGGGCCTGCCCGAGGGCGAGCGTCTGGGCGGCCGAGATGACCGCTTGGAGACCGGAGCCGCACAGGCGATTGAGGGTCAGGGCCGGCGTGCCGATCGGGGCGCCGGTCCGCAGGCCGACGTGGCGGGCCAGGTAGATCGCGTCGGCGCTGGTCTGCATGACGTTCCCGAAGACGATCTCATCGATCGCCTCTTTGGGGACGCCGCTGCGGGCCAGGGCCCCCTCGGCGGCGGCGACGGCCAGGTCGGTGGCCGACAGGGCGGCCAGGGTTCCGCCGAAATTGCCGAACGGCGTGCGCGCGCCGGCAAGAACGACGACGTCGTTGTCGTGAATCGGGTTGTTCATGGATGGCCGACACTTCTGCGGCAGGCTCGCCAACCTTTCTCCTCTAATGGAGGGCCTGCAATGCCACTAAACCGACAAGCCGCCATCACGCTCGACGCCCGCTCCCTGCAGCAGGCGACCAAGACCGAGCAGATCCTCGAAGCCTTCGACAAGTTGACCATGAACGCGATCCTCGAGATCAACGAGGAGAGCGACCCGCGGGCGCTGCGCAACGAGATGAACCAGCTTCGGGCCGGTCGCTTCTCGTGGGACGCGCGCAACCTGGGTGGCAACCGCTGGACGGTCCGGCTCGAGCGCATCGACGAGAACGCCGATGGCGAGGTCTTCCTCCAGCACGTCGTGCCGTTCGGCTCGGCCAAGGCCTCGACCACCAAAGAACTCGCCGGCCAGATGAGCGAGCGCCACTTCAAAGCGGGCGACACCATCTTCGACGAAGGCGAGATGTGGCCGTACATCGGCATCGTGAAGACCGGCAAGGCGATCCTCACGCTGCTCTCGCCCGACGGCAAGACACACACCATCGGCGAACGCCTGACCCACGATACGCTCAACGAGAGCGGCTCGTTCGACGGCGGCGGAGCGACCACGCGCGCCGAGGCGCTGACCGACGTCACCATCGTCACCCTGCCGAGCGAAGCCTTCATGCACGCCTGCAAGAACGACGCCGAGCTGGCGCTCGGATTCTTGATCGCGTCGTCGCAGGCGCGCCGCCGCTCGATCGACACGATCGCCGACCTCGCCTTCGCGCACGTGCTGCAGCGGGTCGCCAAGTTCTTGCTCGGCTACGCGCGCACGTCGGTCGGGATGACCAAGGGGCTGCCGGGCGTCGAAAACCTCTCCCAGGCGCAGATCGCCGCCGCCGCCGGCACCGTCCGCGACATGGCCGCCCGGGCGCTGCTGCGTCTCAAGAACGCCAATGCGGTCGAACTGGACCGCGGACGCGTGAAGGCGATCGACCGCTCGCGCCTGGAGGCCTTCGCCCACAACGTGCAGGCGCCGCCGGTCTGACCGTCACGCGTACGGCGTGAACTCGCCGATATACTTGTCGAGCAGCGGGATGCTCTGGAGGACGGTCCGGAACGACTCCTCCGGGTATCCCGACTCGAGCGTGAACTTGTACGAAGCGTAGACGTCGTTGTCGTCGTCCGCACCCCAGAAGAAAAACGTGTTGTAGTTCATCTTGAGCAGCGTGCGCGCCAGCGTCGCCGCCTTCTTCGCCTTCACGATGTTGACGTAGCCGCCTTTATAGTGCGGATAGACCATGACGTTGAGGGTGTTCTGATCGGTGACCCCCACCACGACCTCGAGCGCCTGCGCGTTCTTGAGGCCGGTCGTGAGCAGGCCGGCGTAGTTCCACTTGTTCTTGTCCGACTGGACGAACGCGATGCCGGCGTCGCTCTGCCCGTAGGTCGCGAGCGTCGCCCCGACCTTCGCGAGCGTCCCCGCCCGATCGGACGCATCGTCGGCACGGGTCGCGGCGGGGAAGAGCGCTACGGCGAATAGCGCGAGGAGGGCGATCGTTCTGCGCATCGGGACTCCGTCTCTAGCAAGCGATAGACCGCCCGTATTCGCCGCCCGGGCCGGCCGTCATCTTAGGGCGCGACGACCGCGCTCGACCGGTCCTCGAAGAGCACCCGTCCGCACGACAGGCCGCCGGCGCCGGCCGGGAGCCCGAGCAGCAGGCCGCTGCCCGTCGCGCGAGCCCGCGCACACGCCTCGCCCGACCCCGCGTCGTACGCGTCGACGCCCGGGCGGAGCAGCGTCGCCGCGCCGGCCGGCAGTCCGACCACGACGACGCGACCGAACGTCGTCGCCGCGAACGCGGCGAACCCGCCGGCCGGGACGCCGGCAGCGCCGTAGCGATCCGCCAGATACGCGGCCGGACGCGCGCCCGCGAGTCCGCCGGCCCAAGCCGCCGCCAGACAGAACGCCGCCGCGCCGATCGCGAACCGCGGCATGCCGCGGCGCGCGAGCGCGAGCGCGATTCCGACCAGCGCGGCGAGGATGACGACGATCCGGACGTCGTGGGTAGCGGCGTCGTTCCAATAGACGCTCCAGACGCCGGCGATCCCGACGACGCTCGCCGCGAGGGCCGCCGGGATCAGCGCGACGACGAAGCGGCCGCGCAGCATGCACAGCGCGGCCGCGCCGAGCGCGACGAACGGCAGCGCGAAGCGCAGCGATTGCCCGTTCGCCAATTGCGGCACGTCGTTCGCATAGCCGAACGGGACGATCAGGAACAGGACGAGCGAGGCGAACGCCACCCAGCGCAGCCAACCCTCGCGCGCGAACGCGATCGACGCGGTCGCCGCCAGCATCAGCGCGGCCCAGACCGGGCCTGCCGCCCACGCCGCCGCGACCAGCACGCCGAACGCGCCCGGCAGATGGGCCGCGATCGACGTGCCGGCGGTGCCCGGATACCAGGTGCTGGCCGGCGGGACGATCGCACCCGCCAGCAGCGCGAGATCGCGCAGCGCCCAGACCGCCAGCGGCGCGAACGCCAGCAGTCGCAGCGCCGGGCTCGCCGCGCCGGCGCGCGGGAGCCACGCGGCGATCGCCGCGAGCACCCAGCCGTACGGCTTCACCAGCGCGACCACCGCGATCGCCGCCGGCCGCGACGCGACCAGCGCCTCGAGGAAGAACGCCGCCAGCCACAGATCGTTCTGGAGCGAGACGAGCTGCGCCGAGGCGACCGAGGTGGCCAGGAGCGTGCAGGCGATCGACGTCCCGAGCAGCGCCGGGTTGCCGTTGGCGACGGCGATCGCGCGCAAGCGCAGGCCGAGCACCAGCGCCGGGAGCAGACCGGCGAGACCGGCCACGGCCGGACCGCCGACCGCGAACAGCCCGCTCGCGAAGAGCTCCGATCCGCTCGGATACCACCAATAGCGCGTGCCGGTCGTCCACACGCCGTGGTGGACCACCCAGGACGCCGCGTTGGGCAGATGATAGCCGAGCGAATCGCCATCCATCAGCGGCCGGACCGCGGCCGGCCACGCCAGCGCCACGAGCCCGCACAGCAGGACCGGGAGATCCCACGAGGGTCCGGATGCGCTCCGGTCGCGGTCCGACCAGCCGACGCGCCGGACCCGCACTCCGGCGACCGCGGCCAGCGCGATCCAAAGCGCGGGCGCGTAGAGCGCGTCGCACAGACCGAGCGCGAACGGCAGGGCGATGCCGAGCACGCCGGCGCTCGCGGCCCGGGTTACCGCGCTGCGGTCGTTCCCGCAGATCGCGGGAGCGCAATACCAAAGGCCGGCGAGCCAAAGCCCGCCGGCGAGATCCCAGATCGATGCGGCCGAGAACGGCGGGAGATGCAGCAAGGATGCGTCATTCTCCGCGCCGCCCACACCCGGCCTGGTGGTGGAGGAGGTTAGTGGATGCGGTAGACGTCGGCCGTTTCGGACGGATTGACGACGGCGCTATGCACCTTCGGTCCGCTGCAGCGCTGGCCGTCAGCTCCGATCGCGATCTTCATGCGGAGCGTCTGTCCGGCGAAGACGTCGTCGATCGCGCACGACGAGGTGCGGTTGGCGATGTTGGCGGTCACCAGATAGCGGCCGGGCGCCACGTGGATGTTGGTGAAGAATCCGTGCCGGTCCGTGACGGCCGACTCGACGACCGGAGCGTTCGTGTCGAGCGGCAGGCGATAGATCGCCACCGCCGCATTGGCGATCGGCCGGCCGTTCGCCAGCTCGACGACGTAGCCGGCGACCCCGCCGGTATCCGCCGCGATCGCGGGAAGCGCCATCGCGGCGAGCAAGCCGAGCGTCAAGAGTGTTTTCCTCATGCAAGCCTTCTACCGCCGGTTCGCCGACGCAAAACGCTTCCAGCAGGGAGGCGGCCGCTTCAGGAAGCGAGCGCCCTCACGGCTTCGTCGAACGTGCCGACCGGGATGACGCGCACGTCGCGCTGATCCTTGATCTCCGCGTAGTTCTGGAGCGGCACCAAGAAGACGGTCGCCCCCGCGCGACGCGCGGCGACCAATTTCTGCATCGTCCCCGCGATCTCGCCGACGTTGCCGTCGCTGTCGAGCGTGCCGGTTCCGGCGATCCGCTCATTCGCGTGCGCGCCCGACGGGCGCAACGTCCGATAGATCTCCAGCGCGAACATCAGGGCGCCCGAACCGCCCGAGACGTTGTGGATCGCGAACCGCACCGGAACGGGCGGCGGCGGGACGTTCTGCACTTCGCCGATGTAGACGCCCAGCTTGGTCTTGCCGTCCAAGGAGATGGTGGCGACCGGCCGCTCCGCGCGCCGCCCGTCGCGCAGATAGGCGATCCGGACGACCGCGCCCGGCCGGACGCGCGCCAGCGCGTCGCGCAGCCCGGCGACCGTGCGCAGCGGCGCGCCGTCGACGCCGACGAGCACGTCGCCGGCCCGGAGATCCGCGTGCGACGACGGCGCGATGCCGCTGACGACGACCTGCGTGGTGACCGGATCCATCCGGAACCCGGCCGCGCGCTCGGCGACGTAGACCGAGATGCTCTGGCTGTCGTGCATCGCGTCACGCATCAGCGACTCGAACCGGTCCGGCGTCACGCTGGTGGGGATGACGTCGCCGGTCTTGACCACGCGAACGCCGGGGAAGAACGCGTCGATCAAGGTGAACGGCGCGGCATTGGCCAGCAGCGAGACGTCGGTCATGTACAGATGGACGCCGGGCGGCGCGTGCCCGGCGACCGAGACGACCGTGTCGAGATCCAGCGCCGTGCCTGGGAGCAGCAGCGAGTACGGCGTCGGCCAGAACGCGCCGACGGCCGCCACCAGGGCGGCCGCCGCGTAGACGGTGAGGCGCGCACGGTCGAACCGGAAGCGCTTCACGTCGCGCGCGTCAGGCTTCGACGGAGTGCATCGCGGTCGTCTCGTCCACGGCCGTGGCCGTCTCGGCCGTCTGCAGATCGAATGCGGCGCGCTTGGCCTTGGCCGCGGCGTCGGCCAACGGTTGGGCGGCCGGCGCGGCCGGCGTCTTGGTGAGCGATTCGCGGCCCTTGCGGATCGACGCGACGGCGGCGCTCATGCGCGCTTCCATCTCGCCGAGCACCTGGACGGCGTACTGGTCGGCGCCTTCGCGGATCTTGCGGGAGCGCTCTTCGGCTTCGCGCAACACCACCTCGGCGGTCGTGCGGGCGCGCTGGACGATCTCGTTCTGATCGACCAGTTCGTCGTGTTTGGACGAGGCCTCGGTGACGATCGACTCCGCCTTCTCCTGGGCGGCGCGGATCATGCGATCGTGACCGTCGGCGATGATCTTCGCGCGGCCGACCTCCTCGGGGAGCGACGAGCGGATCTTCTCGATCATCTCGACCAGGCGCTCTTCCGAGAGGATGCGATAGCCGGCGGGGAGCCACGTACCTTCGTGCACGTAGCCTTCGAGTTTGTCCAGGACGCGATAGACCGACATTGGCAACCCTCCGTTACGATGCGTTGAGGCTGGAACGGCGCGCGGCCATCACGCGCAGGACCGGCTCGGGGACGAGAGCGGCGACCTCGCCGCCCAGGAAGAAGACTTCTTTCACCATGCTCGAGCTGACGAACGAATACTTCTGGTCCGACATCAGGAACATCGTATCGACGCTCGAGAGCGCCCGGTTCATCAGGGCGGTGGACATCTCGCTCTCGAAGTCCGAGACGACCCGCAAGCCCTTGACGATCACGTCGGCCTTCTGGGCCTTGACGTAGTCCGCGAGCAGCCCGCGGAAGTTCTCGACCCGGACGTTCGGCAGGTGGGCGACGCACTGCGAGAGCATCTGCTCGCGCGCCTGCAGGTCGAACATGGGATCGCGTTTCTGCGGATTGACCACCACGGCGACGATGAGTTCGCCGAAGCAGCGCGCTGCGCGTTCGATGACGTCGAGATGCCCGTTGGTCGGCGGGTCGAAGGATCCCGGGTAGACGGCGCGCGTCGAGGCGGGGCCGTCAGCCATCTTCCCTACGTGGGCGTGAAGAACGCGAGAGCGACATCGCCGTAGACTTCTTCGCGAACGCCGCGATACCCCGGCACGTCCGGAAGAATCGTGCGCGCGGCGTGCTCGTAGATCACCAGCGCATCGGGCGCCAACAGGCCGCGTTCCAAGAGCAGCCGGAACATGGTATGCGGCAGTTCGTCGGCATAGGGCGGGTCGGCGTAGACGATATCGAACGGGCCCTCGATCCGGTAGAGCGCCCGGTCGACCGGAGCCGCCACGACCGTCACGGTCTTCTTGACGCCCAGCTCCTCGACGGCCTCGGAGATGGCGTGGGCCGTTTCGCGATGGGCTTCGACGCAGACCACCCGGGCGGCGCCTCGCGAGGCCGCCTCGAAGCCGATCGCCCCGGTCCCCGAAAACAGGTCGAGGAACGCCGATCCATCGATGCGCGGGGCGAGGATCGAGAAGAGCGACTCTTTGACGCGGCCGGGGGTCGGCCGGACGGCCATCCCCTTGGGCGACTTCAATTTGCGGCTGTTGAGCTGACCGCCGGTGATCTTGGGCATGGGATTTCCTTAGTTGGCTACGATTGCGAGCAAGTCCCGGAGCGCGCCGATCCGCCGGGTCGGCGGGGGGCAGGCGGACGGGTAGCTCCGGCCCTCGGCATCCAGCCAGACGGCCTGCATCCCGGCGGCCAGCGCCCCCGCGATATCGATGGCGGGATCGTCGCCGACGTACCAGATCGCCTCGGCCGGCAGCGCCAGCGCCTCGGCCAAGGCCGCGAACGCGCGCGGATCGGGCTTCTGCGCGCCGATCCCGGCGCTCGCGAGGACCGGCCCGTGGAATCCGACCCGCCGCGCCTTGGCGGTCTGGAGCGGGTCCCAGCCGTTGGTGAGCATCGCGAGTTGCACGCCTCGGGCGGCTAGCGCCCGCAACGTCTCGCGCGCGCCGGGCAGCGGCACGACGACGTCGTCGACCATCGCCAGGCAGATCGCCTCGTACGCCGCGACGTGGTCGCCGGTCGGCGCGACGCCGCGCTCCGCGACGAACGCGCGCACGGCGCCGCCGATCGTCGACGCGCCGGCGCGCTGCGCCGCCAGGAGCGCGTCGATCCGGACGGTCTCCTGGTCGAGCGTACCGAGCGCGCGTCCACCCTCGGCGAGAACGCGCTCGAGCAATCGCAAGAAGGCGATCCGCTCGAGCTTGTTATCGATACCGAGCGTGTGGTCGAAGTCGAATCCGACGCCCACGCGCGGCGCGGCTATTTCGGCCCCGGACCGGTGACGACGCGGACGAACCCTTTGGGACGGATCCACTTCGTCATCGCCTTCTGCAGCGCCGCCTGACTGGTCGCGAGTTCGCGTCGCGCGTCGATCAGGTTCTGATCGAGCGGGAGATCGCGGCTCGCGTAGTTGAGGAACAGCGACGCCACGCCGTCGTAGCTGGCCTGCCGGATCGGCACCTCGCCCATCAGCAGCGCCTTGGCGCGCAGCAGCCGGGTCGGGTCGAGCGGAGCCGTCTGCAGGCGCACCAGGTTCGCGACGATCTGGTCGGCTGCCGGCAGCACGTTCTTCGGATCCGAGCCGAAACTCACTTCGAACGTGGACCGCCTGCGGCCCGCGTTCACGCTGCTCGAGACGTTGTACACGTAGCCGTGCACTTCGCGCAGATCGTGATAGAGGAGGGACGAGTAGAACCCGCCGGTGAGCGCGGTGTTGGCGACCTGGAGCGCGGGCCAATCCGGATTCGTGCGCAGCAAGCCGATCGTCTCGACCAGCTGCACGCTCGACTGCACGCGGCCGGCCGCCGGGACGACGACGGCGCCCGGAGCGTTCGCGCCGACCGGCCGCGGCAGGACGTCCGGCTTCGGACCGGATGCCGTCCACCCGCCGAAGTATTTGGCGATGACGCTGCGCGCCCGCGCCGGCGTCGTGTCCCCGATGACGACGATCGTCGTCAGGTCGGGGCGATACGCGCTCGCGTACCACGCCTTGACGTCGTCCAGTCCGACGGCTTGGACGGTCGCCGGAGTCGCGAACCGGCGCTGCGGATCGCCGACCGGATAGAGGGCGTTCGAGAGCGCGACCTCGGTCAGGTGATCGGGCGAGTCGGCCGCGTCCGCGACGCTCTTGGCCTCTTGGCCGGCCACGATCGCGAAGTCGGCGGGGTTGAAGGCCGGGTGCAGTTCTTCGTCCGCGAGCAGCGCCACGCCGCGATCGAAGTTGGCGGTCAGCGTCGAGATGCCGAACTCGGTGCCGGCGTTGGCGCTGGCCGCGATCTTGTCGAACTCGCGCTGCAGCGCGATCCGGTCGTAGGTGGTCGTGCCGTAGGGGAAGAGTCCCGCCGTGATGTCGGCGACGCCATCCTTGCCGGCCGGTTCCTGCACCTGGCTGTTGTTGGCGATGCTTCCGGTGACCACGACCGTGTGCGTGATGTGCTCGGGCTGGACGATCAGGCGGATGCCGTTCGGCAGGATGGTCGAGACCGGCGCCAGGGTCTGCTTGGGGACCTGGAGGTGGTCGAGCACGCGCCGCGCCCACGAGACCAGCGGCAGATGCTTGCTCGGCGGGATCGCGTTGTCTTCTTTGTGCATGCCGCCCGAGATGCTGAGCTTGCCGACGTTCTTAGGCACCGCGTAGGCCGCGATCGCCCGGCTGTTGTCGAACGACGAGCGCAGGACGCGGTCGACGTCGGCGACCGTGACGTTGCGGAACGCGGCGATCATGTCGTCGGGGGAGCTCAGGCCCTGCACCGCCAGCGCGCTGCTCCATTGGAAGGCCAGGCCCTGGATCGAGTTGCCCGCGAACTCGAGCTGCGAGATCTCGCGCAGCTTGGCGGCCGCGACCAGATCCGCCGGCACGCCCGATTTCGCGTAGCCGTCGATGACGCCGCGGAGCCAGCCGTCGGCGGCTTCGGGTTTGGTCGAGATCGGCACGATCGCATAGGTCAGGCCGACCGACGTGGTCGCGAACGATTGTTCTTGGAACCCGACCTGATAGGCCTTGCCGGATGCCTGGAGCGCGTACAGATCGCCGCGCTGGCTATTGAGGACGTCGCCGGCGATCACGCCGGCGGCGTAATCGGGGCTGTGGTAGCCCGGCAGCCGATAGCCCAGCAGCACGGCGGTGAACGGCTGATCGCTGGTATCGCGATAGACGTGGCCGGTGAACGGCCGCAGCTCGCCGCGGGCGCGCACCGGCAGCTTGGCCGCCGGGATGTCGCCGAAGATCTTGCGGACCTGCTCGACGACCGTCGGACCGTCGACGTCGCCGACGATCACGTAGAGCGCGTTGTTCGGGTGGTACCACTCGCGGTAGAACTTGGTCAGTTCCTTGGCGTTGACCTGATGGGCGAAACCGTAGACCGTGCCGAGGCCGTTCTTGGCGTACGGCGTCCCGGCCAGCAGGCGGTCGTTGAGCTTCTGGAAGATGCGATAGATCGCGTTGGAGTTGTCTTGCGTCACCTCTTGGGTGATCGCGCCGCTCTCCTGCTGCCAGAGGTTCTGCGACATCAGCAGCCCGGTCGCGCGCGACCGTTCCAGCCGCAGCGCGATATCGAGATATTGCGACGGCACCGTGAAGAAGTATTGGGTGACCGCGTCTTGGGTGTCGGCGTCGAAGTCGCCGCCGGTCACGCCGATCGCGTCCATCAACTCGCCCGACGAGAGCGAGGCGCTGCCGCGGAACATCATGTGCTCGGTCGCGTGCGCGAGCCCGTCGATCCACTGGTCGTTCGAGCCCACCTTATAATTGAGGATGGTCGTGACCACCGGCGCGAGCGGATCGTGTACGACGACGACTTGCATGCCGTTGGCGAGCGTCGCTCGCGTGACGGGCAGGTTCGCGGCTGCGGCCGGAGCCGGCGCGACCGCGACGAGCGCGGCGAGAAAGAGGCCCGCCAGGGCGATGCAAAGGCTGCGATGCTTCATGCGACGGCTGTTCAACCGCCGGACCGCGCTACCTCCGCGCCGTCACGACGAGGCGAGCATCGCGCGGACCGACGGCCCGGCTTCGAGCGCGGCTCGCAGGCCGGCGTGCTCCGGGCGTTCGAGGCCGGGATCCGACGCGATCAGCGCGTCGGCGTCGGCTTTGGCGGTGCGGTAGACGTCGATATCGCGGATCAGGTCGGCGAATCGGAACTCGTCGATGCCCGACTGGGCGGTGCCGGAAAACTGGCCGGGTCCGCGCAGACGCAGGTCTTCTTCTGCGATCACGAAGCCGTCGCTGACGCTCGTGAGGATCTCCAGCCGTTCGCGCTCGCCGGCGTCGTCGGGAGCCATCAGCAGGCAGTACGACTTGGCCGCGCCGCGACCGACGCGTCCGCGGAGCTGGTGGAGCTGCGCGAGGCCGTACCGGTGCGCGTCGAGCACGACCATGACGCTTGCGTTGGGGACGTCCACCCCGACCTCGACGACGGTGGTCGCGACCAGCACGTCGATCTCGCCGGCCGCGAAGCGGCCCATCACGTCGTCCTTCTCGCGCGGCGCCATCTTGCCGTGGAGCACGCCCACCCGCAGATCCGGGAACGCGTCGCGCTTGAGACGCTCGGCCTCTTTCAGGGCACCGGTCAGCTCGCCGTCGTTCTCGTCGATGGCCGGCGCGACGACGTAGACCTGATGTCCCAACGCGACGTTGCGGCGGACGAACTCCTCGACGCTGCGCATCCGGCTCGCCCGCAGGCTGTAGGTCTCGATCGGCGTGCGTCCGGGCGGCAGCTCGTCGATGGTGGAGGCATCGAGGTCCGCATAGACCGACTGCGCCAGCGTGCGCGGGATCGGCGTGGCCGTCATGTGCAGGGTGTGCGGCGTGCCGCCCTTGGCGCGCAAGCGCGCTCGTTGGGCGACGCCGAAGCGGTGCTGCTCGTCGATGATGACCAGCCCGAGCCGCGCGAAGTCGACGCCCTCGGTCAGGAGCGCGTGCGTTCCGACCGCGAGCGCGGCCTCGCCGCTGCCGGTCCGATCGACGGCGTGCTTGCGCGCGCGGGCGCCTTGGCTGCCGAAAACCGCTTCGAGCGTGATGCCGAGCGGGAGCAGCAGTGGCGCGAGCTTGGCCGCGTGCTGCGCGGCCAGGATCTCGGTCGGCGCCATCAGGGCCGACTGCACGCCGTTGCGCGCCGCCAGCACGATGGCCGCCGCCGCGACCAGCGTCTTCCCGCTTCCGACGTCGCCCTGCAGCAGCCGGTTCATCGGCACGTCGCTCGCCATGTCGTCCCAGATCTCGGCGATCGAACGCCGCTGCGCGCCGGTCATCGCGAACGGCATCGCGGCGGCGAATTCGTCGAGCAGGCCGGGCGGCACGGCGAGCGCGAGCGCACCGCGTTCGCGGACGCGGACCTCGCGTTTCTGCCGCGCCGAGGCCGCCAGCGTGAGGAACTCCGCGTAGATGAACCGGGCGCGCGCGCGTTCGGCTTCCTCGGGCGTCGCCGGCGCGTGGGCACTGCGATACGCCTCGACCAGGGGCGGAAAATGCTGGCGCTTGGCGAGCGCCGGCGGCACCGGGTCCTCGCCGGCGAGCGCGAGCAGGCGGGGCAGGTTCTTGCGCACGACCTGGGCGATCTTGCGCGTCGAAAGATCCTTGCTCGCGTGGTAGATCGGCACGACCTCCCCGCGATACTCCTCGCCGTCGCTCAGGATGCCGTACGACGAGACGTTGACGACGGGCTCCGCCAGCGTCTTCTCGACGCGGCCGCGGACCGAGATGCGCATGCCCGCCGAGAAGCGGCCGATCACGAAGCGCCGCCGCCCGATCCATTTGGCGAGAAACGTGCCGCTCTCGTCCTGCACGCGCGCCTCCACGATCTCCAGATCGCGGACGCGGCGTTCCTTGACCGAAAGGATCCTGCCGACCGCGTTCTCCTCGCCCTCCGCCTCGCCGAGCCGGTTCGCGGGCGTGGGATAGCGCTGGTCCTCGTACCGGAACGGCAGATACTCGAGCAGGTCGTGGGCCGTCGCCAGACCGAGCTCGCGGAAATACGCGGCCGTCTTCGGGCCGACGTCCGCGAGATCGCTAATCGGCGTCTGGTCGCGCACGCTGCAGCAGGTGATCGCCGACGCGGCCGAGCGAGACGCCGCGCTGGGCGAGCATCACCAGGAGATGGAAGAGCAGGTCGGACGCCTCCCAGACCAGCTCCTCGGGATCGTCGTTCTTGGCGGCGATCACCACCTCGGTCGCTTCTTCGCCGATCTTCTTGCCGATGCGGTCGACGCCGCCGGCATAGAGCTTGGCGACGTACGAGCCTTCGGGCGGATCGTGCTTGCGTCGCGCGAGGACGGCCTCGAGTTCGTTCATCGCCCGCGCGAATCGGTCGTCGCGCGGCGCGGCGTCGGAGGCCAGCAGCACGTCCGCGAAACAGGACGGCGCCCCCGTATGACAGGCCGGTCCGGACGGTTCGACGAGGTAGAGAAGCGCGTCACCGTCGCAATCGGCGCGCACTTCCACGACGCGCTGCGTGTTGCCCGAGGTCTCGCCCTTGCGCCAGGGCGCCTTCCGGCTGCGGCTGTAGAGATGCGTCTCGCGCGTCGCGACGGTCCGTTCGACCGCATCGCGATCGGCCCACGCCAGCGTCAGCACGTCGCCGCTGCGCGCCTCCGCGATCACGACCGGCAGCAAGCCGTCCGCGCCCCAGGTCAACCGGTCGAGATTCATCGTGTGGGAGGGTTCCACGGACGCATCGGGATTCCGCGTTCCGCCAGCGCCGCTTTGAGCGCCGGGATCGCGACCTCGCCGAAGTGGAAGAGCGATGCGGCCAGCGCCGCGTCGGCGCCGGCGCGCTCGAACACGTCGGCGAAATCGTCGACGCTGCCGGCGCCGCCCGAGGCGATCACCGGAACCCTGGTCGCGCGCCGGACCGCGGCCGTCAGCGCCAGATCGTACCCGGCTTTGGTGCCGTCGCGGTCCATGCTGGTCACCAGCACCTCGCCCGCCCCGCCGTCGCGGGTCGCCTCTTCGACCCACGCCACGACGTCGCGGCCGGTCGCGGTGCGGCCGCCGTCGACCACCACCTCCCAGCCGTCCGCGCGCGCGCGCGCGTCGACCGCCAAGACGATGCACTGGCTGCCGAATTCGGCGGCCGCTTCGCGCAGCAGCTCGGGCCGACGGACGGCGCTCGAATTGAGCGCGACCTTGTCGCAGCCCGCGCGCAGCAGGTCGCGCACGTCCTCGACGGCGTTCACGCCGCCGCCGACCGCGAACGGGATCGTCAACTCGCTCGCGACGGCGCGCACGACCTCGCGGGTCGCGCGGCGGCCTTCGACCGTCGCGGTGATGTCCAGGAAGACCAGCTCGTCGGCGCCCGAGGCCTCGTACGTCTTGGCCAGTTCGACCGGATCGCCGGCGTCGCGCAACGCGACGAAATTGATGCCCTTGACCACGCGTCCGGCTTTGATGTCCAGACACGGCACGATCCGGCGCGTCAGCACGTCGCCCCCAAGGCCGCGTGCGCGGCGCGCGCGAGCGGGACCGGGACGCCCGCGCGATCGGCCAGCTCGATCAGCGCGCCGAGGATCGGCTCGCTCTCGAGTTCGCGGCCGGCTTCGCGATCCTGCAGCATCGAGGTCTTCACGTCGGCGACGTCTCGCATCTTCTCCATGCGCGCGTCCACGTCGACCTCGCCGACGGCTCCGATGGCGCGACCGACGGCGATCGCCTCGAGCATCAGCGCGCGGATCTCGGCTCGCGCCGCCGCGTCGTCGAGCATCGCGCGCACGGTCATCCGGCGCATCGCGCTGACCGGGTTGAGGCCCGCGTTGTTCGCGAGCTTCAGCCAGACGGTCGCGCGGATATTCGCGTCGGGCTCCGCGTTGAGGCCCGCGGCGACGAAGATCGCGCACAACGCGCGCACGCGGTCATCCGCCCCGCCGGCCGGATCGCCGAAGAGATAGCGGGTGGTGCCGGTCTGCTCGATCGAGCCGGGCGCGGCGATGCGGCCCGAGGTGTGGACGACCGCGCCGATGCACTGCACGTCGGGGAAGAGCGCGCCGGCACGGCCGCCCGGGTCGACGCTTTCCAGCGGCGGCGTCCGCGCGAACCAGAACGGGACGCCGTTCTGCAGGGTCGCGACGGTCAGGCCCGCCCGGGCGGCCGGCGCGAGCTGATCGAGCCACGACGCCCACTGGTGCGCCTTGAAGGCCGCCAGGGCGAGGTCGAACGTGCCGAGCTGGGAGAGCCGGTCGCTCGCGGGCAGGCGCGCGGTGAACGCGCCTAGGCTTCCCCGGACGTGCAGCCCGCGTTCGCGGATAGCGTCGAGGTGCGGGCCGCGCGCCACGACGGCGACGTCGTTGCCCGCCCGCGCGAGGGTCGCGGCCACGAATCCGCCGATCCCGCCGGCTCCGAGGACGACTATGCGCATGCGTGCCCGATCGCGATGGAGAGAACGTTGGAGGCGACGGGCAGATTTGAACTGCCGAATGGGGCTTTTGCAGAGCCCTGCCTTACCACTTGGCTACGTCGCCGTTCTCGAACGTTCTTACGTCTCTCGATCCATTGGAGCGGGTAGTGGGAATCGAACCCACGCGTCGACCTTGGGAAGGTCACAGGCTACCATTACATCATACCCGCGAGCCCGCTCCGGTTCCACCACCGCACCGCATCGTCCTACAGAACCGCCGTTTTCCACCAAGCGTTGCACGGCTTCAAGGAGGCGGCACCTCCCGAGCGAAGCCCGGCTGGAGTGACGTGGATCTATGCCTTCCCGACGTGGCTCTTCGCGCCGGTCGCGATCGCGGTCTTCTGCGCGGTCGCCGCGGGCGGGCTGCTGCTCGTCCGGCGCTACGGGAAGGCCGAGCGGATCACGCATAACGACGTGGCCGGCCCGATCATCGGGACGGCCGGCACGATCCTGGCGGTCGTCCTGTCGTTCATGGTCGTGGTGGTGTGGCAAGAGTACGACGCGTCGGCCGGCAACGTCCAGCGCGAGGCGAGCGCGATGGCCGACCTGCACCACCTGGCGCTCGGTCTTCCGCTGCCGCTTCGCGCCGTGCTGCAGCGCGATATCGATCGCTACGTCGCCCTGATCGTCGACGACGAGTGGCCGCTGATGCAGCACGGCGGACGTAGCCTCAAAGCCCGCCGGCTGGCCTACGCGATCGAGCGCGATCTGGTCGCCTACGATCCCCGCACCGCGCACCTCGAAACGCTGCAGTCGCAAGCGCTCGGATTGGTCCAGACATTCGCGGACGCACGCCGGCAGCGGCTCTTCGACAACGCCCAGGGCATCCCGTCGCTGATGTGGCTCGCGATGCTGACGCTCTCGGCGATCACGATCGCGTTCACGTACCTGTTCCGCGTCGACAGCGTGCGCGCGCACCTGGTCATGACGGTCGGGCTGAGCGCGATCGTCGCGGTCATCTTCGTGCTGATCGCCGAACTGGACTATCCGTTCCGCGGCGACATCCGGATCGGCCCGGACGCGTTCGCGCACGTCCAAGACGGCATTCACCAGACCGGCTACGACCCCGCCAAGGGCGATTTCTAGCCGAGGCCTCTTTTTCGGCCTAGGCGACGATTCCGACGGCGCGCGCCAGCACGACCGCGATGGTGACGAACGAGGTGATCGCCTCGGCCATCATCATCACCTTCGCGGAGCGCGTGATCGGAAACGTATCGGCCGGGCTGAAGGCCAGCGCGTTGGTGAACGCCAGGAAGAGGTAGTCGAGGAAGAGCGGCTTCCAGCGCTTCTCGATGCAGGCGATCCGCTCGTCGCCCACCATCATCTGCGGGAACAGGAAATCGGCCCGCAGGAACTCGAGCGCCGAGCTCGCGTGCGCGCGCGGATCGGGGCCTCCGCCGTCGATCTCCCAGTACCACATCGCGTAGACCAGGATGTTGGCGAGCCAGATCTGGGCGCCGGCCATCAACAGGCGCGTCCCCGCGCCCTGGGCGGCCAACATCTGCACGTGACCGGGTGCGAACATCGCCGAGTAGATCAGCAGCGCGACCGACGCGACGTTGAAGAAGTTGATGAGCGCGATGAGCGCGACCGAGGCGACGCGCTGGGCGGGCGATTCCTGATGCCGGCTCGGCGCGAAGATCAGGAGCGGGAGCAGGATCCCGAGCACGAGCAGCGGCGCGAGATAGACCGGACCCAGGACGAACTGCCGGGGGAGCGTGATGTAGAGTCCGAGCACGATCACCACCGCGATGGCCGCATGCCAGCGCGGCTCGTCGGACGGTCCGACCTGCGTCGATGCGGGTTGTACGCGCGGTGCCATTCGCGGTTAGGTTGCCCGTGCAACCAGTCCCGTCCCCCCGCGGGTCGTGAGCGTCATGGCAACAGATTTCCGCGATGGCAAGACCTTCCCGCGTCCCGGCCGGCTCAAGCTCGGACCGTACATGTGTCTCGCGCGCGTCGCCGATAAGGGACGCGCCGCCGCGGCCGGGACGATCTTCGACTATATCTATCCCTGTCCGATGGACCTGGGCGTGCTCGAGCGCTGGGGCGTGACCCCGGCCGAGTTCGACGCCGCGCTCGCGCAGCACGCCGACGACGACGCGTTGCTGGCATGGCTGGCCGCGCGCACCGACGCGTCGCATGCCGAAGCGGCCAACGCCTGGCTCACCGGCGAGAAGTCCGAGAACCTCGACCGCCAGGACCGCGAAGAAGGCGCCTAGGGGCGCAAGCCTGGGTTCCAGCCTAGGCTATTCAGCCTCGATCCCTGAACGGCTGCTTGTCTGACCTCCCCCTCGAGAATAGTCTATCGCCCTGTGCACTAGGTAGACTGTGGCGCGATGGTTGAGCATGTTATCGTTTCGGCTCCCGCCACACACTCCAGGCGTCAGGCCGAGGGATTCCTCGAGCTTCACTCGCCACTGATCGAGAAGGACCGTAGTCGGAACGAGCACGACAACTCGGGCTCCCGGCTGGCGCAAAAACTCAGTTGCGGCTTCAAGGCCAACGCGCGCCTTTCCGGCACCCGTTACCGCTTGGACGATCCCCATTTCGCCCGCGCTATCCCAGCAATCCAGGGCTTCCTCTTGCCAACGATGCAAGGCGAATGCGGCGCTAGTCTGTGGCGCCGAAGACCACGTATAGCCTGCACCCTGCTCGAATCGCTCAGGGTTCGCATAGAGGCAATGGTTTGCGGCGGATTTATCAACTGCCAGGCGATTTGCAATCTCTCGCGCGAGAGTAGGAGCTCCCAACCGAGCCAATAATTCTGCAATGACCGGCGCCAGTTCGCCGCATGTCCCACAATCGCACATGCCCCAGTCCAGTCCGTCGACCCGACTCGCCCCTCCTTCACGCAGCCAAAGGACCAGGGTGGGCCTCTTTAGTCGTGGGTCGCCGTCAGTGAGACCGGCATGACAGGATGTACGAAGCCCGTGTTGAACCCAAGGCGGTCGCCCGGATGGGGCGCCCCGCCAAGATAGCTCAGTTGGTAGAGCACGCGCCTGAAAAGTGCGGTGTCCCGAGTTCGAATCTCGGTCTTGGCACCATATCGAAACCGCCCGGCCAGAGCCAGGGCGGTTTTTTCTCTGTCCTCGCACCGTGCCACCCCCCTGGCATGAGCGATGCGTAGGATTGAGCCATGCGCCTTGAACCCAACTGTCGCCTCTGCGGCGCGGAAAAGCTGGTACTCAGTAGTGGGATCCGACGATGTCCCGAGTGCCGTAAGAGACGCGGCCGCGAATACTATCACGCGAGCCGAAATCGGCGAATGAATCAGCGTGCCTCCTACGTTGCGCGGCGCTACGCTCTGACGTTCGACGCGCTGACCGCGATGCTTGACGCCCAAGGAGGTCGTTGCGGCATTTGCTCCCGACATTGGACCGAGTGCCCGATCACGAAGCGATCGCGCTACGAGGAGAGCTTCCTCCAGCATCTCTACGTCGACCACCCACCGGCGCCGTCCGCGGGCTCCTGTGCAACAATTGCAATACGGGAATCGCGTTCTTCGCCGAGGACGGGGCCCGACTTTCTCGGGCGATCGACTATTGCAAGGGCAGCCTCCCCGGACGCGGGAACCATCGACGGATGGATACGCTCGAAGCATTCTCGGCGGTCGATATTCGGGTCGGGACAATTGTCGCAGCCGAGCCGTTTCCCGAGGCGCGAAAGCCGGCGTACAAGCTGACGGTCGACTTCGGCGGGGAGATCGGGGTCAAGCGATCGAGCGTGCAGATCACGGTGCGCTACCAGATCGACGAGTTGATCGGCAAACAGGTCATGGCGGTCGTCAACTTCCCGCCCAAGCGGATCGCCGGGTTTCCGAGCGAGATCCTCGTGCTAGGCGTCCCCGACGAAGCCGACAACGTGGTCCTGATCCGCCCCGACTTCCCCGTGCCGGATAGCGGCCGGCTCTACTAGCGCAACCCGGCTCGGGTTGTAAGGAGTAGTTATGAAAACCATCACCGGCGTCCACGACGCACCCCCGGCCCACTGGGTCGGCGACGGCTTCAACGTCCGCTCGCTCTTCTCGTACGGCGACGACCACGACCTCAGCCCGTTCATCTTGCTCGACCACGCCGCTCCCAAGGAGTTCGCACCGACGACGGCCCAGCGCGGCGTCGGCTGGCATCCCCATCGCGGCTTCGAGACCGTCACCATAGCCTTCGACGGCGAAGTGGAACATCACGACTCGCTCGGCAACGGCGGTACCATCGGCCCCGGCGACGTGCAGTGGATGACCGCCGCCGGCGGCATCTTGCACGAAGAGTTCCACTCGCGCGCGTTCGCCAAGTCCGGCGGCACCATGCAGATGGTCCAGCTCTGGATCAATCTGCCGGCCAAAGACAAGATGTCCGAGCCGGGCTATCAGGCGATCCTCAATGCCGACATCCCGGTCGTCGCGCTCGCGAACGAGAGCGGCAGCGTGCGCGTGATCGCGGGCGCGTTCGGCGACGCGGTCGGCGCCGCGAAGACGCACACGCCGATGGACGTGCTCGACGTGCGGCTCAACCCCGGTGGCGACGCCACCATCCCGGTGCAGAACGGGCGCACGCTCGCGGTCGTCGTGCTGAACGGCTCGGTGCGCGTGAACGGGCTCAAGGACGCTTCGGCCGGCCAGCTCGTCACCTTCGAACGCGGCGACGCCGGCCTCCGCCTCGAGGCGAAAGATGCTGCGAACGTCTTGGTGCTGAGCGGTGAACCGCTCGACGAGCCGGTCTACGGCTACGGGCCGTTCGTGATGAACACGCGCGCCGAGATCAGCCAGGCGATCGAGGACTTCAACGCGGGGCGCTTCGGCCGCATCCCCGCCTAGGACGCGGATTCTAGAAGAGCCGCGCTCCCAGCCACGTCAAGCGATCCTGCAAGGCCAGCGGCGTCGCGAGGCTGTGATCGATCTTGTAGACGTACATCGCGCGCGGCGCCGGCGCGGCGCCGAAGAACGCCACCTCGTCGTCGGGCTTGATATAGAAGTCCTTTTGCGCGAACTGGAACATGTACGCGTCCGCATGCGAGCGCGCGAGGTACGCCGGGGGATCGAGCGGCGCCATCTGCGCGGTGTAGGCGGCGACGTCTGCCGGCTGTTTGCCGAGCAGAAACCACTGCGAGAAGCTCGGATTGCCCGCCATCAGCACGTACCAGCGCGGCCGGGGATCGGCGCCCGAGAGCAGCGCGCCGTACATCGCGCCGAAGTCGTGGCCGACGTAGGCGATCCGGTGCGGGTCGACGCCCGGTTGGGCCTGCAGCAGGTCGAGCGCGCGCCGCAGATCGATCACCTGATCGATCGACTTCGCATAATCGGTGTCGGTCGTGCGGACCTGCATGAACCACTCGCGCGTGCCGTACTGCTGCTCCGACCATTGCGCGTCGAGCAGCACCGAGGTCGCACCCTTCTTCGCCAACGCCGTCGCATCGGGCTCGAACTCGGTGTGATTGGTGGACTTGCGCGCGCCCAGCCAATGCACGAACAGCACGCCCGCGTGCGAAACGGACGGGGCGGCCGGCGAGACGATCTCGGCGGTGAGGCGTCGGCCGTTCGCGGACGCGAAGGTCACCAGTCGCGAACGGACGCCGTCCTTCACGCCGGTCGAAACGACGCGGACCGTCAGCGGTGCGGACGCGTCATAGGCGAACGCGGACGACGGCAGCGCCTCGACGGGCGCGCCGAGCGCCGCGATCATTGGAACACCACCGTGAAGAGATAGCTGCCCGCGACGGCTTCGCAGTTGCGGACGTCGGCCTTGTAGGTGCTCTGTCGGGCCGCCGCGAGCGCCGCGTTGTCGAGCGCCTGGCTACCCGACGAGCGATAGATGCTGGTCGCCGTGATCGCGCCGTCGGGATCGATCGAGACCTCGACCTGGGTCGTGCCGGTCAGGCCTTGCTCCTGGGCGATCTCGGGGGTCTCGGCGGTCGCCGTATCGACCACGTGGGCCGGAACGTCGGGGGCCGCGCACGAGGCGGTCGGTGCTTCGGTCGGCGCGGACGGTTCGGCCGGGCCGGTCGGTCCGATGGCGGGCGGCCCGAAATCGGGACCGGCGATCGATCGGGCCGGGTGGTCGCCGGTCGACGCGTCGTCGCTGCTCGACGTGCGCGGCGGGGTCGAGGGCTGGTGCAGGGTCGTCTGCACGGGCTTGACGGGCACGACCGGCTTCGGCGTCACGATGACGGTCGGCGGCGGCGGGACGCGCTTGGGGTGGTCGAAATGGAATCGATCCACCGGCTGCTCGGGGTCGGCCTGACTCCGGGTCAGATCCTGCGCCCAATAGATGAAGACCGCATGGACGGCCAGCGAGGTCGCGAGCGCCCAGGCGAGGAACCGATTGCTGCGATGTTTCATGCCCGTGAAATGCTCGAAACGCGACCGGCGTGACCCGGCGACGGCTCCGGGCAGGGTTTCCCCTCCTCCCCGGACCGGACCGGCTCTGGCAGGCTAGCCCGACACCGCTGCTTCCAGCAAGGAGACTGCCCGTGAACGTGTTTCGCACCATCCCGACCCGGCTGCGGCTCGCAGCCCTGACGCTCGCCGTCGCATTCGCGGCCGGGTGCGGGTCGCACTCGCAGATCCCCGCCCTCGACGCGACCTCGACCGGCGCCGCCCGTTCCCCGGCGCTCGCGCCGCCGGCCCCGATGGCCCGCACGACGGTGCTCCCGGCCAGCGCCATGCTCGCGACCACGAAAAAGCCCGACATCGCGATGCAGGCCGCATCGTATTCGCAGATCCCCGGCTCGGCGTCGTTCGCCGCCGCCTCGGCCGACGGGTCGCTGTGGGTCCTCTCCGATCTCCCGAACGGCCCCGACAAGTACATCTGGCACTACTCCAATGCGACCTCGACCTGGACCAATATCTCGGGGCTGGCATCGCGCCTCGCGATCGCTCCGGACGGAACCATGTACGCCATCAACTCCGGCGGCGGTATCTATAAGTGGGACGGCACCGCGTGGAGCGGCGTGGGCGGCGGAGCATCCGATATCACGGTCGACTACGACGGCTCGCTCTTCGTCATCTCGAACGGCGGCACGCCCGGCACGGACCGCCCGATCTGGCACTACTCCGGCGGCACTTGGACGCAATCGCAAGGCGCGGGCGTGCGGCTGATCTCGTCGTGGTGGGACACCAAGTCGTACGGCTGGCTAGGCGGCGCGGCGGGCGGCATGTACGTCCTCAACGCGGCCGGCAACATCTATCACGAAGTCGCCGGCACCGCCGGCTTCGTGCAGCTTCCCGGCCAGGCCACCGAACTCGCCGTCACGTCGGAGGGCGGCTACTACGTCCTCGGCTATCCGCGCAGCGCGGCCGGCAACATCATCTACTACTTCGATCTCGATAGCTCGTCGGGCACCTACGCGCAGCAGCCCGGCGCGGGTACGAGCATCACCACGAACAGCTCGAGCCTCTACGTCATCTCGGCGTCCGGCGGGATCTATTCGTCGCCCGTGAAAGCGGCCCTGACGTGGACGTTCGGGGGTTCGAACGCTTCCGTCTCCATGACCAACGGCCGGACCCCCTCGGCGGTCACGCTGACGCCCTACAACAACGTCTCCGTCACGCTCCAGTTCGCCCAGGTGACGTCGGGGAGCGGCGTTGTGAACCTCGCTTCCGCCATGAACAACGGCGACATCAATCCGAACACCGTCCCGGCCGACAATGCGACCGCCGGATATACCCCGATCGTCTACTTCTCCGTGGCGAATCCGGGACCGCAGACGATCTCGACCGGGACGACGGTACCGAGCGTCTCGGCCACCAAGTCCACCGGCTTCGGAACCTCCACCTCGTGCAATCTCGATATCTACCTGAACACGGGTGGTGGGGCTGGCGGAACCCGGACGTGGAACGCCCTCCCGGGAGCGACGGCCGCGATCTCCGGAAATACGGTCGCGATACCGTCGACCAATCTTCCGGCCGGGAGCACGGTCGACTTCCAACCCGGCAACCAAAGCGTCCTCGCGATCGCCTGCCACTAGCGCCCCGCGGTCGCCCGCCCCGCACGCCTCGGCCCGCGAGCAAAAGAGTCCCGCTGCAACCGCAGCGGGACTCCTCACATGGCGACGTTGATGGGGCTCGAACCCACGACCTCCGCCGTGACAGGGCGGCGCTCTAACCAACTGAGCTACAACGCCAGGGCCATTCCTGGTGCTCCAGGCCCTGTTCGTTACAAAGCGAGAGTGTACCCTACGAGGGGTGCCGGGTCAACCCTCATTGTCGGCCGACGGAACAGGCCCCGGACGATGCCGGGGCCTGCTGACCAAATGGTGGGCACGGTTGGGATTGAACCAACGACCCCCCGCGTGTGAAGCGGATGCTCTCCCACTGAGCTACGCGCCCGTGTTGGGCCGCCACCTGGGCTACGAAGGATGGTATCCTACCCGGCGCCCTCGTGTCCAGCGACGTTTATCTCCCGACCCGGGTTCGGAGCGGGACGGCTCGAAGGTGGCTCCATGCTCGAAGGCTTTCCGCTGGTCACCCGGTTCACCGTGCCGTTCGCCGATATCGATATGATGCGACACGTGAACAATGTGGCCTATATCCGCTGGGCCGAGACCATGCGCGCCGAATATTTCGCGCGGGTGATGGGGACCGACATCAACGGCCGTCACGGCATGATCCAAGCCGGGATCGAGTTCAAGTACGAGCGCCAGCTGTCATATCGCGAGAGGATCGCGGTGGGCTGTTCCGCCCCGCGCATCGGGACGAAGTCGTTCGACTTCGAATACGAGGTCTGGAGCGAAGATGCGGGTCACCGTGCCGCGCACGGCCGAACCGCGATGGTCGCGTTCGATTTCGCCGAGAACCGCACGATCGCCGTGCCGGCCGCCTGGCGCGAGGCCATCGCCGCATTCCAATCGGGGCCGCAGCAGGTCTTCTCGTGAGCGTCGCGGCGCTGGCGCTTTCGGCGCTGCTCGACCGCGGACTGCTCGACTATTACGCCTACGACCGCGACGCGTCATTCGGTGCGTACCGGGAGGCGGCCGCGCTCGATCCGACATCTGCGATGGCATACTGGGGCCAGGCGCTCGCGCTCGGGCCCAATATCAACGAACCGCTCGACGCAGCCGGTTTCGCCCAGGCGCAACCGCTGATCGCTCGTGCCGTCGCCGCCGAGGCGACTGCCGCGCCGCGCGACCGCGACCTCATCGACGCCCTCGCCGCGCGCTACGCCGGCGCGTGGGACGACCACGACCGCGACGAAGCCGCTTACCGCGAACGGATGGCTCTGCTCGCCGCGAAGTACCCGGCCGACGACGACGTGGCGATGCTCTATGCCGAGGCGCTCGCCGACTCGAGGCAAGGCATCGACTGGACGCGCGTCGGGACGCTCGCCGCCGGCGTCATCGCGCGCGATCCACAACATCCGATGGCGAACCACCTTTGCATCCACGCCGACGACGATTCCGCCGAGCGCGCGTCCGCGGTCGCGTGCGCCGAGCGCCTCGATGCGATGACGTTCGCTCCCGAACAGGAGCATCTCGCGCATATGCCGGCGCACGCCTGGATCGAGACGGGTGCGTACGCCGCGGCGGTCGCATCGTCCGAGCGGGCCTACGCGCTGGCCGAGCGCCTGGCCCAGTCCGGCGCCGACCCGTCCGTCTACGAAGCGCACGACGTCGCGATCGGCTACACCGCCGCGATGTTCCTCGGCGACGAACGCCGCGCGATGATCTGGGCGGATCGCGCGAGGGCCCTCGATCCGAGCCGCGACCAGACGTCGGCCGTGCTCGTCCGATTCGGCCGATGGGCCGACGTGCTCGCCGAGTCCGACGAGCGCGACGCGGCGCTCGGCGCCGCGAAAGCGCTCGCGCTCGTCCGGACCGGGGAGACCGATCGCGCCCGAAGGACGTTCGACGAGCTCCCCGAGGCGGAGAAGACCAGCCCGCTGGGCATCCTCGCGCGAGCCCGGCTCGACGAACGAGCCGGCAAGACGAACGCCGCGGGGCACGCGCTTCGCGTCCTCGCGTCGCAACAGTTCGCGAACTACGATGCCGAATATCTACCGCCTCACCCCGCGATCGAAGCGCTCGGCGGGCTCTATCTCCGGAGCGGAGCGTACGCGGATGCGATCGCCGCGTTCCGCGAAGCGCTCGCGCACTATCCGGCCGATCCGCGCGCGCTCTACGGTTTGAGCGTCGCCTACCGAAAAGCCGGCAAAGGTCCGGAGTCTGCGGCGGCGACGGCAGCTTTCCTGCGCCGGTGGGAGGGCGCGGATACCGCGCTCTCCCCCGACGACATCTAAGCGGTCACAAGAACATGCCGATGAAGGTCGCGATGCGGCCGCGAAGGCCGGTACTTCGGCCGCTCTCGGCGAGGCGGATCAGCCTGGCCAGTCGAGCGACTGCGTACAGCTCGTCGCGGCGCGCACGGACTTCGGCCTCCAGCCAAAGGTCCATGATTGCCTCGTTCGTCGAAGAGTGAAGTG
>Ga0207667_10001406_pt1 | contig 30190 bp, 17 predicted proteins | sample KBSCornC52_FD_184301 | JGI IMG/M metagenome (GOLD analysis project Ga0207667, IMG submission 184301) | Corn rhizosphere microbial communities from Kellogg Biological Station, Michigan, USA - KBS Corn C5-2 (SPAdes) (version 2) | ecosystem: Host-associated > Plants > Roots > Rhizosphere > Soil ...
AGTAACAGGAAATAGTTATTTATTAATGTTTGTAGGATGAGAAGGTGTAGGAGTTTGTTCTTATCTTTTAGTAAGTTTTTGATTTACTAGAATACCTGCAAATCAAAGTTCTATGTCTGCATTTTTAACAAATAGAGTAGGTGATTGTTTTTTAACTGTAGGTATGTTTGTAATATTATGATCTTTAGGTAATTTAGATTATGTAACTGTATTTTCATTAGCTCCTTATCTTAATCAAGATATTATTTCAATAATAGGTATATGTTTAATAATAGGTGCTATGGCTAAAAGTTCTCAAGTAGGATTACATGTTTGATTACCTATGGCTATGGAGGGTCCTACCCCTGTTTCTGCTTTAATACATGCAGCTACAATGGTTACTGCAGGTGTATATTTATTAATTCGTTCATCACCTTTATTAGAATATAGTTCAACTTTACTTTTATTTTGTTTATGATTAGGGGCTATAACTGCAATATTTAGCTCTCTAATTGGTTTATTTCAACAAGATATTAAAAAAGTAATTGCCTATTCTACTATGAGTCAACTTGGAATGATGGTTATAGCTATAGGTTTATCTTCATATAATATAGCTTTATTTCATTTAATAAATCACGCTTTTTATAAAGGATTATTATTTTTAGGAGCTGGGGCTGTAATTCATGCTGTAGCCGATAACCAAGACTTCAGAAAATATGGAGGGTTAATATCTTTTTTACCTTTAACTTATTCTGTTATTTTAATAGCAAGTTTAAGTTTAGTAGCTTTCCCTTTTATGACGGGGTTCTATAGTAAAGATTTTATATTAGAATCTGCATTTGGACAATATTATTTTAGCAGTATTGCTGTCTATGTTATAGCTACAATAGGTGCAATTTTTACTACTTTGTATTCAGTTAAAGTTTTATATTTAACTTTCCTTAGTAGTCCTAATGGACCTATAATATATTATAAACATGCACACGAAAGTGATATATTCATAAGTTTACCTTTAGTTATATTAGCTATATTTTCAATTTTCTTTGGGTTTATTACTAAAGATATTTTTATAGGATTGGGTTCTAATTTCTTCTTGGATAATAGTTTATTTATTCACCCTATACATGAAATAATGTTAGACACCGAATTTGCAGTGCCCACTGCTTTTAAATTATTACCTTTTATATTTACTATATTCTTTACTTCATTAGCTTTAGTATTATCTGAATATTTACCTGAGTTAGTTATTAGTTTTAAATTATCTAGACTAGGTTATAATATATTTGGTTTCTTTAATCAAAGATTTTTAATTGAATTTTTTTATAATAAATATATTACAAACTTAGTTTTAAAACTAGGAGGACAAACTACTAAATTTTTAGATAAAGGTAGTATAGAGTTATTAGGACCTTTTGGTTTAGAAAAAGTGCTTATTAGTATAAGTAAAAAAATTACTAATTTAAGTTCTAGTGTAATACCTGTTTACGCTTTATATATTATAATAGCTATTATAAGTTTTTTAATTATAGATTTAAACCCTATGATTATATTAATTTTTATAATACTATTTGAGGAGAATTCTCGGTCCTAAAGGTAATAAAAAAGATTCTTTAAAAAAATTTAGAACATTAGTCAGATATTATATATTTAGGATTTTTTACTTATTGTATTATAATTCTTTTATAAGAACAATTATTATAATTTTATTTTATATTATTTTTTACTTTATTTATATAATATATATAGCTGATCCCGCATTATGTCAGGAACCGCCTTCACAAAACCCTTATGTACATCCTGGTTGTTATGTGAAAGATCCCTACACTGGAAATATGGTAGTAGTAACATTAGGAGATCCTCAGGATTATAGATGAACGGAGGGTAGGGTAGTAATGCCTCGAGATAGAGGGACTATTACGGAGGTAAGTTTACCACCTATGAGGTTAGAACCTGATGGTATGGGAGCTTCCACTGTAAATATTAAAGTCTATAATAATGATATTAAAGATTTTCAATCGGGTATTAAAGAAAAGTATCCTCAACCGGGGAGAGCTGTATTACCTGAATCTGGATCTGTTCAAGCTGAGTCTATGGAAAAAAAATTAGAAAATATGTGTAAAAATTATTTAAATAGAAGAAACTAAAGCAATATTTTTCTTTTGCCTTTAGTTTTTACACTTAATATTTAATAGCTTTTTTAATAATATTGAGCTTAATGTCTAATATTTACTATTAACGATTTTTAGAAAATTATATTTCTAAGCATATAATAAGGTTTTTAATATAAATTATCTTATAAAGGATTATGATGTAGATGGTTTACACTTTGATTGCAAATCAAAAGTATGAGGTTCGATTCCTCCATAATCCTACTTATTTTTTTTGTTTATAGTCCTATTACCCTTTTTATAAGGCTATTCTGTTCACTTTGTAGCTTTATTTTATTAATAGTTCAGTTACATTTAATCACAAATATTAGAATTTAAATATTGACATTTTTTTTACATATTGTTTAATTCTTTTGATTTTTATTATTTATTTTTTAGGTTTTTAATTGTTTTTATTTGTTAAAATTTATTAAAGCTTTTTAACTTAAAAAATAAATGATTATGTTTTTATTAAGGTATTTTAGCATAATTATATTAATATAACTTTTAATCATTAAAAAATGAGTTCGAGTTTATTAAGTTTTAATTTTCAGAAAAAAGTCTAAAATATTACGACCATAGCGTAAATTTACTTCTGAGAGTATTAATAATAGTCATAAAAAGGATGCGTAGTTTAAAGAGTCACCCGTTATTAAAGTTAGCAAATTCATATATTATAGACGCTTCTCAGCCAACTAATATAAGTTATTTATGAAACTTTGGTTCTTTATTGCTTGTTTGTTTAATAATTCAGATAATTACAGGTGTTACATTGGCTATGCATTATAGTCCGAATGTATTAGAAGCTTTTAATTCTATAGAGCATATAATGAGAGATGTTAATAATGGATGATTAGTACGTTATTTACATAGTAATACGGCCTCTGCTTTTTTTTTCTTAGTTTATTTACATGTTGGTAGAGGAATGTATTATGGATCGTATAGAGCTCCTAGAACATTAGTTTGAGTTATAGGTGCTATAATATTAGTAGCCATGATGGCTACTGCCTTTTTAGGTTATGTACTTCCATACGGGCAAATGTCATTATGAGGTGCTACTGTTATTACAAACCTTATAAGTGCTATCCCATGAATAGGACAAGATATAGTAGAGTTCATTTGAGGTGGTTTCAGTGTTAATAATGCAACATTAAATAGATTCTTTGCATTACATTTTGTATTACCTTTTATACTAGTAGCTCTAGTTTTAATGCATTTAATAGCTCTTCACGATACAGCTGGATCAAGTAATCCTTTAGGTGTTTCTGGTCTTTATGATAGAGTACCTTTTGCTCCTTATTTCTTATTTAAAGATTTAATAACTATATTTATATTTATTTTTGTATTAAGTTTATTTGTATTCTTTATGCCTAATGTTTTAGGGGATAGCGAAAATTATATAATGGCAAATCCTATGCAAACTCCTTCAGCTATTGTTCCAGAGTGATATCTTTTACCTTTTTATGCTATATTAAGATCTATACCTAATAAATTATTAGGTGTTATAGCAATGTTTAGTGCTATATTAATTATATTAATATTACCTATAACAGATTTAGGTAGATCAAAAGGTTTACAATTTAGACCTTTAAGTAAATTTGCATTTTGACTATTTACCGCTAATTTCTTAATGTTAATGCAATTAGGAGCAAAACATGTAGAATCTCCATTTATAGAATTGGGACAAATTTGTACAATTTTTTATTTTAGTTATTTCGTTATAATTGTTCCACTAATCAGTTTAATTGAAAATACTTTAATAGATTTAAGTTTTATCAACCAAAAATAAACCCTATTTAATAAATATAAAACTTAAAAAAAAACGTCTAACTATAAAGCTCTTATAGGTGTATACCTCTAATTAAAATTAAAGTAATGGCCTAAACTCAAATATGAAATAGTCTTCTTAATTTCAATTAAAGAATGTATAAGCTATATTATATGTTATGAGACTAAATCTATTTGAATATTATTACAAAAAATAGGAATATTCTTATTGTATAAAAAAGCACGAGGAAAAAAGTCATAGAAAGATTTAACATGTGCTTAAGAGCTATTGGAGTTACAATCCAAAAAAATACGAATTTGGATTTACTTCTAAATATTTAAGATATAATTAAAATTTTTATTAAGAGAAATTTTTCGAGAAAAGTATATGTTAGTATAGTACTTTTTATAAGTAAAAATTAAAAATTTATAGTAAAATAGTTGAAGGTACCCTTTACATAAAAAAAATTATCCAAACCTCATATGCTATACCAAGTATGACTTTATCTTTAATTTTTTGTAGAGACTACGTTATAGGATTTTTTTAATAAAATTTTTCATATAAACACAATGAAATTTTTCATAGTGCACCAATTTTCATTTGCATGTGGTATTCCCACTTAATAATTGAATATAAAAAGTTTTTAACTTACCAAATGTTTTTACCCATTTTGCTACTAGTACCTTTATTAGGTATATTTTTTATTAGTGCTCAAAGCGCTCCAAGTACCCACTATGATACCTTCCAGTCTAATTCTGTAGATATCTTGTATAAAAAAATAGCGTTAGCAGCTTCAATATTTAATTTATTAATTTCTTTAATAATATATATACTGTTTGATTTCAGTACTAATCAATTTCAATTTGTGCAAGAACACTATAATTTAAGTTATTTTGATGTTTATTTAGGCGTAGATGGTTTATCTATTTATTTTGTACTTTTAACAACTATGATAATGCCGATTGCTATTATTTCAAATTGAAATTCGATAAGAGATAATGTTAAATCATATTTAATAATAATGTTGTTATTAGAAACATTATTATTAGCAGTGTTTTTAGTTTTAGATATATTATTATTTTATATATTTTTCGAAAGTATATTACCTCCTTTATTTCTATTAATAGGTTTATTTGGATCTAGTAACAAAGTTAGAGCTAGTTTTTATATCTTTTTATATACACTATTCGGATCTTTATTTTTATTACTTTCTATTTTAATGATGTCTTCTATCATGGGAACAACGGATTTTGATGCTTTATTTAAAACAAATTTCAATTATATAACACAATTATTCTTATTTTGCGGTATATTTATAGCATTTGCTGTAAAAACACCCACTATATTTTTAAATAATTGATTATTAAAAGCTCATGTTGAATCACCTTTAGGTGGAAGTATTGTATTGGCAGCTATTGTACTAAAACTAAGTTTATACGGTATATTTAGATTAATATTACCTATATTACCTAAAGCTTCTTTAAACTGTACTTATATTGTATATATTATTGGAGTTATTACAATAATATATGCTAGTTTTAGTACATTAAGAACTACAGATATTAAAGAATTAATTGCGTATAGTTCTGTATCACATGCTGCTGTATATTTAATTGGAGTATTTAGTAATACGATAGAAGGTATAGAAGGAGGTATACTTTTAGGGTTAGGTCATGGTTTTGTGTCTAGTGGTTTATTTATATGTGCAGGAGGTGTATTATATGATAGATCAGGAACTAGATTAATACATTTTTATAAAGGAATTACACAAATAATGCCTTTATTTTCATTATTATTTTTTATATTAGCTTTAGCTAATTGTGGTGCTCCTTTAACTTTAAATTTTGTAGGGGAATTTATGTCTCTTTACGGAGTATTTGAAAGATTACCACTTTTAGGTTTATTTGCTAGTTCTTCTATAATATTATCTGCAGCATACACTATTTATATGTTTAATAGAATATCTTTTGGAGGTTCATTTAGTAAATTTTTTAATGAAAATATTGTTGATCTTTCAAAAAGAGAATTTTTTATATTATTCATATTAGTGTTTTTTACTGTTATATTTGGAATATACCCTTCTTTTATTTTAGATGGATTGCATTATTCTGTAACAAGTTTAATATATTAACTCTAAATCAGCAAAATTATATATTATTAAACTAAATAGTTTAATAACAATAACGTATATTTAAAGTACTATAAATTTTCTTATTAGTTTAAAAATAGAACCAGGTATTCCTAATACCTTAGTTTTAGTTCGAATCTAAAATAAGAATAAGACAATTTAATTGTCATTAAAGTATACTAATAATACAAATTACTAGTTACTTTTTATACCCTTTTTATATTATTATATACTCTGCGAATCTATGGATATGAACTTATATCTTTAATTAATATTACCCAAAGTTTTTATATAATAAATCAAATAACTAAATTTTAATGTCTTTCTATACATTTAAATCTTTGCTAGAAGTGCTTATAGTTCTTGTTCCTACTTTACTATCCGTAGCTTATGTGACAGTTGCTGAAAGAAAAACGATGGCAAGTATGCAAAGAAGATTAGGTCCTAATATTGTAGGATATTATGGTTTATTACAATCTTTTGCGGATGCATTAAAACTTTTACTTAAAGAATATGTAGCTCCCACACAATCAAATATTATATTATTTTTTTTAGGGCCAGTTATTACTCTTATTTTTTCATTATTAGGTTATGCTGTAATACCATATGGACCTGGTTTGACTGTTAACGATTTACATCTAGGTATATTATATATGTTAGCTGTATCATCTTTAGCTACATATGGTATATTATTAGCAGGTTGAAGTGCTAATAGTAAATATGCTTTTTTAGGTTCACTTAGAAGTACAGCTCAATTAATTAGTTATGAATTAGTATTAAGTTCTGCTATATTATTAGTAGTATTTTTAACTGGAAGTCTTCATTTAACAGTGAATACAGAATCTCAAAGAACTGTATGATTTATATTACCTTTATTACCTATATTTATTATTTTTTTTATAGGATCTGTAGCTGAAACTAACAGAGCCCCTTTTGATTTAGCTGAGGCTGAATCAGAATTAGTTAGTGGATTTATGACAGAACATGCTGCAGTTGTTTTTGTTTTTTTCTTTTTAGCTGAATATGGAAGTATAGTTTTAATGTGTATATTAACTAGTATATTATACCTTGGAGGATATTTATTATTAGATTATTTATATGTATTAGAAGTTATGGATATTATATTTTCAAATTTACTATTCATGGATTGATTAATTTCAATGGAACACTATATAGAAAATATATTTGAAAATCCTATATTAGAAGGACTATTATATGGTTTAAGTTTAGGTTTAAAAAGTTCTTTGATGATTTTTACATTTATTTGAGTTAGAAGTTCTTTTCCTAGAATACGTTTTGACCAATTAATGGGATTTTGTTGAACAGTTTTATTGCCAATAGTATTTGCATTAATTATTCTTATTCCTTGTATATTATATAGTTATAATATATTACCTGTTAATATAAATTTATTTTAATAATAAATAATATTTTTTAAGTATTTAGATACTTTAGATATAAATTAATATGTGAATAATAATTATTTAAGAAATTATTCTAGAAATGTAAGAAACATTAAAAAAAATAATAATAATTTTTATTATTATTGTTAAACTATAATATATAATAGTATTAAATTTTGAATTTTTCTAAAAAAAAAGAAAGAAAGAAAAAGATAGATTCAAAGTGAAAATAATTATTTCATACTAATATCTTTTTTTTGTAAAAAAAGATAAGGAAGGTCAAGTTTATAGAGTTACAAATGAATCACAACCAAGTCTCTCGTCTATATCTATGTGAAAAGAAAGATGATTTCTATCAACAAATGCTAAAGATATAGGGTCATTATACTTGATTTTTGCTCTATTTTCAGGATTATTGGGGACAGCGTTTTCTGTCTTAATTAGAATTGAATTAAGTGGTCCGGGTGTTCAATTTATAGCTGACAATCAACTTTATAATAGTATAGTTACAGCTCATGCTATTTTAATGATATTCTTTATGGTTATGCCTGCTTTAATAGGTGGTTTTGGTAATTTTTTAATGCCATTAATGGTAGGAGGGCCGGATATGGCATTCCCTAGATTAAATAATATAAGTTTTTGATTATTACCACCAAGTTTACTATTATTAGTATTTTCTGCTTGTATAGAAGGTGGAGCAGGTACAGGGTGAACTATTTACCCTCCATTATCAGGAGTACAAAGTCATAGTGGACCTAGTGTAGATTTAGCAATATTTGCTTTACATCTATCAGGGGTTAGTAGTTTATTAGGTGCTATTAACTTTATAACAACAATAGTAAATATGAGAACACCAGGAATAAGATTACATAAATTAACATTATTTGGATGAGCTGTAGTTATTACAGCAGTATTATTATTACTATCTTTACCAGTGTTAGCTGACTGTCTGGGTTGAGAACCCAGATGCGGTTATAATATTGCCAAACTCCGGGGAAGTCCGATGCTATAGATACTAAGTATTTTAGTGAAAAGTCTAGAATATGGCCAATAGTAATGTATTGGGGAAAGTAACAAGTCTTATAGTGACGAAAGGAAAGGATAATCGCGGATCTAACTCAGTAATAAATAGAATGACGTTAATTTATTACTGTAAAAGAGCAACGAGTAGATGGTAATTCCTAGATAATAGGTTAAGGTGTACTCTAACTGCCTGGAGACAGGTGTTAATCTTTAATAACAATTTTATAAGAAGTATTCTTATAGTTATAATATTCTCCAAGAATGATACCTAGCTAGTATTCAGTAAGGAAAAGGATAGGGCCTTTATATAGGAGATCCGGAACTCCTATAGGAATAAAAGATAACTTAAATGTATATGACTAACTCTCCTAAAGTCTTAAAAAAGGCCAAGGTAAAAGTCATGAAAATGGGAGGAATAACAATGGTATTAACAGATAGAAATTTTAATACATCATTCTTTGAAGTAGCAGGTGGTGGTGATCCAATATTATTCCAGCATCTATTCTGATTCTTCGGACATCCTGAGGTTTATATTTTAATTATACCAGGTTTTGGTATAATTAGTACAACTATCTCAGTTAATTCAAATAAATCCGTATTTGGATATATAGGAATTTAAGAAGCCTTTAGCAAGTCTCATTATTAAGTTCCTCAGTATCAAATTCCGGGGAAGCCCTAAAGAATTAAGTACTAACAATCAAAGGTAACTTTGAAAGGGCTTATAGTAATGTATAAGATATAGTAACAAGCTTAATTATAACTAAAATAAAAAAAAAGTAAATGGGTAATCGCGGATCTAAATTCCTATTCATATATGTTTAGGATAAAAGAGCAACGAGTAGACGGTACTGGATATGAGGATAATATAATTATTTATTTTTATTATTTATATTATTTTTATATTTAAGGTGTATTCTAAGTAGCCTTGAAAAAGGTTTGTTCCTTTTTAGTTGAAAATTTAAATAATCAATTAAAGTTACAGAGAATAATAAAAATAAAATACAGCTACATCTAGGTTTTAAAATTCGGTTTTGTTTTTCATTTTTTTTTTTAATTAAATAATTAAAAAACTAAAAATTTTTAAAATAATAAACACAATGAAATTTTTCATAGTGCACCAATTTTCATTTGCATGTGGTATTCCCACTTAATAATTAAATATAAAAACTTTTTAACTTACAATATGTTCTTTCTTATAGGAACATTTTTAATCGTAGCCTTTATAGGCGCTCAATGTGCTCAAAGCGTTCAAAGCGCTATAAGTACCCATTATGATACCTTCCAGTCTAATTTTCTAGATAATTTAACATTGAACGCTGCCAATCCTGTAACATTAAACTCTTCTCCTGTAGATGTAGACAAAATTCTGGAAAAAGCCAATAAACTCAATAAAGATTTATTAGACTTAAAAAAAGATTTCAATGATGAAAAAACACCAAATGTACCAGCTAATGATATAGCTGAACAAGAGGGACTTTCAGAAGAAACTACGTTTATAATTAATATGTTGAAAAAAAGTCACACATTACATAAAAATCATATACAGATTCAAAAAGAATGGCAAGACCGTATAGAAGCATCCGGGCGGATCGCAAAAGATTTACGCATTAATGAAATTGTATTAAATTTTGCCGAGAGGGTTAAAATTATACAGGCGAATAAAAAGCTTCGGGAACAAGAAATATCTGGTTTACATAGCGGTATTTTTTCGGTAGATACTGTAAAAAAAATAGCTAATTTAGAAGAAAAAAGATTTAAGGAAACAAGACAAGCCTTTCAAAAAGCAGAGGAAAAAGTTGATCAAATTATACTAGGTTTACCGAATCTTACTATAGATGCTAAAAAAAAATATGAAGAAGACAGATCCAAATGAAAAGAAAAAATGATAGAAGATATTCGTAAATCAAAAAAAGAAAAAGAAGAATTCCAAAAGGAATTAACTTCCAAATTAGAAAAGTCAAGTGAGATGGCTAATGATTATTTAAATGAAGCAGGTCCTGATTACACCGCAGGAGATGACTAAAATAATTAAAGATGATTTAATTATAGGTGAAAGTATCAAACTCGGGTTTATGCTATGATGTCTATTGGTATATTAGGATTTATTGTTTGAAGTCATCATATGTACACAGTTGGTTTAGATGTTGATACAAGAGCTTATTTTACAGCCGCAACTTTAATAATTGCTGTACCTACTGGAATTAAAATATTCTCTTGATTAGCTACATGTTATGGAGGTTCAGTTAAATTAACTCCTTCTATGTTATTTGCTTTAGGATTTGTATTTATGTTTACAATAGGAGGATTATCAGGGGTTGTTTTAGCTAATGCATCATTGGATATAGCATTCCATGACACTTACTACGTAGTTGCTCATTTCCACTATGTTTTAAGTATGGGTGCTGTATTTGCAATGTTTAGCGGATGATACTTCTGAGTTCCAAAAATATTAGGATTAAGTTATAACCTAATGTTATCTAAAGTACAATTTTGACTATTATTTATAGGGGTTAATCTTACATTCTTCCCTCAACACTTTTTAGGTTTACAAGGAATGCCTAGAAGAATTAGTGATTATCCTGATGCTTTTGCAGGTTGAAATTTAATTAGTAGTATTGGTTCTATAGTTAGTGTTGTAGCTGCATGATTATTCTTACATATTGTATATACTCAACTTGTTGAAGGTAAAGCTGTAGGAAGATTCCCTTGAAGAACTGCACAGTTTTATACTGATACATTACAAGCTAATTTAGATAGAAGTTATCCTAGTTTAGAATGAGGGCTATCAAGTCCTCCTAAACCTCATGCTTTTGTAAGTTTACCTTTACAAAGTAAAGTCGGGGTTTTTTGTTAGGCAGGAAGAGAAGTTTATTAGATTTATTGGTTTACATTATTATATCTATTATATTAATTAGGACATTATTTCATAATGTAGATCAGGGAAATATATTTTTAGTTTTTGTTTTTTTTGTAGTTAGATATATTGTATCCACATTAATTAAATGTTTTATTTTGGACATTTATCCTATTTCTAAATTTATTAAAAGGTTATATGAATTAAATATTTCAGTATTTGATTGTAATAAATCTTTTATTGAAAAATTTAATTTAAGTTGAAAAAATAATTTTTTTTTTAAAAATATGTATATAAGTATTTTTATAGGTTTAGCTTTATATATTTTAAGGGATAATTACCCTAATTTTTTTATATATTCATGGGTTTTTGAAATAATGATGTTATTTGTAGATTTCGAAGGTTTAATTAAACTTATAGCTAATCGTACTTATGATTTAATAACAGGTGGTCCTTATAGTGGACAAACCGGTTCATATGGACAATGAGGTGGGCAACCTGGTCCTAGTGGACAACCTGGTCCTAGTGGTCAACCTGGACCTAGTGGTCCACCAGGCGGGGATTTTAGTTCTTCTAATACCCAACCTGAAGATGCTCAACAAACTGAAAATTATCTCTTTGATTTAACTGAAAATATTAAAAAATGTTATTTAATATTTGATTTGGAAGAAAAATATAAAGGTATGAGTGATGGAGAGTATCTAGGTAATAAGTATACTCAAAAGGAACGTGATAATATATGTTCTGCTGTAACGATTCAGCTTGAAGTTAATCGTACTGAAAAGTGGTATTTAACTACTGCAAAAGATTACCCTCGTATTAAAGGAGTAGTGGGTAGTCCAAATCATCAAAAAACTTTGGCTAGCAATAATTATACTGATTTTATTATTCATAATACAGGTCAGAATCCTAATATGATAATTGTAGGAAAAGATTTTGAAAGATGTGTATCTAAATTAGATCCTGTATTTAATGGTAATCGTAAAAGAATGGATCAATTATTAATTGATATATTGATTTATGAATTAAACATAAATCAAAATCGGTCTATTAATGAAATATTTCATAATTTAATACATAATGATTCTGGGACTTTAGATTTCAAAGGAAGACAGTTATTAAATGAAAAAAGAATTGAGTTAGAACTTGGTTTATTTTCTACCCGTTATAGAGAAATTATTAAATTAGATAAAATTAAGTTAGATAAAATAAATGGATTATTAACTAATATAGATTCTTCTAATGATAAACTATTAATAAATGAGCTTTATGGTAAATATAATATAACTTATTCGAATAAAGAAATAGCGTTTAAAATATTAAATACTGAACGGGCTTTTAATAATAAAGTTTATGACCTAAAAAGATTACTATCTAAAGAAGACTTAAGGTATATAAAATCTTATATATTAAGTAAAAAGAATGGTCAAGTAATATTTGATGAATTGGTAGAAAAATCTGATACTGTAAATATGAAATCATTACTTCCGAAATTTAGTCAGGAATTATCTCAATTAAAAAATTTAGATGATTATTCCCTTCTTTTGGAAAAACAATCTTTAGAATTAAAAGAAAAATTATATAATTTTTCTATTGAAGAATTAAAGGCTAAGCGTAAAGAATATGAAAAATTATCAAATAATAATCCTAATTATTTAGAACAAAAAATTGCAGAACATAGGGCTCGTAAACCAAGCTAAAAACTTCTCTTCCCTACAATCAAACATAAAAAAAAAAATATGTAAAAAAAAAATAAGTTTATAATTAATATAAACATAAAAAATGAATATTTGGTATTTTATCATTTTAGATATTTTAACTTTAATTTAAACCTGAAGAGGGAGATAATCCAAGGCTCTTATATGTAAATTTAATAATATAAAAAATAGTGTACTTTTTTTTTACAATCTTATATATAAGATTATCTCCCCCTGAGTTACTTATTTTATTTAATTTTTAAAGGTCTATAGCTCTTAATGAAGCCTTTTAAGACGATTTTTAAAGATAAACTTAACTTAAGTAAGATCAAGTCACAATTTAGACTTAGAGAATTAAATCTTAATTCTTTATTTTAGTGCTTAGATGTAAAAACATTTCAGTCGTAAAATTAGTAATAAACCTAAAGGCCGGACAGTCTTAATACATAAATATAGTGTTAAATGTCTGCGAAAAAAAATTTAATAAACTTGGTAATTAAATTTTCCTTAATCAATTAGCTCATTCGGTTAATAAAATTAATTAAATTAAAAGAATTCATCTAAAGTTCATGTGGTATAAAAAATTCTTTTAAAGTAAATTTGGTTAATTTTATTAAAAAAAAAATTGATTTGGTAAATAAATAAGTTCATAGCGTAAATTAACTCCTGTGGATATTATATCTAATATCCATTTAATATGTTTCCATTAAAAAGAAAATTCTTTTCATCTTTCAAGTCCCTTAATAAATGTTTAGTTTATTTTGAGATAAACATACCTAATCCTCATCCATTTGTAACTGAGAGTTTCCATTGTGATATTTCCCAATTTATTGCTGATATAAGTGCACTATTACCTCAATTTTCGGATTTTATAACTCAGTTTAATAATGTTTTGAGTGAATCAGGTATTAATGTAATAACAGATTCAAGTGGCAATATGAGTATCGAAGTACCTAAAAATATGCCTGATTCAACTGCTAAGAATTTTAGTACTAGAATAGGTATAATTGACCGTTTAATAACATTGCGCGGGGAAGAAATAGATAGTTTATTTGAACAAGCTAAGATGGCTGAAAATAAATTAAAAATGGAAGACCCAAATTATATTTCTCAAATAACAGTAAAGTATGAAGAATATAAGAGATTAAAAGCTTCGTATAAACACTAATGTTATTTATACTTAAAAAAAATTTTTAACACTAATGTTATTTATACTTAAAAATTTCTAACACTAATGTTATTTATACTTAAAAAAATTTATAACACTTTATATTTTTTAAGTATAAAAAAAAATTCTTATTAGTTTAAGGGTAGAACCAGGTACTTCTAATACCTTAGTTTTAGTTCGAATCTAAAATAAGAATAGAGTAATTTAATTAAATTATAATTAAAGTATATCCATATTATAGTATACAAATACTAATTTTCAAATAGATGTAAGAGTGAGTAATAGGTAAATATTTTACTTAAATTTTCAGATTTTCTATGTTTATTTGTATATAATAAACAGGGAGTTTATATTTTTATAGATTTCCTAGTATTTTAGTAACTATTATTAGTATATTAATATAATATCTAAGTCCGATAATTATCTTTAATAATACTTCTTAATATAATCTTGAAAATTAATAAGGATTAATTTATTATAAAGTGTTTTAATTTAAAGAATAATTTAAATTATTAAATTAATTATTCAAAAATATAAATTATACTTTATAATACCTAAAAAAATAAATTTTGTTGAAATTGATTGTATGGAACATTTTTGATTAAATAACTAAATTATATTTAAATAATAAAAATTAGTTATTTTGAGTTAATATTAATTAATTAAGCAAAAAAGTTAGTTTAAGATGATTAAAATATAATAATATTTTAAATGATTACAGGATAATCAATATTAATGCTAATGCTTATAACGTATTTAATTATAAAAAAAAGAAAATGCCTCAATTAGTACCTTTTTATTTTATTAATGAAGTAACTTTTACTTTTTTCATTTTAGTTGTAACAATTTATATGCTATCTAAATATATCTTACCTAGATTTGTTCGTTTATTTTTATCTCGTACTTATCTTTCTAAACTAAGTGGAACTGCTAAATAATTAAAGAAGTTAAAAAAAAATTAATCTGTCTATACTTTAGAATAATAAGTACATTAATTATAATACAAAATACGTACAATATATTATTTACATCCTCTTTTTTATTTAGATCTTCTATTTCTTTAATCTTTTCTAAGTATTCTTTTTGTTCAAGTATTCGGTTTTATTTTGCCTAGTTTATTGGATTTTTGTTTTTTGAATAAACTTTTAAAGTTTATTTATCTGAAAATCACCTTCTTTCTAAGGTTTCAGACGCCGATAAAATTTACATAGTATATGGATTTTATTTTTTAAGACTTATTTTTTTCAGTTTAAAGTAAATGGATACTTTGAATTTTTTTAATGTTTACACAGAAAAAGCTGAAATACTTAGCCCTTTAGACCAATTCGAAGTTAGAGATTTATTAAGTATAGATTTACCTATAATAGGAAACTTACATTTTTCTTTGACTAATATAGGATTATATTTGACTGTAGGTTTTATTTTCATATTAATTTTAAGTTTATTGAGTACAAATTATAACAGATTAGTGAGCAATAAATGATCAATAGGTAAAGAAACCTTATATGCTACAATATATAGTATTGTAACAAATCAAATAAACCCTAAAAACGGTCAAGTATATTTCCCTTTTATTTATGCATTATTTATTTTTATTTTAATTAATAATTTAATAGGAATGATTCCTTATAGTTTTGCATCAACTAGTCATTTTGTTTTAACATTTGCATTAAGTTTTACTATTGTTTTAGGTGCAACTATTTTAGGATTTCAAAAACATGGTTTAGTATTCTTTTCTCTTTTAGTACCTGCAGGTTGTCCTTTAGCTTTATTACCTTTATTAGTTTTAATAGAGTTTATTTCTTATTTAGCTCGTAATATTTCATTAGGATTAAGATTAGCTGCTAATATTTTATCAGGTCATATGTTATTAAATATTTTAGCTGGTTTTACATATAATATTATGACTAGCGGTATTATTTTTTTTTTTTTAGGACTAATCCCTCTAGCCTTTATTATAGCTTTTTCAGGTCTAGAGTTAGGGATTGCTTTTATTCAAGCACAAGTTTTTGTAGTTTTGTCATCTGGTTATATAAAAGATGCTTTAGATTTACATTAGAAATGATGAAAAATACTATAACATCTTTTTTAAACCTTGTTGATTCAATTTTATTTCATATATTTCAAAGTAATGATTTACATTTGAAATTAGATTTATTACTATTCGCTAGTTCTAATTCTGCTAACGAGGATAATTCTGATGAAGGTGGACCATCTAATCCTCAAGCTGGTGAATCATTTAATCCTCAAGCAGATGGGCCCTCTAATACTGAAGGGGATAATATTGGAGAACAAAATCCTCCTCAAGCACCTTTAGAGGATGCAATGTCTGAAGCTGGAGATGATGCAGGATATGGAAGTGATTCTGTTGAGCCGCAGGCTAGATATGATAATGAACATGATTCTGAAAGAATTCTGCCATCTCGAGATATCCCTAAGGGTAATATACCTGAGGCGAATTTGCGTAGATTTATTCAATCAACAGCAGCTGACTGTCGTAATTTGACACCTGACTCCCCCAATTGAAGAAAAAATTATGAACTTCTTCGTGGGGAAATAGAAGAAAAACACGAACGTCCTGTAGGGCCGGAAGAGTTTCTTAAGGAGGATTTGGAAAAATACAGGGAAGAACACCAAGACCTTGTCAATGAACTTGCAAGGCGTAAAGAGGAAGGCCTAGTAGCTAATTCCCCTCCTAGGGAATACGATATTGAGAATCGATGAGAAACTTCGGCTGCAGAGTCCTCAAATAATACTGCTAATCAACAACCTTTTGCTTCAGCTAATTCTGCTAACCCTTCGGGAGATGATGTAAACCCTTCTTCTAGGCCAAGTTTTTTAGAAACTGTATTAAATGACAGTAGTCCTAGTCCAGCTCGGAATGAAGATAGTACTGTAGATGAAGCTAGTAATAGTAATAATCAAGAAGAAACTACAAAGACGAATGAAAAAGCTAAAAGTTCCAATGAAATAAAATTAGAAGATTTAGCCATAAACTCCCCAACCTCTAAAAGAAAATTTGAAGAAGAGGAAGGAGAATCTAGCACTCGACCATCTAAAAATTTTAAACAAAATTCTAGTGACGTTAATGGTGACTCAGAACCTTTTGATTTCGGTGGAGGAGATGATTAATTTTCTTTAATTTTATTTTTTTATATCTTTTAAAAATTTAAGTTAATAAATAATATTTAGTGATGGCTTGCAAAGGTTCTGTGTATTATAATTACAAATTTAATTTGTATTTAAGTAAATACAAATTAAATTTTATAAAAAAATTCTATATACAATTATATTAGGCTAACTTTAAGGTATTTTAGAGAGAATAATAAAAATTAATAAATTAATTTATTTTTAAATTAAAAATTTAGTAAACAATTAAGTGTTTAATATAAAAAAAAAGAAAATTCAAGCCTGTAGCGATACATAATTTTTTTTGTAACGAAAAAGTAATAGTTTTTGAATTTAATAAAATTAAATTTTTTTTTATAAGCACATATCTGTATATCCATTAATATACTTTTTATGTAAACGTATATTTACATTAATTATTTTAATCAATAATTATTTGCCTTTGGAGACTTAACTTGAGATTATCTTGCATTGATATCCTCATTCCATTCATAATAATTTTATTTATAAAAATTTATAATTAATTATATTTATAAAAATAAATTATTAATTTTGTTGATTTTCTGAAACAGAAAATTACTTAAGTGATATAATTGATGTAAATTCAAATTTATCAATTATATCTTAAAAAAAATGAGTTTGGTGATGGCTCTGATTGAACGCTGTCCAAATGCTTGACACATGCTAATCGAACGTTTAATTAAACTTGAAAAAAAGTATTTAGCTTCCTATATTTATATATAGCTAAAGGATTAAAAGTGGTGAACAGGTGAGTATTAGATAATCAGCTGAACTTAAAGTGAGGGGAAAAATCCCGCCATATTAATAAAAGGAATTCAAGTACTGCTTTAAGAAGATCTCAGATTTATCGTAGAGATAGGTGGTTGTTAAGGTAATGACTTAACAAGCCGGACTCTCTTAGTCGAAGCTGGAAGGTTGATCGACCACATTGGGGATGAAAAAATCCCAAGGCAAGTACGTACAGCAGTGGGGGATCTTGGTCAATGGCCTAACGGCTGAACTGGCAACTTGGAGGAACGGCCTACCTTATAAACAATGCTATATAAGGATTAAAATGAAAGAAATTAATGGCAATGTTTATTAATTTTAAATTACAAATCTGTACGTAAATAAATAATATTAATGTTTTTGCATTAATATTATCTTTACGTCTTTGCATAAAAAGGAATTGTGATAAAGAAGGCAAATTGAATTAATCAAATGAAGTTCTGTTTACGAATCGATAATGACGATAAGTATATATGTCTTGACCAATTACGTGCCAGCAGTCGCGGCAATACGTAAGAGACTAGTGTTATTCATCTTAAATAGGTTTAAAGGGTACTTAGACGGTAAAGAATACTTTATAATAAGAACGTTTTACTAGAGTTTTATGGGGGAAGATAGTACAAATGGAGTAGCGATAAAATGTGTTAATACCAAAAATTGGACTGGCAACGGCGTAGGCGATCTTCTATGTAAAAACTGACGTTGAAGGACGAAGGCATAGGGCGCGAACAGGATTAGATACCCTAGTAGTCTATGCAGAGAATGATGAATGTCATAAGTTAGGTTGTTTAAACCTGGCTTATAAATGAAAGTGTAAGCATTTCACCTCAAGAGTAATGTGGCAACGCAGGAACTGAAATCACTAGACCGTTTCTGACACCAGTAGTGAAGTATGTTAGTTAATTCGATAATCCGCGAAAAACCTTACCACAACTCGAATTGAATTACAAAGTAGATTGAAATTACAATTGAAGTAATACAAGATGCCTCTCGGGGCTACAAGCGTTGCACGGCTGTTTTCATTAATGTTGTGAAACTGCGGATCCGTCCGTGAAATTAACGTAAGCCCTAACTTTATTTATGAATTTAATTTTGATAAAGTTTTCTGCTAAGAAAATGGTTAGATAGAAGGGACTAAGACAAGTCATCATGGCCTTTATGTTGTGGGCTTTAGACGTGCCACGTATTCCCTAACAAAGAGAAGCAAAAATGTGAATTTAAGCTAATCTCACAAAAAGGGACAAAAATAGGATATGGATAGTAGCCTGAAACTCGGCTATTTGAATAAGAAATTACTAGTAATCGTGAATCATCACGTCACGGTGAATTAACCTTTGGATTGGTACTAACCACTCGTCACATGCTGAAAGGAATTGGTGCAATAAGTTTGCTCTTCTGTTTTAAAAAAGGGGTATAACTGAATATCTAGATTAAAATGGAATTCTTCGTATGCGCGGTTCTAATTAGTGTAAAGTCGAAATATGGTTCGTGTAGTGGAAGTTGCACGGGATTTATTGAACTTATCTTAAATCGAAAATTATATTATTTGGGCATTTAGTTTAATAATTTTTATTATAGATTAAATGCCTAAAGGAGGGTCCCTTTATTGGTAAGAAGGGTTGAGCTGTAAACTCAATAGCTATTGTTGCTTTAAGAGTTCGAATCTCTTGTCTCCTAAATATAAGTCTCTATAGCTCAACGGTAGAGCATAATACTGTTAATATTAGGATAAATGTTCGATTCATTTTAGAGGCTAAATGTTCTTCGGTAACTATTTCATACCAAAATAATTAAAAACCTAAATGGTAATTTCAACAAGAAGTCTCTTTCAAGATCACCCGTATCATTTAGTATCACCCTCACCTTGACCTTTAAATACTAGTTTATGTTTATACATAATTACTACAGGTGCTGCTTTATCTATGCATTCTTTCTATAATGAATATTATTTTGTTTATTTAGCTACTTTTTTAGTTATAGCTTCAATGTCTTTTTGATTTCGTGATGTTATAACTGAAGGTACATTTATAGGAGATCATACTTTAGCTGTGCAAAAAGGTTTAAACTTAGGGATAATACTATTTATAGTATCCGAAGCGTTATTTTTTATGGCTATTTTTTGAGCCTTTTTTCATAGTGCATTGACTCCTACTGTAGAATTAGGGGCCCAATGACCACCTTTAGGTATAGAACCTATTAATCCTTTTGAGTTACCTCTTTTAAATACTGTGATATTATTATCAAGTGGTGCTACTATTACTTATGCACACCATTCATTAATTCAAGGAGAGAGAAATGGTAGTATTTATGGTTCTATATTTACAGTGTTATTAGCTATAATATTTACTATTTTTCAATATATAGAATATAGTGTTTCATCTTTTACTATTAGTGATGGTGCTTTTGGTACTTGTTTCTTTTTTGGAACAGGTTTTCATGGATTACATGTTATAATAGGAACTATCTTTTTAGCAGTAGGTTTATGACGTATTTATGAATACCATTTAACAGATAATCATCACCTAGGATTTGAAGGAGGTATTTTATATTGACATTTTGTTGATGTTGTTTGATTATTTTTATTTGCTACTATTTATTATTGAGGTTCTTAATTTTAATAATATATTTAGTAATTAATTAATTTTAAGGGATTTTAGTATAATAATTAATTTTTTCTTTTAAGGGATTTTAGTATAATGGTATTACATGTGACTTTTAATCATTAAGAAATCAGTTCGAATCTGTTAAGTCCTAATTTTCATAATAAACGGTTATCATTTAATGGTAGGATTACTGTCTTCCAAACAGAGTGTGTTGGTTCGATTCCAACTAACCGTAATTAGAGATCTATTGGTTTAAATGGTATGACACTTCCTTGTCACGGAAGCTGATGTTGGTTCGAATCCAACATAGGTCGGATATGAATATTTAATAAGTTCTTTAATTATATTTAAATTAAAGACTCTAGGAAAGATTGCCATAGGTAGGGCGAGTCATTTGCTAAATGGTATCTAATAGATGTAAGAGTTCGAATCTCTTTCTTTCCGAATATCTTTATATTTTTAATTATTATAATTAATTAATTGAAATTTTGATAAATAATATAAATATTATTTATATCAATATAAAAAAAGTATAATTTAATGGTAAAATAGGAAGCTTCAACCTTCAATTTCTTAGTTCGAATCTAAGTACTTTTGATATTTTTTATAAGAGAAATTAGCTTAATTGGTAGAGCAACCGTCTTACACACGGAAGGTTGGGAGTTCGAGTCTCCTGTTTCCCAAAGATTCTTTAACTTAACAGGTAAAGTGCATTTTTGATAAGAATGTTATTCAAGTTCAAGTCTTGAAAGAATTAAAGAGGTGAGTTGACCGAGTGGTTTAAGGTGGCTAATTTGAGCTTAGTTAAAATTTTTTTTCATAGGTTCGAATCCTATACTCTCCGGGGAGGTATTTCGTCTATCTCCATAATTCCAACCATATAGATAATGTTTAATCAGTAACCGGATATGCGTAGTTCTCTAAGGTTTACCTCTAAACATGATGTTTCGTATTTCAAGAGTCAGGAGCTAGCCGCAATATTTTAGATCCAAGGGGATTTATTGTTAAACCGGTTAATGGGAGCGATTCATAGTTTATGTATAACCCTTATTATATAGAGCGGGAGTTATCTTAGTATAGCCCTTGGTCTGTTTATGCTAAGAGACAACTGAATACGTAGCTGACGAGTTTAAATCATCTGGAGTGAGATTTTCGAAATTCTTGCGGTTGGTGTCCGCTTATACCTTTAAGAAGTCAGACGGACTTAGAGGATGAATATAAGCTGATCCGGGTTATGGCCGAGTGGTAAGGCATTTTGTTTGGGTCGAAAATTTGCTAGGTTCGATTCCTAGTAACCCGAAATTTAAAGTAAAATTTTTTTTAAGTAAAATTTCTTATTAATAAGAAATTTGCTTAGAAATATAACGATATAAACTAAAAATATATATAATATATATAAGTATATAAAGAGATTATTATAGCGACTGGCTATGTATTAGGGAGCGGAATATTTTATCATATTTGAAATATTAAAAAATTTTAAGAATTTTAGAATTTTTTTTATAATGCAAAAAATTTTTTTTGTATTATAATATTTAATAAAGTAAATACCAGAAAATGATATACACTCTAAGAGAAATCAGATAATAAACGAAGCGAATTGAAATATCTTAGTAACTTCAGGAAAAGAAATCAAAAGAGATTCTATAATTAGTGTGAACGAAAGTAGATTAGTCTAAAAGTAAAATGGAAATCAAACTGTTTGAAAATTATGGGGAACCTTCCTCAAAGACTAAATATAATACATAAGCGATAGTAAATAAACCCGTGAGGGTGGTGCAAAAAATAGTAATTTTATAAGCAGCTCAAATAATATTTATAAAGTAAGAGCGTACCTTTTGCATAATGGGTCACCAAGTTAACATTAAATGCGAGCAAAAATTGCGTAGTTAAACCGATCATAAAGGAAAATGAAAAGTATTTAAAGTTAAACCCGAAGCCTAGTGATCTTACTATAGTCAGGACTATAAGGGTCCGAACGGGTTATCGTTGCAAAGATATCCGAAGAACTGTGGTAAGCAAAGTGAAAGACAATTCTGACTAGGATAGCTGGTTTTCTGCGAAACCTATAATAGTAGGCAATTTAAAGTAACATTAGGCAGGTACAGAACTTAATCTCAGACAAGATGTATTATTTTACACGGAATAATATTTGTGTAAAAATACATTTTATACTTGTACATATTGGGGGATCGTGAAGATTTTACCGGTGAGTATGTAGACTCGAAATGGTCACAATGTATCTTGAATTATCAGACATAGAATGATAAGGTTGTATGTCAAAAGGGAAACAGCCCAGAACAAAAGTTAAGGTTCCAAAATTATTATTAAGTGAAATTAAGAAGGTTTTTATATAAGTCGACAAGGAGATGGGCTTAGAAGCAGCCATAATTTAAAGACCTCGTATCAGAGCGCTTGTTAAATCTTAAAAGCATCGAAAATTTAACGGATCTAAATAATATACCGAAACTTTGTCCACATTTAAAAATAAAAAATTTTATTTTAATTTAGTGGGGTAGCAGAACATAGGGTTAATATAAGAGTTTTCTTTTTTAAAGAAGATTATAAGATAACTCTAGGGAGAATGGTGACATGAGTAGCAATAAAACAATATGTTCGCCTAAAGCTTATGGTTAATATTAAGTAACGGCCTCTAAGTTAATAGCCTAAAGGCTATAACGATGAGAAAATCTTATTACTTTCAAGGACAACATTTTTAAAGTGAAAAATGTGCTGGAAAATTTAGTAATATTTATTACTTTCAATTACATGATAAAAAATGTACTGAAAGTGGTATAAAACCGTACCTAGAGACTGAAACAAGTAAGCTAGTAGAGAATACGAAGGCGTAAGAGATAACAATCATAAAGGAACTCGGCAAATTGACTTCCGTAACTTAGGGATAAGGAGGGCTCGTTCTTTCCAATTAATACTGGATAAAAATGAAGAAGCATAAAATAATGTTGTACGACTGTTTAATTAAAACACAGCACTTCGCCAAAATGAGAAATCTAAGTATTGAGTGTGATGTCTGCCCGATGCCGGCTGGTTAACGAAATTTATCAAAACTTTAAAAGGTTTGGTTTTGTAGGAACCCCCGGTCAATGGCGGCCTTAACGTGAGGGTCCTAAGGTAGCGAAATGCCTTGGCCGTTAAATGCGGTCTTGCATGAATGATGTAACGATACAACAGCTGTCTCTATGATTGACTCTGTGAAATTGGAATAACTGTGCAGATACAGTTTACCTCTAGTTAGACGAGAAGACCCTATGCAGCTTTACTGTTATTAGCTTTTGAATACGACCAGGGCAAATTATGGTGATCGATTTTGATTTTATACCTTTATTTGTTTATCGTATTATAATACTCTTGAATAAAGAGAACAGCGGTTAAGAGACAGTTTATGCGGGGCACAGACCTCATAAAGAGTAAATGGGAGTGTCTAAACACATACTTAGTTTTACAAATATTTGTAAAGCATGTTTTTTAAGTCATTTGATTTAGGTTTGCTATTAAACTTTAGGTTTAATCGAATGGGCTATTTAATGGCCTATAAAGCCTAGGTACGATTTCAACTATAGGCAAATTAGTTGTAGTTTAAAAATATTATGAGTTTTTCTATTATTTTTATTAGTTATTAAAAATTTATTTTTTAATAGTAATGTTAAATACTTTCCAAGTTTAATGGTTAAATCGTACTCTACTGTTTGATAAACAACAAATCTTACAGTCGTGTAAGCGGGGCATAGGATCACTAGACACAGAAAGGAATGGTCTTGGATTTTTGGAAAAGCTACGCTAGGGATGTTTGTCCTTCAATATTATGGCAGCGTAAACGCATGCGTAAACGCAAGCCCTATAATAATTGAAAAATATATTGGGTTAATTTCAAGAATTATTTGAAAAATCTTTTCAAATAAATTTGAAGCGAAATTTATCTTAGCAGAAAAAATACTTTAAGATAAAAACGTTCAACGACTATAAGGTGAGTATTGCTAACAATAATCCTTTATAAATGCCCAACATTTTTATTACATAAAAATTTTTGAGCTATAATTTTAAGCTCGTAATACATAATATAGTGAAGATAGAAAAAAAATTGGATAAATTAAATTCTATATTTAAAAAGAAAATCAATAATAAATCTAAATTAATACCTTTTAATACTATGGTAAATGATGTTGGTCCAACCAAATATTTTCCTGCAAGTTCTAAAGAATGAAAGGATAGTATATATTTTTTTAATCATAATAATATAAAAAATTTACCTTCTAATCATATTAATATAAATAAATTATTAACATCTTATTTTCATTTTTCTTTAAAAAAAGCTTTCGTTTTAAGTAAATATATTTCATTAAAACGAAAAAAAAAAGCTTTTAATAAAATTCTTATTAGTAAAGCTGAAATTAAACATACTAATTCTAAATCAATTATAACTGTGTTTATTTATAATAAAGAAAAATTAATTTTAATAAAAAAAATAAAAAAAATTAAAAAATTAATTTTTATTATAATAAATATGGTTATTAGTTATATTTTTAGATTAAAATATTTACAAGTCAGTTGAAATAAAATAATAAATAAAAAACAGAAAAATAAAAGAAAAATAAGAAAAATCTTAGTTTTAAAATTTGTTAAACGTTTTGGCCTATATAAATATTTTGTAAAAAGATTAAAAAAATTATTGTATGAACATTTAATGATTATTAGAAGATATAAATTAAGACTTAATGTTAATAAATATAAATTTGAAGAGGTATTTATTTATAAATTAAGTACAATTATAAGTAGATATTTTAATCATGGTTTAAATTTAACTAGAAGAATAGAATTTAATATTATAAATTTAAAATCTATTGCGCACAATACTGATATATTTACTCAACTTTTAAAAAAAAGATTAATTCCTAGAAACGCTAAAATACTACGAAATATGAAATTTATGTTAAATAAAGCTAAAATACCTATTTTAAATAGGATAAAAGAAAAAAGTAGAGTTATTAAGAGTTTAGATATGAATTTATTAGAAAATAAATATAAAAATCTAAATATAAATTCTATAATAGGATTGGATACTAATAATTTAGATTTAATATTAAAAGGATTATATAGTAGTAGTATTTTATTTAAAAAAAAGAGAAAATATATGAACAGTAAATTAATAGTTAAAAACAATTATGAAATATATAACACTATTTTTAATTCTATTAAATATAAACATATGGCTGGTATGAGAATAGAAGTTAAAGGTAGATTAACTAAACGTAGAAGAGCAGATAGATCTCTATATAAAGTATTATGAAAAGGGGGATTAAGAAATATAGATTCAGCTTATAAAGGATTATCTTCGGTAAACTTTAGAGGTTACAGAGCATCTAATGTAGAATATTCTATAATCACTTCTAAACGTAGTGTTGGAGCTTTTGGAGTAAAAGGTTGAATAAGTGGTAAATTATAAAATGTATTAAAAAAAAATGTATAATAAAAAGTGAAGAAATAGTCTGAACCATTTTGTGAAAAATGGAAATAAAAAAAAAGATTTTTTTGATAACAAGTTGAACAGGCTAATTTGCGCAAGAGTGTGCAAAATGAGTGCGCGGTTTGGCACCTCGATGTCGGCTTAACTTATCCTCATGGATGCAGGAACTATGTAGGGTGCGACTGTTCGTCGATTAAAAAGTTACATGAGCTGGGTTAAATACGTCGTGAGACAGTATGGTTTCTATCTTCTAGGGGGAATTAGAATATAATAAGGAGTAACCTTGTACGAAAGGAACGTGGGGGTATATTATTATTCTATTTTTTACTTGTAAGAATTAGGATAATTAATTTTATTAACCTATGGTTTACCTGTTGTTTATGTGCCCTAAGTATTAATATTAAGCGTAAGCTCTATATTAGTGAGTTAATTATTAACTCCGTGGGATGTTACTGTCACTTAAGTAAATATATAGCATAGGCACGGCAGGAAAGCTAAGTTAGACAGAAATAAGTGCTGAAAGCATATAGGCATGAAGTTTACCTTAAGATATTTCTTAAATATGCGTAAAAAAACATTACGTAATAGGCTTTGTTTGTAATAATCTAGAGATTTTGAGAGACTTAGTACTAATTAGATAAATAACTGAATATTTGGTACAGTTTAATTCTGTTTATATCTTTATTTACTTGAGTAATACTCAAGTTAACAATTGCTTGGTTAGCATAAAAGAAATGCGAGTGTTTTGTAATCATTAGAAGCAAGGGCAGTACTTGCACTGAGCTTTTATTTATAAGTTCAAGGATTAGTAGTCAAGTGGTAAGACGTAGCTCTTTCAATGCTACCATCATGGGTTCGATCCCCATCTAGTCTAACTCTATAAAATATTTATTTAAGGCGCAAGCTCTAAAAATATATTACATTATAGAGGCTATAGCTTAATTGGTAAAGTGTACTGCTCATAACAGTAATCATAAGTGTTCAACTCACTTTAGCCTTAAAAATGCGGATTAGTGTAATTAGCAAACATCTTTGGCTCATGACCAAAATATAGAGGTGCGAATCCTCTATCCGCGTATAAATCCGAGTGCTGGAATAGGTAGACAGGGTAATCTTAAGATTTACTGAAGAGATTCATGAACGTTCAAGTCGTTTTTCGGATAAAAAAAGGGGATATAGTTTTCAATTGGTAAAACGGCGACTTTGCATGTTGCAGTCTCAGGATCGTAACCTGATATCTCCAAGATTAATTATTTTAATTTAAGCTTGTGAAGCTCAATTGGTTGAGCAGGGCAGTGAAGTTGCCTTGGTTGTAAGTTCAAGTCTTATCATGAGCATATACTAAACTAAATATAATGGATCTGCTGGAATAGGTAGACAAGCCCTGCTTAGGACGGGGTGGTAGTAATACCGTGCAAGTTCAAATCTTGTGATCTATAATTAATCCTAATTTTTTTTTGTTATAATTATATGTTTACGGTATTAATCCGTAAACCTTAAAGTTTTGGTGTTCTAATTATATGTTGTAGACTAATAGGTAAGTCATAAATTTTTGGTGTTTACAAGTGAGTGTTCGAATCACTCCAACATAATTTATTTTTAGTTTAAAATATAAATAGGTGGATATAGTTCAATAGGTAGAGCAACTGTATGTGGCACAGTAAGTTCCCTGTTCGAATCAGGGTATCCTCCCTAATACTAGGATAGTTTAATAGGTTAAAACATTAATTTCATACATTAATAATGAGAATTCGATTTTCTCTCCTGGTTTATACCGTTGGTACGGTGTTTATACAAAATTAATACCTAAAAAAAAAATGCTTTTAACTTCAATATTATTTTTATTAATTTCTAATGCTGTTTCTTTAAGAAGGGATATTTCTATATTGTTTAATAGAGTAGCTATATTTATATTATTTTATGTAATTTTACATGAAGTTATTAGTTTATCTATTCTAAATAAAGGCATAGGTTTGTATAGTAATTTACTTACTATAACAAATATAACACAAATTTTCCATATTTTTATATTTTTCATAAGTATATTAATTTTACAATTAACAAGTTTTTTTCCTAGAAAAGTCTTATTACCAGCCCATTCTTGATACAATAATTTATTTAATTATAGGATAGTTATATCAAATAAAACTAAACATTTAAATAAAATGGGTGAACATTTAAAAATAATAGAGTATCCTTTAATAATATTATTTATATTGAGTGGGGCAGTTTTTTTAATGTCAACAAGCGATTTAGTTTCTATATTTCTTTCAATAGAATTACAAAGTTATGGTTTATATTTATTAAGTACTATTTATAGAAATTCAGAACTTGCTACTACAGGTGGTTTAATCTATTTTTTATTAGGAGGATTAAGTTCATGTTTCATCTTATTAGGTACAAGTTTATTATATGCTAATTCAGGTACTACTAATATGGATGGATTATATATAATTACTAGTATAAGTGATGTAAGTAATAATGTTCAGTTTTGATATAAACCTAATTATATAAACTTTTCTTTATTAATTTTTACTATGGGATTTTTATTTAAAGTTAGTGCTGCACCATTCCATTTTTGATCTCCAGATGTATATGATGCTATTCCTACTATAGTTACAACATTTGTAGCTATTGTGGCAAAAATATCTATTTTTATATTTTTATTAGAATTAGTTTATTATACTAGTAGTTTTTTCTTTGAAGAAAATACTTTAAGTTCTAGTTCAAACTGAACTTTTATATTATTAATGAGTTCTTTATTTTCTTTAATTATAGGTACTGTTGTAGGTCTAACTCAATTTAGAATAAAAAGATTATTTACGTATAGTACTATTTCTCACGTTGGATTTATACTATTAGCATTAAGTATTTCTAGTATAGAATCTACTCAAGCATTTATTTTCTATTTAATTCAATATTCAATTAGTAATTTAAATGCTTTTGTTATATTAATTGCTATAGGATTTTCTTTATATTGTTATCATAGTAATAATAAAGAATATAGAGAATTATTAGATATTAGTAATTCTCCTGTACAATTAATTAGTCAATTAAGAGGATATTTCCATATAAATCCTTTTTTATCTTTGAGTTTAGCTATTACTATTTTCTCTTTCGTAGGTATACCACCTCTTGTAGGATTTTTTGCTAAACAGATGGTATTAAGTGCTGCTTTAGATAATGGTTATATATTTTTATCTTTAGTTGCTATACTTACAAGTGTTATAGGTGCAGTATATTATTTAAATATAATAAAAGAAATTTTCTTTTATTTACCTGAATACAATTTAGATCCTAATTTTAGTAAAAATTCTACAACAGATTTAGGAGTTTCTGCTTTTAATCCTGGTCATAGAGAAATAGTTATGTCTAGTTCTATTTCCCTTACAATTTCTATAATTACATTAGTAATTACACTTTTTATATTTATAAACACAGAATGATTAAGTATGGGTACCATATTGGTACAAATTTTATTTAAAACTTAAATGAGTAGCATGACTTTATTTATTTTATTTGTATCTATTATTGCCTTTCTTTTTTTAGCTATCAATTTCATACTTGCTCCACATAATCCTTATCAAGAGAAATATAGTATTTTTGAGTGTGGTTTTCATAGTTTTTTGGGACAAAATAGAACTCAATTTGATGTTAAATTTTTTATATTTGCTTTGGTTTATTTATTATTAGATTTAGAAATCCTTTTAATATTTCCTTTTGGGGTTAGTGGATATACTAATAGTATATATGGATTAAGTGTTGCATTAATATTTATATTTATTATAACTATAGGTTTTGTATTTGAATTAGGTAAAAGTGCTTTAAGTATTAATAGTAGACAAAAAATTAGTGATGACAATAAAATAACATCTAAACCCATTAACTTTATTAAGACTTTAAGGGGCGAGGTTTTGTAATATCGGTCCCCTTGTCCAATCTTTTTAAATATATTAATAACAAGATTAATAAAGTTTTTACTAATAATAATAATTACAATAATAATAATTACAATAATAA
>Ga0207667_10001407_pt1 | contig 30184 bp, 30 predicted proteins | sample KBSCornC52_FD_184301 | JGI IMG/M metagenome (GOLD analysis project Ga0207667, IMG submission 184301) | Corn rhizosphere microbial communities from Kellogg Biological Station, Michigan, USA - KBS Corn C5-2 (SPAdes) (version 2) | ecosystem: Host-associated > Plants > Roots > Rhizosphere > Soil ...
GAGACGTCGCTCGAGCTTGAATATGGCACCCTAGTGCCGATGCGCTACATGAATGCGGATCGGCACTTCAAGACGGTGTCCGTGTCGGGATGGTGCATGTGGCACGACCTTCGCACGAGCGCGCGATTTGGCCTCGCCGTCCGCAAGGCTATCGAGGAACGCTACGACGGCACCGTTGCGATCCTTGCAAGCGGATCGCTCAGCCATCGCTTCGCGAGCAACGGCACGGCCGAACAATTCCTGCACAAAGTGTGGGACCCGTTCTTGGAGCAAGTGGACCGGAGCGTCGTCGCCCTTTGGGAGCAGGGCGATTGGAAGACGTTTTGCGCCATGCTGCCGATGTACAACGAGAAATGCTGGGGCGAAGGTGGGATGCACGACACGGCCATGCTGTTGGGCGCGCTCGGCTGGGACCGATACCGCGGCAAAGCCGACATCATCACCCCGTACTTCGGCAGCTCGGGCACGGGACAGATTAATGCCGTCCTCCCCGTCGCACCATTGCCTGCCTGAGCCCGCAAAGGACAGCTCGTATGCCGCATCTGACACTTGAATACAGCGCCAATTTGTCCGATGGCGACAGCATGGCCGCGCTCTGCCGTAAGCTCGCGCAACGCCTGGGCGAACTGCGCGACGGCGACCGCGCCGTTTATCCGATCGGCGGTATCCGCGTGCGAGCCTTATGCTGCGAAACCTACTGCATTGCCGACGGCATGCCCGACGCCGCGTTCATGCATGCAAATCTGAAGATCGCGGCCGGCCGCTCGGAAGCCGTGAAAAGGGCGACGGGCAATGCGCTGTTCGACATCGTCAAGGAACACTTCGCCGAAACGTTCGAACGGCAGGGGCTGGCGCTTTCATTGGAGATCAATGAGTTCGGTGAAGCGGGGACGTGGAAACATAATAATTTGCATACGCGCCTGAAGCGCTGATGCGAAAGGACGACTGACTATGCTCGATCAGGCGACGATCCGCGAGCTTGCGGCGAAACTCGATTACGCGGAAAAGACGCGAACGCCGCTGCGTCATTTTTCGGCGGCGTACCCCGAGATGACGATCGACGATGGCTATGCGATCCAGCGCGAGTGGGTCAAGATCAAGCTGGCCGAGGGGCACGTGATTAAAGGCCGAAAGATCGGGCTGACTTCGCGTGCGATGCAGCGCGCGTCGCAGATCGACGAGCCCGATTACGCGCCACTGCTCGATAGCATGTTCATCGAGGGCGGCCGCGATATTTCCGTCGATCGCTTTATCGCGCCGCGCGTGGAGGTGGAGCTTGCGTTCGTTTTAAACAGGCCTTTGAAAGGACCGGGCGTTACGCTGTTCGATGTCCTCGATGCGACTGCTTATGTTACCCCGGCCATCGAAATCATCGATGCACGTATCGAACAGTTCGATCGCGAGACCCGCGCGCCGCGCAAGGTATTCGATACCATTTCCGATTTTGCGGCCAATGCGGGTATCGTCACGGGTGGCCGCCCGGTGCGGCCGATGGACGTCGATCTGCGTTGGGTCGGCGCACTGCTCTATAAGAACGGCGTGGTCGAGGAAAGCGGTCTGGCCGCCGCGGTACTCAATCATCCGGCAACCGGCGTCGCGTGGCTCGCCAATAAGATTGCACCGTACGGCGAAGCATTGAACGCCGACGACGTCATACTGAGCGGCTCGTTCACGGCGCCGATCGCTGCGTGCGCCGGCGATACGTTTCACGTCGATTACGGCTTGTTAGGCGGCATCTCGCTGCACTTTGTGTGAGTTTACAACGCTCTCCGGCACGGATTATTGGCGGATGTAGAATGGCGCGCATTCGCGGCTTGACACCGTCCGTGGCACGTAAAAGTAAATAGCACGGGCGGCGAGTCAACGCCGCGATCGTGACCAAGGTCACAGAAAGAGATGCGAAGAAACTTTTAGGCCAAAACAAGGACCTTCAATGAAAAAAACTTCAATCGTTCACGCATTGGTCGGCACCGTGTTGCTAGGTGTGATGCCGCATGTCTATGCGCAAAGCTCTGTCACGCTGTATGGCATTGTCGATACGAGCGTGCGCTATTTGACGAATGCGAATTCGAATAACGACAGCTTGATCTCGATGGGGGAGGGCGTGGAGACCCCGAGCCGTTTCGGCTTGAAGGGCAGTGAGGATCTCGGCGGCGGGTTGTCCGCGGTCTTCCGGCTCGAAAATCAATTCCAACTTTGGTCGGGTAGATTCGATAACAGCGGTAATCAGCTGTTCCAGCGCCATGCCTATGTCGGGTTGTCGAGCAACCGATATGGAACACTAACGTTGGGCCGCCAGCAGACGCCGCTGTTCGAAATGATGGGCAATATCTATGACCCGATGACCGTCGGCGATTACTGGCAGGACAGCTGGATATACAACCCGGTAGGCCCGTTCTTGACCACCAGCAATTCGGTGAAATACAGCGGCCATTTCGGTGGCCTTCAAATCGAGGGTATTTACGGCGTAGGCGGGGTGCCGGGCAGCGTCGGACAGAACAGCATGTACGGCTTCACCGCCTCGTATACGATCGGCGCGTTGTCTGCCGACGTCGGTTTCCAGCAGAACGACGTTTCGGGCAAAAAATTCAACGTCACGAACGTGAGCACGGCATATGCATTCACGCCCGCGCTGAAGGTGATGGCCGGCTGGCTGCATTCGCAGGACAATACGGGGCTTGCCGATCTCGACATGCAGCAATCGGGTGCGCCCGCACTGGCGCGCACCAGCCCGAATCGGATCGACGATAGCTTCTACGTCGGCTCGACATGGCAACCGAGCGCTCCGTTGACGCTCACGGCCGCGGGCTACTACGATCACGCGCGCAACGCGGCGAGGCTCGGCAATACGCTCGGTGTCGGCATCAACTATTCGGCTACGTTGCTTGCCGAGTACGCGTTGTCCAAGCGCACGGAAGTGTACGGCACCGTTGACTTCACGCGGGGGAATGGCGCGTTCCTGGCCGATTACCCGGGCCGTAACAACCAGACCGGTGTCGCGGTGGGCATTCGCAATATCTTCTGACGCCGCCGGCTCGGAAGTCGTTGCCGGCACGTCGATGGGGCAGCTGGACGGCGGCTGCCCCATCGGCCGTCATTGGATGCAGATAAGATTCAAATCGACGGTCCTGCGAAAGACGCATCTGTTCAGCCTCGGCACAAACGTGTACTCGTAGTACGCGTGCGTGGAGATGTGGATCCAATGACTCAAAACTTTCGGCATGGCGCTTACCTGTCAGTCAACTCGCCTCTGCGCCGAGGAACTGCTTTCGTTGCGCGCGGGATCATCCCCCTTCGCGTCACATCCGCGTATCGTTCGTCGTTGAGGCCTTGCTGCCTTACACGCTACGTTCTTCGCCGCGTAAGGCATGGCCGTCTAGCGGCCATGAGATAAAGGTAGGCTTGCCGCGCCTTTCGCGCCATTCTACGAACGGGTTGCCCGGCACCTGCATAGGCATGTGCCATTCATACGGGCGTATATCCGGATTGATCCCAGGTGGATGGCCGCTTCAACCGCTTCAGGGTTTCGGCACCGAGATGCGGTCGGCCGCCCGGCCATTGGACAGCACGCACATGATCGGCACGTGGCCGGCCGGCCGCCCGAGCGCGGCAAACGAAACGGGCCGTTTGCGTCCCATCAGAACGACGCGCGACCGAAGACGCCGGCGGTTTCGATAATGGAGGCGAGCCCGGCTTCGGCGAGATTGAGTCGACATAAGCGCCTTCCTGGGAAAAACCAAAAATCACTGCGCGTTGATAGGGACGGACGATTGGATGCCGATTTCTTATTTGGATAGTCGGGCGTGGCCGCTCGCGTCGAACGGCCACATACTCACGATATAAGAGCGGCGTCCAACACTCAAATCTACGAACAGGTGATCCGATTTGAACAATCGTGTCAGTCGATCATACTTTCGTATAGGGTGAGGGGCGATACGTTCGTATAGTGTATGTCCCGCCCATCGCGACCTAGACTGCCTTAGTGAATGCGCGCAGATGTGCCCCGATTGCGCTGCATCGCTCCACTGAGCGAGGAGCATCCCGCATGGGTACCGGCCGAACCGTTTGCGTCGTCGACGATGACGAGGCAGTCCGTCTCGCCGTCGCAAGTCTGGTGCGTTCGCTGGGCTGGGAGGCGGATATCTTTGCGTCGGCCGAAGCGTTTCTCGCGCAGGCACGCCTGAGCGAGACGACTTGTCTGATTTCCGATGTGCGCATGCCGGGCATGCCGGGTACGCTCATGCACGAGCGTTTGCTGCAACTCGGCTACTCGATACCGACAATATTCATTACCGCGTTCGCTACACCCGAACTATTGTCGAGAGTCGGCAGGGATAACGTTCTCGCGGTAATCGAAAAACCGGTGGAAGCGCATGCGTTAGCGCATTGGCTCAACGTTGCGCTGAACCGGCCGCGAGGTTCGACGTCGGCGCCGGCGGCGTGATATGGAGTGCCTGCGCTTTACGGACCAAATCGGCCAGCGAGCGAGCCCCCATCTTCTTCATGACCTGGCCGCGATGAATCTTGACGGTGATTTCGCTAAGGTTCATTGCGGCGGCAATTTGCTTGTTCAGCATGCCGGTCACGACGAATCCCAGGACTTCGCGCTCGCGCGGCGTTAGCGACGCATACGCCTCGCGCAGCCCCGCGCTCGCGCGTTCGGCGGCGAGACGCTCGCTGTCGCGCGTCAATGCGTTTGAAACGGCATCGAGCATGTCTTGTTCGCGAAACGGTTTCGCGAAGAAATCGATGGCCCCCGCTTTCATCGCTTTCACCGACATGGCAATGTCGCCGTGCCCCGTCATGAATATGATCGGCATCTGCAAGCCGTTTTTTGCCAATTCGTCCTGAAACGCGAGGCCGCTTTCGCCGCGCAGCCTGACATCGAGCACCAGGCAGCTGGGCGCGGGGTATTTAGGGAACGCAAGGAACGCTTGGGAGGATTCGAATGTTTCGACGTGTAGCCCGATCGAGCGGAACAGACTGCTGAGCGCAAGCCGCATCGCCTCGTCGTCGTCCAGAATATAAATGACGGGCCGAGCGTCTCCGGCCGCACTGCCTGCCGGCTTTTGATCCGAAACCAAACTCATGGAGTGGCCCTCCTGCGAGCCGACTTTTCGTCTCGTCTGTCGTATGCAGCCGGACCTGGCTGCTGCGCAGAGTCATTCTACGCCCACCCAACCCCGGCAGCCGGGCGTCTTTCGTTACGGCCGCGCCGCGATGACGGAGGCGTCGATATCACGCTCCGGCGTCGCCCACATCCGCCGAACACGCTATGCTTTCCTGTCCGTGAACATTCGCCCGGCTCATATCGCTGTCCGTGGCCGCGCCATGGCATGGCTCGACGAGCCGGACGTGACGGGCCTCGAGAAGTGAAGCGAGGTAGAGCGCGTACCATGGTGCTTTGACGGCCGGATCGGCAAACGCCTACTGGTCCTCAGGGTTATTCCTCCTGACTGTAGGTCGGCAACGAGCGCGATCATGGATAGACTGGCATGTTCGCTGCATGACGGTGCGAATATCGTCGGGGTGCTATTTGTAAAGTAGTAGTCAGTAGTAAACAGTAGACGTGATCGATCGACCCGATAGGGTGGTTGGGGGCGGCATGAGAGGCTTGCTTCTCGCGTGGGTATGCGCATGCGCGAGCATGCCTGGGATAACCGTGGCGCAGCGCGGCGTGGCGCCCGCATCAATATCGCTATCCGTTCCGGGATATGCCTCGGTGACGACAACGATACTCGAACCCGCGTCCGCACCCGCACCCGCAACGAGCGCCGTCGTCGCCATCTCGGGGAATACCCTTGCCGAAGCCCAGCGCGTCGTGGCTGCCGCCGAACGTTCGGCCGTCCCCTGGACCGGTCCGCGCACCGGGCCGCGCGCGCAAGGGGGAAAACATATCGCCATCGTGGCCGAAGATTTGCGTAACGGCGGCATTCTCGGTGTGATCGACGGCGCCGTCGAAGCGGCAAAGGCCATCGGCTGGAGCGTGAAGATTTTCGACTCGGCAGGGGCGCCGGACGCGCGGTTGACCACGCTTTCGAAGGCGCTGGCCAGCAGTCCCGATGGCCTGATCGTCGTCGGGGGCGATGCGCATGCGCTGTTGCCCGGATTACAAGCGTTTGCCGAACGGCGCATTCCCGTCGTCGGCTGGCATGTCGCTGCAAAGGCCGGGCCGGTGCCGGGTACGCCGGTGGCGATGAACGTATCGACCGATCCGCTCGAGGTGGCGCGCGTAACGGCGCTCGCGGCCATCGTGCAATCGGGCGGGCAGGCGGGCGTCGTCATCTTCACCGATTCCAACTTTCAGGTGGCGCGAGACAAGGCCAACGAAATGGCGGCTGTCATACGCTCGTGCAGCGGCTGCACGTTGCTCGAGGTGCGCGATCTGGCGATTTCGCGCTGTGAGGCACTGATGCCGGGTACGACGCAAGCGTTGCTGGCACAGTACGGCAAGCGCTGGACGTACGCGTTGGCGATCAACGATATCTACTTCGACTACGCTATTGCCGTGCTGACGCAGGCCGGGGACGCAAGCGGCGCCATGGCGATGCTTTCCGCCGGCGACGGCAGCGAATCGGCCTTTCTTCGGATTCGGGCGGGCACGTTTCAAACCGCTACGGTGGCGGAACCGCTGAACCTCCATGGATGGCAGTTGATCGACGAAACGAACCGGCTCTTTGCCGGGCAATCCGTCTCGGGCTACGTGTTTCCGGTGCATCTCGTGAATGCGAGCAATGTCGGCGCGGACGGCGGCGACCGTTTGATCTACGATCCGGCCAACGGCTACCGCGATATCTATCGCCACATCTGGCAGCATTCGTGAAATTTCCGTCCCCTCGGTCGCTCACCGCACAATTCGCACTGGTCGCTTCGTGCTTGGCCGCGCTCGTGGTGGCGGTCGGTGCCACGACGCTCTATTCGCTGACCGGTTCGGCTCATGCGCTGCGCCAATTGGCAGAAGATCGGCTCGCGCGCTTGCAGGATGGACAGGATCTCGCGCAGGAAACACTGACGATCGAACGCATGGCGTTGCAGTTGGCCAGTGACGATACGGTCGCGGCGGTGCTCCAGACCCAGCGGTACATCGTCGATCATCTGACATTGTTCGATAGCCTGGTCGACCGCTTGGCTTCTGCTCCGTCCACGCACGAAGATGTCGGTATCGACGCGCTGGCCCTGCATCGACTGAGCCAGCGTTTTCACAATACCGTCAACATCGAGGCGCAGGTGCGTGAGAGTGCGCTGGGGCGAGGACATCCGCCGCAGGCCGAGGCATCGTTGGCCGCCTTGGATCGCGATCTGCGGGATCAGGCCGGCGATCTTGCGGCCACGGCGCGTGACCAGTCCGACCAACTCACGAGCGAATATCGCAAAGCCGTTCATAAGCTGGCCATCGATGCCAATCACACGCGTGCATGGATCGTCGGCGAAATCGCCTTGAGCCTGGTGCTTGCGTGGTTGATCGCGCACGTCTTCCTCGGCCGTCACGTAGTGGGACGGCTGCGCATCGTCAGTCGTTCGCTGCGACACGGCGATGTCGATCGCCTGCCGGCCGGTGTCCCGGTGGGCGGTCGGGACGAGATTGCCGATATGGCACGGGCGGTCGAGCAGTTTCTCGAAGACCGGCGCCGACGCCGGCAGGTCGAGCACGCCTTGAAGGAGCTCAACGCCGAACTTGAAATGCGCGTCGCAGCGCGCACCGCCGAACTGAGTACGGCGCTCGCGGACCGGACTGCCGAGATCATCGAACGGCAGCACGCCGAGGAGGCCGCGCGGGCGAGCGAGCATTTCCTCGATAGCATCATCGAGAACATCCCGGACGTGATTTTCGTCAAGGACGCGGCGACGCTCAACTTCGTGCGCTTTAACAGAGCAGGCGAGCAACTGCTCGGCTATCGGCGCGAAGATCTGATCGGCAAGTCGGTGCACGACCTGTTTCCGGCCGCGGAGGCCGAATTCTTCGATAGGAAAGACCGCGACGTGCTCGCAGCGCGGCAGAGGGTGGACATTCCAGAAGAGCCCGTCATGACGCGCGATGGGCCGCGCCTCGTCCATACGATCAAAATCCCGATCGTCGATGTACGCGGCGAACCGCGATTCTTGCTCGGCATCTCCCGCGATATCACTGAGCAAAAGCGTGCGGAAGCCGAATTGCACGAGACGGAACGGCGTTACCGCGAAGTCCAAACGGCCCTGGCCCATGCCAACCGGGTCATGACGATGGGCCAACTGACTGCTTCCATCAGCCATGAAATCAAGCAGCCGATTGCAGCGACGGCCACGAACGCGCAGGCCGGTTTGCTTTGGCTGCGCGCCGAGCCGCCGAATTGGGAAGAGGTTCGGCAAGCGTTCGATCGAATCAACAAGGACATGAAGCGCGCGAGCGAGGTGATGAACCGAATCCACGGCCTCGTGAAGAAGGGTCCGCCGGAGAGGGAGGCGGTGCAGATCAACGAGGCCATCGGCGAGGTCGTCGCGCTCATGCGCGGCGAGATCGCGAAGCAGGGTGTTCGCGTGCGGACGGAGCTTGCATCGGACGTGCCGGTTATCGAAGGCGATCGCGTCGCCCTCCAACAACTGATGTTGAACTTGATCATGAATGCGGTCGAGGCGATGGGTGCCGTTGACGATGGGCCGCGCGAGATCACGATCGGCACGAGCCGCCATGACGCGGGTAGCGTCCTCGTTTCGGTGTCCGATTCGGGGCCCGGCGTCGCGGCTGCAGACGCCGAACGCCTTTTCGAGCCGTTTTATACGTCCAAGGCCGGCGGAATGGGGATGGGATTATCGATCTGCCAGTCGATCGTCGAGGCGCACGGGGGACGATTATGGGCGAGTGCGAATGTGCCCCGCGGCGCCGTGTTTCAGTTCACCTTGCCGGTGCCCGAAGCGGCGGCCGCAACCGGCCGCTAGGATGAGCGCTATGTCGCTTAGGCTACTTCGTCACGAATCGCAGGATGGCATCGACGATCATCTCGCGATGCTTCGCACGCAGCCGCGGATGCGAGGGATCCCGCCCGAATGCGGTGCCGAAGGTGGAGCGATTGCTGACACGATGGAAGCAAAGCGAGCTGATCATGAGGTGCAGATCGATCGGATCGAGATCGTCGCGAAACTGTCCCGCGGCGATGCCGCGTGCCAGTAGATCTTCGATCGTCACGATCACGCTTGCATTGCGGCTGCGGAACGTCTTCAACTGCTCGAGGTATTTGGCGCCGTGAATGTTCTCGATTGAGACGAGGCGCACGAAATCGCGATGCTTATCGTGGTAATCGAACGTGAATTCGACAAGCCGCCGCATGCCCTCGCGTGGCTCGAGTTCGCTCACGTGCAAGTCTTGCTCCAAGGCGCGGATGTCGCCATAGACCTTGTCGAGCACCGCTTCGTACAGCCCTTCCTTGCTGCCGAAGTAGTAATAGAGCATGCGCTTCGTGGTATTCGTGCGCTCGGCGATTGCATCGACACGCGCACCGGCAAGCCCCATCGCTGAGAATTCGGCCGTCGCCACTTCCAGAATGTTGCGCTTGGTTTCTTCGGGATCGTATTTACGTCGAGCGTCGGTCTTGACGCGACTACTGTTGGACGAGGCCGCCGGTCTTGCCATGTCGTGTTGCGTTTTCAGGGTGAATGCGCGCGATTCTAGCATGCGCATTCATCTGAAAACGGCCCCCACTGGCGGCTGCGTGCGGTGCGAAAACCGGCCGGGTTACAGCGCTATTCGTTTGATGTCGCCGACGATGAAGATATAAGAAGCCGCACCGATTAAGGCGATGACGGCAATAAATGCGAGCGCGCCGACGAACGAGCCCGTTGCCGCCACGATCAAGCCGATGACGAGGGGGGTGACGATGCCCGCGAGATTCGCCGCAACGTTGAAGATTCCCCCCGTCAAGCCGAGCATGCCGTCGGGTGCGATATCCGAGACCAGCGTCCAGCCCAGTGCCGCCATGCCTTGCGCAAAGAATGCAACCGACAGAATCGCGATCACGGCGATGTTGCTCTGAACGAAGTTAGCGAGGACGATCGTCGATGCCAACAGCAGCCCGGCGATGATCGGCAGTTTGCGCGCCACGTTTGCCGATTTGCCTCGGCGCAGCAGCCAGTCGGACAGCGCGCCGCCGAACATCACGCCGATCGATGCGGCGATGAACGGCATGATCGCGAAGAAGCCGATTTTCAGCCAGCCCATATGGCGTTCGGTCGCGAGATAAGTCGGGAACCACGTTAAGAAGAATACGAGCGTGGAGTTGCCTGCGAACTGACCGAGACAGATGCCCGTGAGCTGACGATGCTTGAGCAGCCGGCCGATGTCGCGCCACGCCATCTTGGCGTGCTTATCGGCCTGCTCGCCAGGATCACGTCGAGTGAGGCCGCCCCCCGCTTCGATGTAATCGAGCTCGGCGTCGTTTGCCGCCGGATGTTCGTGCGGCTCGCGATAGAAACGCCACCAAACGAAGCCGAAGACGATGCCGACGCCGCCCACGACGTAGAACAGCGAACGCCAGCCGAAGGCACCCATCAGTGCGAATAGAAGCGGGCTGAAGAAGGCGAGACCGATATATTCGCCGACCGTATAAGTGCCGGTCGCGAATGCACGTTCCGTTTGCGGGAACCAGGTGGCGACGATGCGGCTATTGGTCGGAAAGCACGGCGATTCGGTTACGCCGAGCCCGAGCCGGCAGGCGAATAGCGCGCCGATACCGGTGACCGTCCCCTGCGCGAGGGTGCAGAGCGACCAGAGCGTCATCGATAGAAAATAGGTCAGCTTGCTGCCGAATCGATCGAGAAATATCCCGCCAGGAATTTGCGAGGCGGTATAGCTCCAAGAAAATGCCGAAAAAATCACACCCATCAACGCCGCATCGATGCCTAGTTCTTTCGTAAGCTGCGGCGCGGCAATGCCCAGCACGGTGCGATCGAGATAGTTGATCATCGTGCCCGCGGCCAGCAGGCCGAGGATTCGGTAGCGAGCGCGCGAGCGACGCATCGCCGCCGATTGCGTGGCCGCTTGCAAGGGTGCGGGACTTATCGAGCGCGGCGAAATCGGGGGTGCCATGTGTTCTGTCTCCTATCGATCTTGAGTCGTTATCGTTCTCGGGTGCCTAGCAGGAAGCGATCGCTTGATGCTCGAGCAGCGTTTGCAGATGCGCGAACATTCGGTCCGCCTCAGGCTCTATGCCGGTAAAGATGCGCAGGGCATCCACGGCTTGGTAGACAGCCATGCCACCGCCGCTCAGCGTACGGCAGCCGGCATTTTCAGCGGCCTCGATGAGCGCCGTGCGAATCGGGAAATAGACCACGTCGGCCACCCAAAGCGAGCGGTGCAGCAACGGCGCGGGCAAAGGCATGCCTGGAAGCTTCGCCATGCCCGTGGGGGTCGCGTGAATCAGCCCGGTCGCCTCGCGCATCGCATTGGCGAGCGAGCCGCCCGACACGACTTTTGCCGATGGGAAACGCTGTTGTAACTGTGCGGCGAGCGCGCCGGCGCGCGCCGCATCGACATCGAATAGCGACAGATGCTGCACACCCAGGCTCAATGCCGCATCGGCTACAGCGGCCCCGGCGCCCCCTGCGCCCAGTTGAACGACGCGCGCAAGCGATGCACCGGGCAGGCCACGCTCGAACGAGCGTTTGAAGCCCGACCAATCCGTGTTGTAGCCGATTCGCTGACCGCCTTTGAACAGCACCGTGTTGACCGCACCCAATGCGCGGGCGTCGTCGGACAAGTCGTCGAGCAGCGGAATCACCGCTTGCTTGCACGGGTAGGTGATATTCAGTCCGTCGAACCCCATGCGCTCCGCGGCCGTTAGCAGATCGGGCAACGCGTCCAGATCGAGACGCAATGCTTCAAGATCAATGCGCCGGTATACGTAGTTGACACCTTGTTGTCGCGCTTCTTCTTCATGCATCGCCGGGCTCAGCGAGCCGCCGATGCCCATGCCGATCAGTCCGACGAGGAATGAGCGTGTTCCCTGATTCGCAAAAGTCCTCACAACCCCTCCTAAAAGCGAACATAGCGCCGCAAAGCATCATGCGTCGACGAGTCCGGAATGCTCGCAAGTGTGCTACCGATCCGCTTGCAGGTCATGCTAGGGTTTTCGAGAATTTGTACCAACTAGTTAGTCCATATACAGTTCGACTGTTCGTCTGAGCGAACGTACCGGCGTTCCGTTGCCGTTCGCTTTCATCCGGCGTCGGGTGCGGCAGGGCGCAGGCGGGCGCACGCAGGTTTCATTCGCCCGGCCGATCAATCAGAGCAAGCCCCTTCTCTAGGCCCATGAAGAATCGTCCTTGCGCTTACCGCGTAGCCCCGTTGCGGCGATCGATCGCCACCGTTTCGATCAGCGGCACGCTGGTCGAAAAGCTGCGCGCGATTCACGCAGCCGGATTCCGATCTGTCGAGATCTTCGAGAACGACCTTCTTTACCATGACGGACCGCCGGCCGACGTTCGGCGTATCGCCGACGATATGGGACTGGAAATCGTGCTGTACCAGCCGTTTCGCGATTTCGAAGGCGTCGGTGCGGCGCACCTGGCGCGCAATCTCGAGCGGATCAAGCGCAAGTTCGATGTGATGCATGCACTCGGTACGGATCGCCTACTTGTCTGCAGCAGTGTGTCCGTCGACACGATTGGCGAGGACGGGCTGATCGCCGAGCAACTCGGCTTGCTGGCGCAGCACGCGCAGGCGGCGGGCGTGACGGCGTGCTACGAGGCGCTCGCGTGGGGGCGGCACGTCAATTCATATCGCCATGCGTGGCGGCTGGTGAGTACGGTCGATCATCCGAATCTCACGCTGGCACTCGACAGTTTTCATACGTTGTCGATCGGCGATTCACTGGACGAAATCGAATCCATCCCGGGCGATCGAATCGGATTCGTACAGATCGCCGACGCGCCACGCATGAACATGGACGTGCTCGAATGGAGTCGCCACTACCGTTGCTTTCCCGGGCAGGGCGATTTCGCGCTGGCGGATTTCACCGCGCGCGTCGTCAAGACCGGCTACCGCGGGCCGCTTTCGCTGGAGGTTTTCAATGACGGTTTTCGCGGAGCGCCGCCCGCGGTGACGGCAGCCGACGGGTATCGCTCGCTGCTGCTGCTCGAGGCGCAAACGCGCGCATTGCTGCACGAGGCGCCGGACACTAGTGCGTTGCCGCTCTACGCGCCGCCCGCGCCGCCCGAGCGCCTCTCGACGCAATTCTTGGAGTTTGCAGTCGATGCGGCGTCGAGCGCCGGGCTTGTCGACTGGCTCGGCAAGCTGCGCTTTCGTTGCGCGGGGAAACATCGATCGAAGGATGTCACGCTTTATCAGCATGGCGCGGCCGCCATCGTATTGAACGCGGAACCGGATTGCTTTGCGAGTGCGTTTTTCCAACAGCATGGGCTCTCCCTTTGTGCGTCCGCGTTCCATGTCGACGACGCACAGCTAGCGCTCGAGCGAGCCGCCGGTTTCGGGTATGTCCCGTTTTTGGGCCGAGTGGGCCCAAATGAACGCATCGTACCGGCCGTGCGCTCGCCGGACGGCAGTCTTAACTACTTGGTGAACGAGAAATCGGATCAGCCCACGCTGTTCGAAGCCGATTTCGAGCTAACCGACATCGACGGTCCGAGCGAGGTGGGGCCGTTGACCGGCATCGATCACGTTTGTCTGGCCTTGCCGGCGGGCGCGCTCGATACCTGGACGCTGTTCTTGAAGGCCGTGTTCGGATTCCGGGCAGCGCCGGGCGTCGTTGTGCCGGATCCGTACGGGCTCGTACGATCGCGGGCATTCAGCAGCAGCGATGGCGCGGTGCGCGTCGTGCTCAATGCGTCCGTCGACAGACATACGGCCGTCGCGGAAGCGGTCCAGGTGTATCACGGTTCGGGGCTCAATCATGTGGCGTTCGGCACGTCGGATATCTTTCGCGCCGTTGCGGAGTTCAAGGAGGCGGGGTTGCCGCTTTTGCGTATTCCGCGCAACTACTACGACGATCTCGACGCGCGCTATGCATTGCCTGAAGCGTTCTTGGCGAGTCTTGAGACGCACGATCTGCTTTATGACCGCGACGAGCAGGGCGGAGTGTTTTTACACGCGTACACGGAAACGCTCGATCAACGTTTCTTCCTCGAAATCGTCGAACGACGCGGCGGGTACGACGGCTATGGCGCGGCTAATGCAGCGGTGAGGTTGGCCGCCCAGGCGCGGCAGCGGGCGGCGGGCTAGCACCGGCCGACTCGATATTAACGACGAAGCGCCAGCCGTTCGAGTTCACCCGCGACGCTTTGGACCGGGGCAAAAGCCGGCGCGGTGCGAGCCGCTATGTCGGACGGGCACCATGGATACGGGAGTGTTCGCGCCCAATCGAGGATCGGCGCCGCGCACTGGCTAGGCAGCGTATTCATCGCTTCAATGATGATACGCAACTGCGAAACCTTCCCGATCTGATCATCGTAATGCCATTGGTAGCGGCCGAAGCCGACGCGAGCCGATGCCGTGCTCTTTTCGGTCATGCATACGAGCCAATGACAATCGAACGACAACTCGTTTGGCGGTGGGCTTGCGACACAGAACGTGTACACGTTTTCATACCGCAGAGCAAAGTCGCTAACGAGAACCTTGGCAATGCCGGCGGCTCCTTCCACGTGGCCGGGAAACGATATTTCGTCGGTCCGCAGTTCCATCGCGAGTTGCGCATCGGGCGTGAATGCATCGGCTATCAAATATGGCCGATTGCCATCCTTTGCATTGATGTAGGTTTCGATCGATTTCGCGAGTGATGTCATCTCGATGTCCGGGATGGAAGGATGTATTGCGCGCCGAGTCTAGCACCGTGATTGCGCCCGCGGATGATGTCCCCTGCATGTCGATGGTCATAGATTCGAAATCGATTAAGAGAACTTGATGGGTGCATTAAGTATTTCTTGATTGCGATCGGGATCGGCCCGCACTGATACTGATCGACGTCGCTCGAATGCTTGAGCGACTGTCGTCAACCTATTGCGTAGGAGCGCAGCGGATGTTGCTTTATCACCGCCCGACTTCCGGGCACAGCTACAAGGCCCGCCTTCTTCTTTCGTTTCTCGGGATCGAGTATGACGAGCATATCGTGTATGCCAACGCGGGAAAGAATGTCGTCGAGCCTGCGTATTATGAATTGAACCCGCGCGGACAAATTCCTACGCTCGACGATGCCGGACATGTCGTCTGGGGCTCCACGGCCATCCTCGTTTATCTCGCCGCACGCTATGATGACGCTCGCACGTGGCTGCCCGCTGCGCCCGAGGCAATGGCGTCGGTCATCCAATGGATGGAACTCGCGCAAAACGAGGTCAATGGTCTGTTTCTCTCGCGCGCGATCCAATTATTCGGCTATCCCGGCGATCTGGTCGCGGCACGGCTGGCCGGAAACAAAGCGCTCGACATCCTTGAAAAGCGCCTGACCGGCCGCGATTGGCTCGCAGCGGAAGGCCCCACGATCGGCGATATTGCCTGCTTCCCGTATGCCGCCGTTGCGGCGGACAACGGATTCGACCTCCGCGCGCGGCCGGCCGTATGCGCATGGATCGAGCGCATGGCACGCATGAAAGGCTTCGTCGCGATGCCGGGGTTGGAGCAGCTCAATCCGTTAACGGCTGATACCCAAACCTAGACAAAGGATTTTCGCCATGCTCTCCGAAGATCAGAGCCGCGCGGCATCGCAGGCGTTTGCGACGCCTTTGGACTTATATCGGGCGATCTCGAGCGTTTGGTCGACAGACACCTCGAGCCCGACCGGTGCTTGGTGGCCATCGAACCCGGCACGGAATCACTGCAGCGTCACGGCGCTCGTCGTACAGGACCTATTCGGCGGCGAAATTCTGTCCACGCTTACGTCGGGCGGCACGCACTTCTATAACCTGATCGACGGAAGAAAATGGGATCTCACGGTGAGCCAGTTCGCCGAACCGATCCCCTACGACGACACGCTTTCCAGTCGCGACATTGCATTGGCCGATACGTCGCCATACAAATACGAACTGCTCAAGTCCAGGCTGATTGGCCGCTGATGGCTCGGCGCGAATGAGGCGGGACGTCATCTTATTCATCCCTGCAGGGACCTCGTAGCCTATGAACGATCGCCATCCCAATGCCGGCCTAGTCGTTCGCTTTTACTCGAACTTTCAACCATTCGATGCCGATCGGGCTACTTCGTCGTCATCGCTACCGGGCGCAGAGAATGGGCGTCGAACATCGCTTTCCCGAGCGTTCTTCCTCCACCCGGTTGCGACCGAGCGCTTTCGCTGCGTATAGCGCGGCATCGGCACCCGCCAACAGCATCTCGGCTCGCGGGTCGGTGTGCGAGCGGCTCGATGCGTGGCCGATCGAGACGGTCACCCAGCCGGGGCTTGCCGAAGGCGCGGGCAGCTTCATATCTGCGACCCATTGCCTTAAGCGCTCGGCGGTGGCCGAACTCGCGAGCGGATCGCGGCCCGGCAGCACGACGACGAATTCTTCCCCCCCGTACCTCGAGACGAAATCGGTTTGACGCGGCAGCGCCGCAGTGAGTGTGTGCGCGATACGCCGCAGGCACTCGTCGCCGGCCAAATGTCCGAATGCGTCGTTATAGTCCTTGAAATGATCGACGTCGATCAGCAAGACGGCGAGCGGATAGCCGGCCTCGATTGCGGCCGCGAGTTCGCGAGGATAGCGCTCGTCGAAATAGGCCCGGTTGAACACCCCCGTTAGTCCATCGCGGACGGAGAGTTCTTGCAGCGTACGGTGCGTATCGGCGAGTTTTTGGTAGGCGCGGCTCGTTTCAGACATGAGCATCCAGAGAACTGCATTGGCCGAGACCATCGATGCGATACGCGCGCCATACCAGCCCACGCTGTATCGCTGGCCGGCGGCGAGCGTCAGTACGACGTCGACCACGCCCGCGAGCAGCGCGACGCTTACCCATAAGTCCATCAATGTGCGCAATCGCGTCGCGCGAGCGTAGATGCCGAGCGCCGCGACGCAGATGGCCGCGGCGGAAAGCGTAACAGGGCCCGCCGTCAAGTGCCGATAAGCGCCCGTGCCCAAAACGAGATTCGGCAACCTGTCGCGTCCCGCGATCGCCGCTGAACACAGCGCGACGGACACACCGATTGCCCCGCCAATCGCCAAGGCACCGCAGGCCCGGCGTCTCGTGCGGTTTTCAATGGGGGGACAGAACCGAGCCGTCAGCGCGAACGTGACCAGCAAGGCGAAACCGGCTCGCCAAATCAGCCAGGTCCAAATGGCGGTCTGCCTCGAGGCACCCAGGAGTCCCGTGGCCGAGAACACGTTGGGATAGATCATCAAATGAAAGACCGCTGTGGCACTCGTGAACGCGTAAGCGCCGGCCAACGTCGCGAATAAGAGCCGCCCTGACGCGCGATACTGGGTCCACAACAGAAAGGCGGTCAGTCCTTCGGCAATGACCACCGACGTTGCAAAAATCGGCATGAACGGCTGTACGAAGAGGCTTTGGACCGTCGAGTAGGGCAACACCAATCCCGCTGTGCAAAGCAGGACGGCGGCTGCGAGGAGGGCTGCCCATCGTTGGCCTTGAGTAGCGGAAACTTGAATTAGCGTTGCTTGCATGGTGCGGCCGATTGGCGACAGGGATTTTCCATGTACAACGGCAACTTTTGGGGAATCTGAAGTGGGTTGAACACTAGAATAGCGAGGCGGGGCAGGCCGTCGGCCGTAAGGGCTTTACGGCACTGCCGGCCTGCGGCACAGTGGAACAAACACCGATCGGGAGTTGCCATGAACCCACTGCATCCTTTTATTGAACGATTGGGTATCGCACTGCCCATCATTCAAGCACCGATGGCGAGCGTCGCTACGCCCGCGCTCGCGGCGGCGGTCTCCAATGCGGGTGCGCTCGGCTCGCTCGGCCTTGGCGCAAGTACGGTCGAACAAGCGCGCAAACTGATCGAGGAAACCCGCAGCCTCACGCGTCGGCCATTCAATGTGAATGTGTTCTGCCATGCGCCGGCAGCGCGAGACGAGGCACGCGAGGCGGCTTGGGTGGCGCACCTCGCGCCGCTGTTCGCGCAAGCGGGTATTGCACCTCCGGTCGCGCTCGACGAGATCTACACAACCTTTCTCGAGGACGATGCGCTGTTCCGTCTGCTGATCGAATTGCGCCCCGCGGTTATCAGTTTTCATTTCGGTTTGCCGAGTATCGACCGCATCCGCGCGTTTCACGAAGCGGGCATGACGCTGCTGGCTACCGCCACCGATCTTCACGAAGCGCAACGGATCGAAGCGGCAGGGATCGATGCAATCGTGGCTCAGGGGATCGAAGCGGGCGGCCATCGCGGCGTGTTCGATCCGGATGCCGTCGACGAACAGTTGAGCACTGCCGTGCTCGTCCGGCTGCTCGTTAAACGAACGAACCTCCCCGTGATTGCGGCCGGCGGCATCATGGACGGCCAAGGGATCAAGGCGGCGCTCGATCTCGGCGCTGCCGCGGCTCAACTGGGTACCGCATTCGTGCCGTGCCCGGAATCGGCCGCCAGCGCGAGCTACCGCGCCAATCTCTTGGGGGAACGGGCGGCCGCCACCCGGTTGACGCGCGTGCTCTCCGGGCGGCCCGCGCGCGGCATCGTCAATGGGTTGATTTCGTTCGGCGAGGCAAAAGGAAGCCCCGTTCCGGCGGCTTATCCGGTTGCCTACGACGCGGCCAAGCAGCTGAATGCGGCTGCGGCGAAGCTCGGCAATCACGAATTCGCGGCGCAGTGGGCGGGGCAAGGGGCGCCCCTATCGCGCGAATTGCCTGCCGCGCAACTCGTTCAGACGCTCGTGGATGAAATGCGAAGCGAATAGCGTTCGGTCGCCGGGAAGTCGAAGTCGGCACGCCCGAGCGCCCTATAAAAGAAGGCGGCGCTGCGATTACCCGCAGCGCCGCCTCGATTCAAACAACCCGGCCGATATTACTTCGCAACGGGCATCGTGAACTCAGCGCCCTTGGCAATGCTGTCCGGCCAGCGCTGCATGATGCTCTTGTAGCGCGTATAGAAGCGAATGCCTTCCTCGCCGTAGGCGTGGTGATCGCCGAACAGCGACCGCTTCCAGCCGCCGAACGAATGCCATGCCATCGGCACCGGAATCGGCACATTGATCCCGACCATCCCAACGTGGATTTGGCGCGAGAACGCGCGGGCCGCGCCGCCGTCGCTGGTGAAGCAGGCCACGCCATTGCCGAACTCGTGCGCATTGATCAACTGGACGGCTTGCGCCAAGTCCTTCACGCGAACCACGGCCAGAACCGGGCCGAAGATCTCTTCCTTGTAAATCGTCATCTCAGGCGTGACATGATCGAAAAGCGTGCCGCCGATGAAGAAGCCGCCTTCGCGTCCTTCCACCACATGGCCGCGACCGTCGACCACGAGCGTAGCGCCTTCCTCCACGCCGCGCGCAATGTAAGTCTCCACTCGGTCCTTGTGGATAGCGGTGACCAACGGCCCCATTTCCGAATCCGAGCGCATGCCGTCGCCGATCTTCAGCGCTTTAGCGCGTTCCGCGAGGCGCTGCACCAGCGTGTCCGCGACGTCGCCCACCGCCACGGCCACGGAGATCGCCATGCAGCGTTCGCCGGCGGAGCCGTAAGCCGCGCCGACCAGCGCATCCACGGCGCGATCGAGATCGGCGTCGGGCATGACGACCAGATGGTTCTTGGCACCGCCGAGGGCTTGCACACGCTTGCCGCGCGCGGTGCCCTGGCTATAGATATATTCGGCAATGGGCGTGGATCCGACGAACGACAGCGCATCGACGTCCGGATGCTCGATCAGTGCATCGACCGCTTCCTTATCGCCCTGGACTACGTTGAATACGCCGTCCGGCAGGCCTGCTTCCTGGAGCAGCTTCGCGAGCATGAGCGATGCCGACGGATCGCGTTCGGAAGGCTTGAGCACGAATGTGTTGCCGCACGCCAGTGCGACCGGGAACATCCACATCGGCACCATCACGGGAAAATTGAACGGCGTGATGCCGGCGACGACGCCGAGGGGCTGGCGCAGATTCCAGTTGTCGATCCCGCCGCCGATGTTATCGCTGAAGTCCGTCTTCAATAGATGCGGAATGCCGCATGCAAACTCGACGACTTCGATGCCGCGCGTGACTTCGCCCTGCGCATCGGAAAACACCTTGCCGTGCTCGCGCGTGATGATCTCGGCCAACTCGTCACGATGACGATCGAGCAGTTCCTTGTACTTAAAGAGGATGCGAGCACGCTTGAGCGGCGCCGTTTCCGACCATGCGGGAAAGGCGGCTTTTGCCGCTGCGGCGGCGCGATTGACATCGTCGCGAGCGGCGAGCGTCACCTTGCGGCTGACTTCGCCCGTCGCGGGGTTGAAGACGTCGGCGGTGCGGTGGCTGTCACCGTGGGTCTCTTTCCCGCCGATCCAGTGGGAAACGCGAGCGGGCAGGCCTGAGTGGGAATCAACGGGAGTGGACATCGGGTAGTTCCTAAGGGAGGTAAGACTAGACTCAGTCTAGGCTGGGTCGCCCGATCCGATAAGCCGGTAGAATCGAACCAGACTGTTCAAGAAACTGAACGATAGGGCAATCATGTCATCGGATCGCATCGCTCCTTTACTCGCAGACATCCACCTGTTGACGGTGTTGGCCGAAACGAAGAGTTTTACTCAAGCGGCGCGGCGGCTCGATATTTCGAAGGCGTCCGTGAGTATGCGGGTGGGCGAGCTCGAACGCGCCGTCGGCGTGCCGTTGGTGCACCGCACGACGCGGGCCGTGGGGCTGACGGAGGCCGGCCGGCAACTCGTGTCGGATTGTGCGCCCGCATTCGCGCGCATCGACGCAGGCTTCGATGCCGTGAGGGATTTGACCGGATCGCCGCGCGGAACGGTGCGCGTGACTGCGCCTGTCGCGCTCGGGCGCCAACATCTTGCGCCGCTTCTGGCCGCCTTTCTGTGCCGATTTCCGGAGATACGCGTGCAGTTGGAATTGACCGATCGATTCGTCAATCTACCGCAGGAAGGATTCGATTTAGCGATTCGCCATACGTCGAACGCGCCTGAAAACTACGTCGCATGGGCACTGTGCGAGACAAGCTCCGTCCTGGTTGCCAGCACGGCGTATTTGAAGCGGCGCGGCGTGCCGAAGCATCCGCTGGAATTGGCGGGGCATGATTGTTTGTTGTATCTCGGCCCGAACGGATCGGATACGTGGACGTTCGCCCCCAAGGGTTCCCATGTCCAGGAAGACGTCGTATCGGTGCATGTGCAAGGACCGCTCAAAGCAAACAACAGTGAAGTGTTGCGCCAGGCCGCTATCGACGATCTAGGCATTGCGCTGTTGCCGGATTTCAGCGCGCAATCGACTTCGCGCAAGGCATTGGCCGCCGTGTTGCCGGCCTGGCAGACGGAAGGCTTCTTTGGGCACAGCATCTATGCGATTCGGCCGTGGGCGCAGAAGGTGCCGCGTGCCGTGCAATGTTTTGTCGAATATTTGCGCGAAGCGTTCACTGGAATACCCGGTTCCGGCGCCTGATGCCCCGCCTGCGTATTGCTGCGCACCTGCGCGTACCGATGCGGTCAGTGGGGCATCGGCCCAGCGCTCAGAACGCCCAGCTCAGCTGCATCACCCATCGATGAACGAGCATGGGGCCGAGCCGCGCTTTGATGCGTGCGGGGCTTTGCGTGCCGAAGTAGGCGAGTTGCAGCTGCAGCGGGCCGTACTGATAGTCGAGGCCGATATCGTCGTAGAAGAAGCCGGCGCCAAATTCGGCATGCAAGTCGTAATAGCCGACGCCGCCGATCGCGGAAAAGCCGTGCGCCAGCGGCCAATGCCCGACCAGGTTATAGGTCAGCGCCAGCGTTCGCGGCCCGCCGTACGAGGTATTCGGCGATGCGGTGACGGAGGCAAAGACGCTCTCTCGCCATGCGCCGGCGAGTCCGATCTCGTCGTACTCGGCCCGCGTGGCGCCCGGCGTGTGGGCGAACTGATAGTGCAGCACCATCGCTTGCGTGCTCCAGTCGCCGCGGCGCCATCGGTAGCCGGCATCGCCGATGATCTCGGCCCCGACAGGTGCGCCATGGAAGAGCTTGACGGTCGATACGGAAACGCCTGCGAACGGGCCCGTGCCGGGATACCAGCTTGCCGCCACGTCTACGGAAGGCCCCTTGTCGCTTTTATCGAGGCCGCGATTGATTCGATCGGTGGTGCCGGCTATTTGAAAATGCCAATCATCGGCTGCGAAAGCAGCGGACGGTGGCCACGCGGCGGCCGCGAGCGCTATCGAAAACCACAGGACGTGAGCGCTGCGCCGTTTCACGCACCGCGACGCTCGCGATTGCAATTGCGCTTGCAATCGTATTTGCAACGAACTGCGCCCCCAATTCATACTGTTTGCCGATTCACCGTGGATCGATGTCAGGTACCGCAATGCCATTCGCCGACAGCAGCACTTCGCAACCGCGGCGGTACTGGAGCGTGACGATGCTACCGCAGAAACGAGCGGCCGACGAGCAATCGGGATCGCGCAGTGAATGCCGGGGGCAGCCGGCACTGCGGGGTGTCGGTAGCGTTATCGCCGGCGGGCTCGTCGCGATAGAGGCGCTCTGGTATCTTCGAATCTTCGATCCTTTGCAGCAGCAACATTTCTCACCGCTACGCGTACTCACGGGTGTAACGCATTGCCTCTCGCGTTTGTGCCTCTCGATCAGCCACCCGGAGAAACGTCTGATGTCTCACACTTGCCCGCCCGCACGCCTTGCACCTGCCGTGCTCTCTGTACTGGGGAACGCTCATGACTGCGTTCAGTAGAGTACGCTTGCTCGCCCTGGCCGCGGTGCTGCTGCCGCTCGCCGTGGCGTGCAGCGATGTGTCGCTGGTGCCCCCGTCAAACGTTCAGATTGATCCACGTGTGCAGCAGCAGATACGCGACGAGGGGGATCGAATGATCGTCGTAGCCGTCGACAATCCGAGTGAGTCGGTGCCGATGTTGGCCGGCACGACAGTTGGCGGCTACGATGGGGGGGCCGGCTATGCAGCCTACGGCAGCGCGCGCGCGACGATCGCCGCTGTCGCCGCCGATTACAAACTGGCCCAAGTGATGGCCTGGCCGATCGTGCCGCTGCGAGTGCACTGCGCCGTGCTCGAGGTGACAGATAAGCGCACGCGCGCCGACGTGCTCAAGCAACTCTCGCACGACCCCCGCGTCAAGCTGGTCCAGCCTCTGCAGGCTTTTCGTACGGTTGGGTCCGTCAGCCGGCCTAGCGGCGAGACCGGCGTGCTGGCCGACAAGGCAGCGCGTGAGCCCGACGCTGTTTCGGCGCAACGCGTGGCGTTTGCGCCCGGCGCGGCGCACTCGTACGATGCCAACTACGTCGACTTAGAGCGGGGATTGCGCGAGATCGGCGGACCGGCCGCCCAGCGCATTTCGCAGGGCGAGGGCGTGCGGGTGGCGGTCATCGATACGGGGGTGGACACGTCGCATCCGGGCCTCGCGGGGGTGATAACGATGACGCGCGATTTCGTCGAGCAGGGCAAGGCGGCGTTCGAGCACGATGTGCATGGCACGGCGGTAGCCGGGGTCATCGCGGCGAGCCCGAACGGCGGCCACGGCATCCTAGGGGTGGCGCCGCGTGTGAGTATTCTGGCATTCAAGGCGTGTTGGCAAGCGTCCGCGGCCGACGTCGGTGCCGAGAAGGGCGCCGCGATCTGCAATTCGTTGACACTGGCGCAGGCGCTGGCTGCGGCGATCGACGCACATGCGAACATCATCAATCTGAGCTTGAGCGGGCCGCCCGATCCACTTTTGACGCAACTCGTCCAATATTCGTTGCGCCATGGCGTGATCGTGGTCGGTGCGGTGCCGCCGAGCGGGGACATGCATGCCTTTCCGGTAGGTATTGCGCACGTGATCGCCGCCGACTTTCCCGGCGCTAAAGCAGCCGAGCGCATCGTGCATGCACCGGGGCGCGATGTGTTGAGCCTGACGCCGGGCGGACATTACGATTTCTTTTCAGGCACGTCGTTTTCGACGGCTTTCGTCTCGGGCGTCGCGGCGCTGTTGCGCTCCGTCGATCCGCGGCTCGATGCGAACCAGGCCTACGCTGCGCTTGCAAGCAGCGCGCGCGGTGACGGGACGTACCAAACGATCAATGCGTGCCGCGCGCTGTCCGCGGTCATGAGCACATCGTGCGAGGACATGGCAAGCCCCACGCACTGAGCGTTCGGCGCCAAGTCCCTTATCCCGGTTGGCTTCTGTCGCCTTCGGCAGGCGATCGTCTCAGCACGCATCGGATCCACCGAATCCTTTCTTTTAGCGGACATGCGTTCCCTCACGCATCGTTTATCGTCCCGCTTTCCCATTTCTTTATCCGTCGACGGCGCATCGGACAAACGTTTTCAAGCTTTTTGTACACGCGTATCGTCAGGCTATTGTTACGAACGGATCGATTCTTTCTGATCCGGAGTTCTGCAACGACGGCTGCAACATAGCGCGGCGTTACATTGGATATGCGGCACCGCAACTTTTTTCGTGTCGACGGGTACCTACAGTGAAATATCAAAGCCGGTGGATTCAGAATTGCATGTTGCCGATCATTGAACCCATGACAGGACGAGTGCGATCGGCGGCCCCGCGCACCGACGATGTGGACGACCTCGCGTTGCTCCAGCGTATTGCCGCGCGCGATAAGGCGGCGCTGGCGGCCCTTTACCGCGAGTATCACCGGCGGCTCGTCCGTTTTTTGAGCCGCTTCACGCGTCGGGCGGAACTTATCGAGGAAGTCGTCAACGACACGTTTCTCGTCGTTTGGCAAAAAGCCCCCGAGTTCAGGGGGCAGGCGCGTGTTTCGACTTGGATCATGGGCATCGCTTACCGGGTGACGCTCAAGGCGCTGCGGCAGGGCGATTTACCTGTCGAAGCTTCGCCTGAAGCGTTGGAGACGCTCGCGAGCGAGCCGTTCGCGGATCATGAGTTGACCGATTGGCTCAACAAGGGCCTCACGCGGCTGACAGCCGAACAGCGCCTCGTCATGGAGCTGGCTTACGTGATGGGGCATTCGCTCGAAGAGATCGCCGAACTGACGGGCTCGCCGGTCAGTACGGTGAAGGCGCGAATGTTTCATGCCCGCGTAAAATTGCGCAACGTGATGCCGGCGCTGGCCGGCTTTGCGGAAGACGATCAATGAATACATCGATTACGGACGATCGGGAGCGTACTCACCTGCAGGTGTGGGATACGTTGCCCTGGATCGTGAACGGGACTGCGTCGGACGCCGCGCGCCGTGCCGCAGAGGCGCACCTGTGCGAATGTGAGCATTGCCGCGAGGAACTCGCTCGCCAGCAGCGCGTGTATGCCGCCATGAATGCCGTTACGTCGGCCGAAGCGCCGCTCGAACGCGGGCTCGATCGTTTGCTGCAGAAAGTGCAGGCCTACGAGCAGCAGCCCGGTCGCGGCGCACCTGCCGCCGATGGTGCGGTGCGTCGGCGGTGGGCCATGGCAGCTTACGGTCTTGCCGCTATGGTGCTGCTCGAAGCGGGCGGCCTCGTCGTCCTGGGCATGCAGTTGGGCGGCAGCCATCCGAGCGTGACCTATCGCACGCTGTCATCGCTCGATACGGCGTTGCCGCCGGCGTCGATCCGGCTCGTCGTCGATCCGTCGATGACAGTAGGTAAGCTGCAGGCGCTGCTCGTGTCGCTGCACCTGCAGATCGTGGGCGGCCCCAGCGAAGACGGCGTCTACTCGCTTGGTTCGCTCGATCGCGGGCGCAGTGTCGAAAGCGACGTGACGGCGTTGCGGGCGGCCTCGGGCGTGCGCTTTGTCGAGCCTGTCGGCGCCATGCAATGAGAATGAGCGGAGCATAGCGGCCCGCGAAACGTCGCAGTGGGCTTTGCCTCGCCCGATAAATTGCAGTGTTGCCGCTAATGGCGGATCAGCCCTGGGCACGCTTGCGCTGCCGCGTAGGGCATCGATAACGCAAGGCGCGCCGCAAGGGCCGCGCCTTGCGGCGCACGCGTCAATGCAGCGTGCCGAAGAGGGCGCCCACGCCTTCGTCGGGCGTCAGTCCCACCTTGAAGTAACCTTCGAGTCGCTCGGCGGTCTCCATGTCCAGCTCGTATTGCGGCTGGATATAACCGTCCTCGAGTGCGAAGTGGTACCAGGTCGCCATCCATTGGCGCAGCCGCATTTCTTCGGGCGGCAAACCGGACAGATCGGGTTCGGGGAACGTGGCGTTCATCATGAGCGTGCTCCTGTTTTCCGGTTGATCCGTATCGGATAGGGCGTGAACGAACGCGAGCGCTTACTTGTTCCGACGTGTTCGTAATCCTATGGTACTCGCCTGCGCGTTGGGCCCCGATAGGACGACACGGAAACTAGCGGTAGGGAAAGGATGATTTGTTTGTCAGCATTTTCTCCGGGGACGTTTCATCGCAGGTGCCGGTGATCGATGCGGTGTTCCGGCGGCCGCACGCCGGCGCTGTTGTGGGAAGATTGTCGAGCGGCGTCTGTAGGGAGCTTGGAGCAGATGCTTGCCGTTGCGGGGCGAGGGCGAGGGCGAGGGCGAGCACCGGCGGTTCGGGCCCACACAGGCGGCTCGGTAGGCGAGCTCAGAATCGACGCGGACGTTTTGCGTGCGACACGATTGCTCGCCTCGGTGCGAACGTAGGCAACGGCATGCGTGCGTTGGAAGTCATTGGCGAACATTACCACACGCACCGGATGTCCCAACCGGCGTCGCGAAGGGTGCGTCCGGCATCGCGTTCCTGGGCGGCGCCTCGCTCACGCCCGGGGCGGCAAATTGGTTGCGGCCGGCGTGCCCTGCGCGTTTAGCCAGAGTCTGGGCCCGCCGGCGAGCCAGCAGCGCGCGAAGGCGCCATAAGCGAGCGGCCTGGCCGTCGGGTCGGCGCGCAGCCGGCGCGGCGCTTCGACCCAGCGCAATCCGGGTTCGTGGTGGTGAACGCGATGCAGTGCGCGATGCAGCGTCAGCCATCCAAGGCCGAATGGCAATACGATATCGTGTGTGAGCGAGGCCGGATCGCGCCATGACGAAGCAGGGACGATCGCCACGCCGTAGTGCTCCGCCTGCGTGAGCATGAAGTCAAACCACGAGAACAAAACGAGCGGGAGCAGATAGCCGAACACGACCGTTTGCGGCGCATGACGCAGGCCGACGGCTACGAGGGCCGCGAATGCCGCCATCCAGACGGCCGCTGCATTGCGTTGCGCGCGACTGCTGCGTGGCACCATCGACCAACCCACTCGCCCGATGTGCCAAGCCACCCACGGCAACTCCACGGGGGCAAGCAGCCAGATCCAGCGAGTAGACCAACTGAGAGCGTAAAGGCGTCCCTCGGGATCGGTATCGGTGCAGGCCGCGCGATGATGCGCGAAATGAAAGTATCGGTAGGCGACAAAATTCGCACCGAACAACGCGGCGCAGACAATTCCGATCATGTTGTTTACCGCGCGATGGGTGACGAACGTCCCATGTACACACAGATGTTTCGCTTCTTGGCAGCCGACCAGCAGCAGCGCTTGCGGTAGCGACAGCAGCGCGGCAAGCCAAGCGTGGGGCATGACCGCGATCAAGGCGGTATTCGTTAGGACCGCTAGCAAAAACAGCACGCTCGCGGCGTCGGCATGCCGACGAGAACGGATTGGATCAAATCGTGTTGCCATGAGGGTGAGGTTCACAGCATCGCGGCTAGCGGCCGCGTGATGCGTTGGATGGAGGCCAACGGCAGCGCAGACCATAGCGGCGCGAGACCTGAGAGTGGGACGGTCCCGCGCAGCAGCACGCCATAGTCGAGCGAGCGCTCGTGCGGAAAGTAGTTGGGCTTGACCGCGACGATTTCCTTGAAGCCGCGCGAGTAGTAATAGCGCAATTGCGGATCGAGCGGAACGCCGCGCCGCCGTGCGTGGACATAGTCTTCGACGCGCCCGCGAGGATGAGCGGACATCCAGTCACGGAGCCCGGGCACGGGGGAGCCGAGATAGATATAGCGGCAGCCGCGCTTGAGCGCGTACGGCCAAAAGAAGGCGAGCAGCGCCGCGACGCCGGCCTGACTGCGGCTCGATAGGCTGATGCCGAACAACGTCGAACTTAAGTGAGGCGTGGGCGCTCTGTTGCAGTCTTTCCACGTCGACATGCGCCGATGAAAGTCCTCGGCGACGGGCTTCATGAACAGCGATGCGAGCAGCCTGCCCGAGTGCGGGCAAAACGCCCCGACCGCGAGATCGGGGTGGGTATCGATTCGAGCGATCAGCTCAGCTTCCGACGCCGCTTGATCGATGTGCCATTTCTCGTGCTCGAGTTCGATCAGTGTGGACAAATCGCAGTGGCTTAGAAAGCGGGCATGGACGTGTTCGCCCATGACTGGGCGAGCCGAGATCGGCGACGCGAGGCGCAGGTTGCGATTCATGAGGGGCGCTCTGCGCAATGATTCGCGGCAGACGATTCAGGAGGTCAATGGACGGACAGCCGATATTTCGCCAAACGATGATGTCATCACCGTGACAAACCGTGATCGACGCGTATGTATCGCATAGCCCGATGTCACGAAACGCTTCCTGCAGGTCGCCAGAGCGTCGTTTCTATGCTCCGGACCGCGGTGCGCCACCGGAAAGCTCAGTGCCTGGGCGTGTCTGATTCCAAGGGCGCCGTAGCGCACCGGTCGCGGCATGCGGCGCCGCTGATGCTCAATGCGTGACGGACAGAAACAAGTAGGCGGCGAACAGCGATAGGTGAACCGCACCTTGCAGTACGGTCGTGCGCCCGGTGCTGAGCGTAAGCGAGCTGACGAAGAGCGTCAGCGCAAGCAGCACCGTTTCCATCCCGCCGATCCCCAGCACGAGCGGGCGGCCTGTCCAGATGAACACGGCGGCGACGGTAGGGATCGTCAGCCCGATACTCGCCAGGGCCGAGCCGAGGGCGAGATTCATGCTGGTCTGTAGGCGGTTTGCGCTTGCGGCGCCGACTGCAGCGAGCCCCTCGGGCAGCAGCACGAGCGCCGCAATCACGATACCGACCGTGGCCGCCGGTGCGCCGATGCTCAGCACGCCACGCTCGACCGCGGGAGAGAGCAGCTTGGCGAGCAGTACGACCGCCACGAGGCTCACCAGCAGGAGCGACAGGCTGGCCAGCGCGACGTGACCGCTCGGCCGAGGCGCCGCGTGAGCGGCTTCGTCGGCGGTTTCAGGCGCAAGAAAATAGCCGCGATGGCGCACGGTTTGGACGAATACGAATACACCGTAGAGCACGAGCGAGGAGACGCCTGCGAAGGCGAGTTGCGACGTGGATAATTGCGGCCCCGGCATGGCGCTCAGATAGTTGGGCATCACGAGCGAGAGCACGGACAGCGATGCGAGTACCGCCAGGGCCTTGCTCGCGCCTAGCCCTTTGAAATCCTGCTCGCCATGCTTCCAACCGCCGACCATCAAGCATAGGCCTACGATCCCATTGCAGACGATCATGACCGCCGCGAACACGGTATCGCGCGCGAGGCCGGCTTTTTCCGGGCCGCCGGTCAGCATGACCGAAACGATCAGCGCGACTTCAATGATGGTGACGGCAATCGCGAGCAACAGTGTGCCGAACGGTTCGCCGACGCGATGGGCGACGACTTCGGCGTGATGCACGGCGGCGAACACGGAGCCTGCGAGCGCGGCGGCTATCAGTGCGATTGCGACGCCCTCTGTCGGGACGATGCGAGCGAGCACCAGTACGAGCCATGCGGCGACGGGAACCCACAGCGTCCAGCGCGGGAGCGCATGCGATGCAGTCGACATGAGAGGTCCTTGATCGTGGCTGACGCGAACGAGGATTCTAGCAGGCGGCTTTATCGTCTTTATTGCGCCACGCGCTCGGCGTCTAGAACGGGCGGTCGATGCCTGGGTTGGCGTCGCGAGGGGGCGGTCCGGGAAGCGGAGAAGCGGGGAAGCGGGGCCAGGCCCGACGTTGTAGTGCGCCGACTCTGCGGGCCGATGCGGTGCGGCGACGGGCGCTCGCTTGAGCGCGGTATGTCGGTTCGCCCGCTGCCCAGTTAGTCGGTTATTCGGCTGTTCGGTTATTCGGCGACCGAAGCGCGGACCGCTGCGCGGCGCTGCGCCGACACGGTCGCACGTTCGAGGCGCGGGCTCGCCCCGCGGATGAAGAGCGCTGCGCACGTGGCGAAGAATGTCCAAACGCAGATAACTACCGCCAAAGTGCCCAT
>Ga0207667_10001408_pt1 | contig 30168 bp, 23 predicted proteins | sample KBSCornC52_FD_184301 | JGI IMG/M metagenome (GOLD analysis project Ga0207667, IMG submission 184301) | Corn rhizosphere microbial communities from Kellogg Biological Station, Michigan, USA - KBS Corn C5-2 (SPAdes) (version 2) | ecosystem: Host-associated > Plants > Roots > Rhizosphere > Soil ...
GCCGGTGACCTGTCCCGCCTGACGTAGGCCGAGGATCGAGGCGATGTTGATGATCGATCCGCCGCGTTTCCCGCGCTGCATTGCGCGGGCGCACTCGGTCGCGACGAGAAAAGCGCCTTTCAGATTGGTGTCGACCACCTCGTCCCAATCACCGGCGGTCTGTTCGAGCGCCGGCTTCGACACGGTCACCCCGGCGTTGTTGACCAGTATATCGATCTGACCCGCTCCCGCGATCGCGCTTGCAATCGAAGCCTCATCGCGCACATCGAGGGTGAGTGCCGCGGCGCGGGCGCCGAGCCGTGCGCAATGCGCATCGAGGCTCGCCTTGCCGCGGGCAGCGAGGACGACCTCGGCGCCCGCCGCGTGCAGCACCTCGGCGAAATGCAGGCCAAGGCCGGATGACGCGCCAGTGACGAGCGCGCGCCGGCCAGACAGGTCGGCCGTCAAGCTCACGCCGCCGTTCCGCAGAGAACGGCAGAGGTGTCACTCGGCTTGCCGACGGCCGGCACCATTCGCTTGCCCTCCCAGATCGCGCCGAATAGCGTTGGAAGGCGGCAGGCGTAGCGTCAAGGGCGGAGCCGATGCCGGGACGCAGGCCGATATGTCGCTGGTCCGCAGGCAGGCAGGGTGATTGGAGACGGAACCTGAGCCATGCAGCCGCGCAATCGCCCGCCCTGGCTGAATTTCCTGTGGGCATATCTCCGTCCCACGACGCGGCGGAGGCCATAAGTCGGCCATGAGCAATCGCCAGCAAAAGATCGACGAGCTGATCAGGACCGGACTGTCCTTTCATCAGCAGGGCGATATCGCGCGCGCCGAGACCTTCTATCAGGACGTCCTCAAGCTCGATCGCAAGAATTTCCATGCAACCTATCTGCTCGGTCTGATCGCAGCGCAGGCCGGGCGCAATGAGCAGGCCGCCGAGCTGATCGGCCGCGCGATCGCGATCAACCCGAACATGCCGGACGCGCACTTCAATCACGGCAATGTGCTGCTGGCGCTGAGGCGGCTCGAGCAGGCCCTTGCGAGCTTCGACAAGGCCGTCAGGCTGAAGCCCGGCTATCTCGAAGCCTGGGCCAATCGCGGCTCGGTGCTGCTCGCTCTCGCGCGCTTCGATCAGGCGCTGGCGAGCTACGACAAGGTCGTCGGCCTGAAGCCGAACGACGCGGCGGCGTATTACAACCGTGGCGTCGCGCTCGAAGCGCTCGAACGCTTCGGCGATGCCGCGGAGAGCTATGAGCGGGCGATCGCGCTGCAGCCGAACTATGCCGAAGCCCATGCCAATCGCGGCGTCGCGCTGCAGGCATTGGCGCGCTTCGAGGATGCGTTGGCGAGCTACGACAAGGCGGTCGCGCTCAAGCCCGACGATGCCGAAACCTGGTCCAATCGCGGCAATCCGCTGCTGATGCTCGCCCGGTTCGACGAAGCGCTTGCGAGCTATGACCGGGCGATCGCGCTCAGGCCCGATTACGGCGACGCCTATCACAACCGTAGCATCCAGCGTCTGCTCGCCGGTGATTTCGCTGGCGGCCTGGTCGATTACGAATGGCGCAAGCGTAAGAAGCAGCCGATCGCCAATCGCAGCTTTGCCCAGCCGCTCTGGCTCGGCGAGGCCGACCTCGCCGGCAGGACCATCCTGATCCACGCCGAGCAGGGGCTCGGCGATACGATCCACTTCTGCCGCTATATCGCGCGGCTGCGCGAGCGCGGCGCCGATGTTCTGTTCGCGCCGCAGCCCGAGCTCAGGGCGCTGATGTCCTCGCTCGACGGCGATCCGGCGATCGTCGACATCGACGACCGCGCGCTCGCCTTCGACCTCCATTGTCCCTTGTTGAGCCTGCCCCTCGCGTTCAGGACCGACCTTGCGACAATTCCGGACGACGTCCCCTATCTTGCGGCCGGCGCAGAGCGGGTTGCGCGCTGGTCGGAGACGATCGGCCATGAGGAATTCAGGATCGGCATCTGCTGGCAGGGGAGCACCAACCAGGCGGATGTCGGCCGTTCTTTCGCGGTTGCCGAATTTCTTGGAATTGCGCAGCTGCCCGGCGTTCGCCTGATCAGCCTGCACAAGGGCGCCGGCGAGGGTCAGCTCGCGGCGCTGCCGGCAGGCATGGTCGTCGAGACTTTGGGCGAATCATTCGATGCCGGCGCGGACGCCTTTCTCGACACGGCGGCGGCGATGCAATGCTGCGACCTGATCATCACCTCCGATACCGCCATCGCCCATCTCGCCGGAGCGCTTGCCCGGCCGGTCTGGGTCGCGCTCAAGCGGGTGCCCGACTGGCGCTGGATGATCGATCGCACAGACAGCCCGTGGTACCCGACGATGACGCTGTTCCGGCAGCAGGCCGCCGGCGATTGGCACGGTGTCTTCAGCGAGATCGAGCAGGCCCTACGCCGGCTTCTGCAGTCGCACCGGCTCTAGCCGGTTGCGCTGCGCCGAGCCGGCTCGGCATCGAACACCAGATCCTCGACCCTGACCGGCAGGGCGAAGAGAAAGCCCTGGCCCTGATCGCAGCCCTCGCGACGCAGATAATCGAGGATTTCCGGCTGCTCGATGCCCTCGGCGGTGACCTTCATGCCGAGCGTCGCGCCGAGCCCGATGATTGCCTTGACGATCGCCTGGGAGGCGGGGCGGCTGTCGAGATCCTGGACGAAGGAGCGGTCGATCTTGATCTTGCTGAATGGATAATTCCGCAAATAGCTCAGCGAGCTGTAGCCGGTGCCGAAATCATCCATCGAGATGCCGACGCCGAGCGCGCGCAGCGACTTCATCGTTGCCAGCACCTCGTCGCTGCGCTCCATCAGCACCGCCTCGGTGATTTCCAGCTCGAGCCGCGCCGGATCGAGGCCCGAGGCGGCGAGCGCGTTGACGGTCAATTGCAGCACGTCGGAGGAGCGGAACTGGAGCGGCGACAGATTGACCGCGACGGTGACATGGCTCGGCCAGCGGGCAGCGTCGCGGCATGCGGTCTGCAGCACATGCTGGCCGATCACGCCGATCATGCCGATCTCCTCGGCGACCGGAATGAATTCGCTCGGCTGAACCAGCCCGCGCTCGGGATGCTCCCAGCGCAGCAGCGCCTCGCAGCCGACGATCTCGTTACTGTCGAGATGGATCAGCGGTTGATAATGGACCACCAGCTCGCCGCGCTCGACGGCGCCGCGCAGGTCCGCCTCGAGCTTGCGGCGCGTCTGGACCGCGACATCCATGCCCGGCTCGAACCGCGCCCAGCTGCCGCGGCCGCTGTGCTTCGCCTTGTACAGCGCGAGGTCGGCGTATTGGACGAGGGTTTCGGCATCGACCGAATTATATGGCGCCATGGCGATGCCGATGGTTGCGCCGATCGACAGCGAATGCCCCTCGATCGGGAAGGGCGCGGCGATCTCGTGAATGATCCGGTCAGCGGGAGCGGTGGCGTCGCGCAGCTGATCGACCGGCAGGATCACCGCGAACTCGTCACCGCCGAGCCGCGCGACCAGCGCTTCGGCGGGCAGGGTATGGCGGATGCGGTCGGCCGCGGCGGCGAGCAGGCGATCGCCGATGCTATGGCCGAGGGTGTCGTTGACCGCCTTGAAATGGTCGAGGTCGATGATCAGCACCGCGCAGCTGCCGCCCCGTGCCAGATGATCGGTGAGCGCGTCGCGAAAATGCGGACGATTGGCGAGGCCGGTCAGCTCGTCATGGCTGGCCATATGTTTAATCTTCGCCTCCGCCCGGCGGCGTTCGGTGACATCGAACATCGAGACCAGCGTGATCAGCCGGTCGTCGCGCAGCAGCTGGCGGCAGAAGATCACGCTCTCGATCGGTGCGCCGTCGGCCCGGCGCTGCTTCCAGACGCGATCGGGCGAAACGCTGCTGGCGGCAAGCGCAACCCGCGCCTCGTCCCATTCGGCGGGCAGGAACAGAGTTTCGGCACGCATCCCGCGCAGCTGCTCGGGCGTGTAGCCGTAATAGTCCGCCGCCGCCTGATTGGTCGCGATCACCGCCTGATGCTCGATGTCGTAGAGGTACATCGCGACCGGATTGTTCTGGAACAGCAGGCGGAAGGATTCTTCGCGCTTCTTCAGGTCGGTGATGTCGACGCGCAGGCCGATCGTGCCGCCGTCCGCGGTGCGACGCTCCTCGATCATGATGCAACGCCCGTCGGCGAGCCATTGCTCATGGCGCCGGCCGGGATTGTCGAGCATCTTCAGCCGGTCGCGCAGCCACTCGGCCTCGCGGCCGATCGCGTCGGGATAATCGCCGCGGGCGATGCCGACGCGCAGCGTGTCTTCCAGCTTGATGCCCGGCTCGAACAGATCGGCCGAGCGGTGGTAGATCTCGGCATATTGCTTGTTCCACAGGACGTAGCGTCCCTCGCTATCGAGGAAGACGACACCTTCCGGCAGGGAATCGATCGCATTGCGCAGCCGGTTCTGGGCAAGGTCGGCGCGGCGCTCGGCACGGCGCAGCGCGCGCCCAAGAAGGGCGTCGCGGAGCGACTCCGCCATGGTCCGTAGTGGCGATTTTCGTCCGGCCACCTTGTAGTAATATCCCGCACAGCACGATCGTTGGGGCGAAGCCTTAGGGAAGGCGGCTTAAGAGCTGGTTACAGATGGCGGAAATCCGCCAGTTTTGTCCCATTTCCGACGATTAGTGAGACCAATGCCGCAATGCACTAGGCCGCGCGGAAGCGAATCGGGAGGGATTTGACCCCGGTCGCCATCACCGAGGAGGTCCATTCGACCGGCCCGGCGAGCTCGATCGCATCGAGCCGGCGGAGCACCGTCTGGAGGATCTGGCGAACCTCGAGCAGGGCGATGTTGCGCCCCAGGCAGATATGCGTGCCATAGCCGAATCCGAGGTGAGGATTGGGGCTGCGCGCGAGGTCGAGGCGATAGGGATCGGCGAACATGCCCTCATCGCGGTTGGCCGAAGCGAGCCAGACCACCACCCAGTCGCCCCTGGCGATCGCCTGACCGGCGATGGCGGTGTCCTCGGTCGCGACGCGCATGATCGCCGGCACCGGAATCGTCCAGCGGGTCAGCTCCTCGGCCGCCTCGCGCGCGCCGTCGGGATTGGATCGCAGCCATTCCATCTGATCGGGATGCTCGATCAGCGCGAGCAAGCCGCCGGTGATGACGTTGCGGGTGGTCTCCACGCCGGCGATCAGGATCGCCCAGCACCACCACAGGCACTCCTCCTCGCTGATCGGCGCGGAGGCGGCGAGGGTGGTGAGATCGTCGCGCGGATTGGCGCGACGGTCGGCCACCAGCCGGCGGACGTAGTCGAATTGCTCGCGGGTGGCGATGGCGATCGTCTCCGCCGGCGTCGCGCCGAGCTGGAATTCGGGCTCGGTGTTGCAGATGAAGCTGTTCACATATTTGCCGACGTGATCCCAATCCTCTTGCGGAACCCCGAGCAGCCCGCAGATCAGGTGCATGGGCAGGCGGGCAGCGACCTCCTGGGCGAATTCGCATGTCCCGCGCTCGATCGCCTCGTCGATCAGCCGGTCGCAGATCGCCTGGCTCTCCGCGGCGAGGCGCGCAACGGTCTTGGCGGCGAACGGCATGATGAAGGGACGACGCACCTCGTCATGACGCGGCGGGTCCATGAATGGCGGGACGAAGCCGATCCCCGCCGCCGCCTTGGCCGCGGGGTCGTCGTACATATGCGGGTCGGCCGGGATCAGGCTGGCCATTTCCTGCGAGGAGAAAAGATTGGGCTTGAGCAGGACATCGCGGATGTCGCGGTAGCGCGTGATCGACCAGAAGCCGCGGTCCGGCCAGGCCTGGGTCCAATGGACCGGATGATCGCGCCGCATCACGGCAAGCAGCGGCTGGAACTCGGGCGCGAGGAAGAACAGCGGGTCGTGGAGCCTCGCCGTCAACGCCGCGAAATCACTCATGTCAGCCTCGCGCCCGGGGCCGGGGTGATCACTCGGCCGCTGCTGCGGCCTGCCCGCCCTTGGCCCGTTTCGTCAACCAGACGAACAGGATCATGAACCCGGTCATCAGGGCGAAGGCCCAGTACAGCTCGACGGTCGACAGCAGATAGGCCTGACCGACAAGCTGGTGCTGGATGGCTGCGTCAGCGCCCGGCCCATGTATGCCGAGGCCGCCGAGGCGGTGGAGGACATCAATGTAGCTGGCCGATGCCGGTGTGGTGCTCTCGACGAGGTGGCTCTGATGCAGCGCCTCGCGGCGGTCCCACATGGTCGTCGTGATCGATGTGGCGAAGCTGCCGACGACGATCCGAACGAAGTTGGACAGGCCGGTCGCCGAGGGGGTCTGGTTGGGCGGAACGCGATCGAGCAGGATGGTCAGCAACGACAGGAAGAAGCCGCTGGCGCCAATCCCCTGAACCGCCGAGCCGAGCGCGATCGTCGCGAAGCTGACGTCGGTCGTATAGCTCGCGCGCATCATGTAGGAACCGACCAGCGCCGCGAAGGACATGGTCGCGATCCAGCGGACGTCGACCACGCGCATCAGCCGGGCGATCAGCGGCGTCAGCACCACCGCGACGACGCCACTCGGCGCGACCGCCAGCCCGGCCCAGGTGGCGGTGTAGCCGAGCTGGGTCTGCAACCACAAAGGCAGCAGCACGACATTGGCGAAATAGATCGCAAAGCCGAGGCAAAGCGCCAGCGAGCCGAACAGGAAATTGCGGTTGGACAGAAGCGACAGGTCGACGATCGGATGGGCGTCGGTCAGCTCCCAGATCAGCCAGGCGAGCAGCCCTACCGCGGTGATGATCGCGAGCACGACGATGAAGGGATCATGGAACCAGTCGGCGTTCTTGCCGAGATCGAGCATGACCTGCAGCGCGCCGACCCAGATGATCAGCAGGCCGAGCCCGACGCGGTCGATCGGCAGCTTGCGGGTGGGCGTCTCATGCACGCGCAACATCCGCCAGACGATGAACGCGACGAAGCTGCCGACCGGAATGTTGATCAGGAAGATCCAGCTCCAGTGGAAATTATCGGAGATGTAGCCGCCCAGTACCGGGCCGGCGATCGGTGCGACCAGCGTGGTGATCGACCAGATGCCGAGGCCGGTGCCGCGTTTCTCTGCAGGGAAGATCGCGATCAGTAGCGCCTGCGAGCCGGGGATCATCGGCCCCGAAACCGCGCCCTGGATCACCCGGAAGACGATCAGCACCGGCAGGTTCCAGGCGATGCCGCAGAGGAATGAGGCGATGGTGAAGGCGATGACCGAGAGGGTGAAGACGCGAACTACGCCATAGCGCCCCATCAGCCAGCCGGTCAGCGGCACCGAAATGCCGTTGGCGACGGCGAAGGAGGTGATGATCCAGGTGCCGCTGTCAGTGCTGACGCCGAGATTGCCGGCAATCGTCGGCAGCGAGACATTGGCGATCGTCAGGTCGAGCACCTGCATGAAGGTGCCGAGCGCCAGCGCCAGCGCAGTGACCGCCAGCGCGGCGCCCTTGAGCGGCGCCCCGCGGCCGTCGGTCACCGCGCGAAGCCCTGATTGGCGCCGATGATGTGGTTGATATGCGCCTCGACGTCGGGACCGCCTTCCTGGCTGGCGGTCTGGCCGATGCTGCCGCGCGCCTCATTGCCGAGCAGCGGGCCGGAGCGATCCTCGGTGTCGACCGTCGCCTTGACCGACAGGCCGATGCGCAGCGGATGCTTGGCGAGCTCGTCGCGGTTGAGGGCGATGCGCACCGGCAGCCGCTGGACGATCTTGATCCAGTTGCCCGAGGCGTTTTGTGGCGGCAGCAGGGCAAAGGCGCTGCCGCTGCCGGCCGACAGGCCGACGACGCGTCCGTGGAAGACGGTATCGCCGCCATAGATATCGGCCTTGATCTTGACCGGCTGGCCGACACGCAGATGTTGCAGCTGGGTTTCGCGGAAATTCGCGTCGATCCAGACATTCTGCAGCGGCACGACCGACATCAGTGGAACGCCGGCGTCGACATGCTGGCCGAGCTGGACGCTGCGCTGGGCGATCGTGCCGTCGACCGGCGCGATCAGCTTCATATGCTGCTTGGCGATCGCCGCGCGGCGATATTGCGCGATGGCCGTCATCACCGCCGGATTGCTGCGCACCGAGGTACCCTGGACGGTGGTCTGCGCCTGGGTCCGGCGGCTCATCGCGAGGGCGAGGGCGGCGCGGGCGGTATTCACCGCATCGATGGCATGGGCGACCTCCTCGCCGCTCACCGCACCGCCGCGCGCGGCGCCGCGGCGTCGGGCGAGATCGCCCTGGGCCTGAGCCAGCTCAGCCTTGGCGCGGTTCACCTCGGCCTGGCCTTCGTCGACCGAGGCGAAGCTCGACCGTACCGCGCGCACCGCGCGGGCAAGCTCGGCCTCGGCGGCGGCGAGGTTGACGTCGACCGATGCCGGATCGAACTCGACCAGCACCTGCCCGGCGCGCACCCGCTCGGTGTTGTCGGCGTTGATCGCGATCACCGTCGCCGGCTCGCGGGCGGTGATCGCGACGACGTCGCCGCCGACATAGGCGTCGTCGGTGCTCTCGGCGCTCGGGGCGAAGAACAGGCGATAGGCGCCAAAGATGATCAACGCGCCAGCGACGACCGCGCCGAGGATGATCAGCCAGCGGCGCCGCGCCGCGGGATTGGCTCGGGTCTCGACCGCGGGCATCGCGGCCTGCGGTGTGGGTTCGGCGGGATTGTCGCTCATGGTCTTGTCCCTGCGGTCGTCGTGGGAGGCGCGTCGGTGAAGCCGCCACCGAGCGCGGCGAACAGCCGAACCCGGGCGGTGGCGCCGGCGGCGGCGATATTGACGGCGGCCTGCTGCGCGGTGAGCAGCCGGTCACCCGAACTGAGCACGTCGAGTTGCGAACCGAGGCCGGTGGTCAGCCTGATGCGATCGAGCTTGACCGTCGCCTCGAGTCCCTGAACCACGGCACGCTGATCGGCGGCTTCGGTCTCGGCGGTGCGCAATTGCGAGATGGCGTCGGCTACCTCCTGCACCGCCCGCAGCACGGCTGTGTCGTAATCGGCGACCGTCACGTCGCGTCGTGCGGTGGCGCCGGCGAAATTGGCGCTGAGCTGGCCGCCCTGGAAGATCGGCAGGCTGATCGCGGCGCCGCCGCCATAGGTCGCCGAGCCACTGGTGAAGAGGTTGGACAGGCCGAGCGACTGGAATCCGGCCAGCGCGATGAGATTGATGTTCGGGAAGAAGGCGGCGCGCGCTGCCCGCCGTGCGGCGCTGGCCGACTCGACCCGGGCGCGCGCCGCGCGGATGTCCGGGCGGCGACCGAGTAGATTGGCCGGGATGACCGATGGCAGGGCGATGCTGTGCGTCACGTCGAGAACCGGCGGTTGCAGCGTCGCGTAGAAATCCGCGCCGCGGCCGACCAGCGCGGCGAGGGCGTGCGTCGCCAGCTCACGGTCGCCGGCAGCGCGCGCGGCGACCTGCTGCGCCTGGGCAACCAGAGTCTCCGCTGCCCGGGCGTCGAATTCGCTCGCCAAACCGTTGAGGATTCGCGTGCGCGCCAGCCGCAGTGATTCCGTGCGCGTCTGGACGAAATCATTGGCGATCTTCGCCAGCATGTCGGCGCGGACGTAATCGACATAGCCTTGCGCGACCGCGGTCGCGATCATCAGCCGGGCGGCGGCGGCGTCGAGCGCGGCGGCCTCGGCCGAGGATCGCGCCTGGGCGACGAGCGCCGCCTGGCGGCCGAACAGGTCGAGGTTCCAGTTGAGATTGGCCTGGGCCTGGCCGACCCATTCGGTAGAGCCGCCGAAGGGCGGCGGGATGATGTAATGCTCGCTGAAGCGCTGATATTGCTCCTGCGCGTCGACGCTGATGTGGGGCAGGGCGCCGGCGCGGGCGCCGCGGATTTCCGACTGCGCGAGGCGTACGCGTGCAGCCGCCGCGGCCAGGCTGGGATTGCCGGCCAGCGCCTGGCTGACCAGCGCATCCAGCTGCGGGTCGCCAAAGGCGCGCCACCATTCGCTATCGATTGTCGCCGCCGGGCCATTGGCGATCCCGACCTGTGCGGCATCGGTCAGCGTCGGCGGGGGGCCATTCGACGGAATCGAGCAGGCGGCGAGCGCCAGCAGCGAGACCGATGCCACCAGCTGGCGGATCACCGCGCCGCCTCCTTGGCTTCATCGGCTTCGAGCCGAACCAGCAGGCGTGCAAGCAACGACAGCAATGTCTCTACCTCCTCATGCGAAAAATCCGCGAGGATCTCGTTCAGCAGCGCCATCACCTGCGGATTGACCGTCGCGAGCGCGGCATCGCCCGCAGGCGTGACGGCAAGGCGCACGATGCGGCGGTCCTTGCCACAACGCTCGCGCTCCAGCAGGCCGCGTGCCTCGAGCTGATCAACAAGACGAGTGACAGCCCCGCTGTTGTGACTCATCATCCGCGCGATCCCGGCGGAATTGTCGACCATCCCGTCATGAACCAGGCGCAGCGCGAGCCATTGCGTGAAGCTGAGCGACTCGTTGGCAAAGATCGCCTCGGCGCGGGGCTCGATCAGCCTGACAGTCTGCCGCAGCAGATAGCCGAGCGAATGCCGCGCCACGTAATTCTCGGCCGTGTAGAAGCCTTCGCTCATCGGAATGCTCAAAAAGCAGTCACTGCCTAGGCAGGGAATATGGCCTGAATCGGCCCTCCGACAAGATAGTTTTTCTTCGTTAACCCTCTTTTCGAATGTGCTCGGCGCGGACACCAACGCCGATGAAGCTCGCCAGCAGCCACCGCAGCGGGCGGAAGCGATTGGCGATAACCAGCAGCAAGGGTGGAGTCGCCGAGCGACCGCCCAGCGCCGGCGCGAGGAAGCGGTTCTGCACGAACAGCTGGAAGCGCTGCACGACGCGCACAGGCAGCAGCCGCCGCCGGCGGACCGCGTCGAGCTGGTCCGGGCCGGGAACGCCCTTGCGGAGGGCGGGGAGGAGCAGGTTCGCGGTCGCGACCGCGTCCTGGATCGCAAGATTGATGCCGACGCCGCCGATCGGCGACATCGCATGGGCGGCGTCGCCGATGCACAGCAATCCCGGCCGCGACCAGCGCTCCAGCCGGTCGACCTCGACGGTGAGCAGCTTGACGTCGTCGAAGCTGGCGATGGCGTCGAGATGCGGTGCCAGCCGCGGCGCGACGCTGGCGACCGCGGCGCGGAAGCGGTCGATCCCGTCGGCGCGCACCGTCTCGGCGCCGCCCTTGGGAATGACCCAGGCGCATTGCCAGTAATCGCCGCGGTTGATCGTCACCATGAACCGTCCGGGCCGGAACCGGCCAAGGGTGTCGTCCTGGTCATCCGGGTCGCGCGGCACGCGGAACCAGAAGACATCGATCGGCGCGCCCAGCGTCTTGACGGCAAGCCCGGCCGCCGCGCGGATCGTCGAGCTGCGCCCGTCGCAGCCGACGACCAGGTCGCATTGTACCTCGATATCTTCGCCGCCCCGGCGGGCGTGAATGCCGGTGACGCGATCGCCCGCATAGATCAGCCCCACCGCCTCGGTTGAGCGCAACAGCTGGAAATCAGGAAATTTCATCGCCTCTTCGGCAAGAAAGTCGAGGAAGTCCCACTGTGGCATGACGGCGATGAAGGCATAGCGCGGCGGCAAATGTCCGAAATCGGCAAGCTTGAAATGCTGGCCGCCAACATCCGCGCCGATTTCGCCGAGACGCTGATGCGGCCGTTCGAGAAATGATTGAAGTCGTCCCAGCTCATCGAGCAACCGCAAAGTCGAGGGATGAACCGTGTCGCCGCGGAAATCCCGGAGGAAATCGGCGTGCTTCTCGAGAACTGTTACGGCAACGCCGGCACGTGCAAGAAGATAACCCAGCATCATGCCGGCCGGGCCGCCACCTACGACACAGACTCGGGTGGTAAGCATCATGCCGTCAATACCTTGCAGCGATGACCGAAAGTTAGTGCCGCTATCGAACCGGACAAGCGTCTGCCGCGACGAATTGCACTTTAATCGCCTTGCGTCTCGCTGTTCGCCAGTCGTCGCTTTTATTTCGTCGAAGGATTCGATCGCATTATTTACTGGATAGTCGCCGACGACTATGTCTATGGGGCGAGAATCGAATCCCCGCCGGCATAGTGCAGTTTTCGCCGGCAAGCGCCCCGAAAGGATACTCCCTTGGCTGACGAGAACCCCGCGACCGAAGAACTTCTCGGTCTGACCGCCGATATCGTTTCAGCGCACGTCGGCAATAATACCGTTTCCGTCGCGGATGTGCCGGCGCTGATTTCATCGGTTTATGGTGCGCTCGCCGGATTGGGCGGCTCGTCGGAAGCAGAAAAGCCGGCGCCGACCCCGGCTGTTCCGGTTCGTTCGTCGATTAAGCCGGATTATCTCGTCTCGCTCGAATCGGGCAAGAAGATGAAGATGCTGAAGCGCTATCTGATGACGAACTACGGCATGACCCCGGACGATTATCGCAAGAAATGGGGTCTCGCGAAGGACTATCCGATGGTCGCGCCGAACTATGCCGAGCAGCGGCGTACGCTGGCCAAGAGCATTGGTCTTGGCCGTCGTGGCGGCCGGACGGCTGCCGCGGCAGGCGGCGCGCCGGCGGCGAAGCGCGCCGGCGCCAAGGCCAAGCCGGCCGGTGCGAAGAAGTCACCTGGCCGTCCCAAAGGTGGGTCCAAGACGGACGCTTAACCTAGGCTGAATTCAGGCGCCGCGGCGCCGCTCTGTGCCTTTTCGGCCACGGCGGTGTGGCGGCGTCGACCTCCACTGTATAATAGCGGGTGGCGACACCAGCGATGCTCTGTTAGCGTCGTGGCGCTTAGGGAGGCGGAGTTTGCCTGAAGGGATCGACAAGCCGGTACGGCGTTCCGAACGACCCTCGACGCCTCTGCTCGACACAGTTTCGACGCCCGCGGCGCTGCGCGAGCTGGCGCCCGATCAATTGCGCCAGCTGGCCGACGAGCTGCGCGAGGAAGTGATTTCGGCCGTCTCGGTGACCGGCGGCCATCTTGGCGCGGGGCTCGGCGTCGTCGAACTGACGGTCGCGCTGCACTATGTCTTCGACACGCCCGCCGACACCTTGATCTGGGACGTCGGCCATCAGGCCTATCCCCACAAGATCCTGACCGGGCGGCGTGATCGCATCCGCACCCTGCGCCAGGGCGGCGGCCTGTCCGGCTTCACCAAGCGTGCCGAGAGCGAGTACGATCCGTTCGGCGCCGCGCACAGCTCGACCTCGATTTCGGCGGCGATCGGATTCGCCACCGCCAATCTCCTCGCCGACCGCCCGGGCAAGGCGATCGCCGTGATCGGCGATGGCGCGATGTCCGCCGGCATGGCCTATGAGGCGATGAACAACGCCTATGCCGCCGGCAACCGGCTGATCGTCGTCCTCAATGACAATGACATGTCGATCGCTCCGCCGGTCGGCGCGCTGTCCGGCTATCTTGCCTGGCTGATCTCCTCGCGACCATTCCTGTCGATCCGCGATATCGCCAAGAGCGTGGCGAAAAGACTGCCCGGGCCGCTCCACCGCGCCGCGCGGCTGGCCGATGAATATGCCCGCGGCATGGCGACCGGCGGCACGCTCTTCGAGGAGCTCGGCTTCTATTACGTCGGACCGATCGACGGTCACGACCTCAATCAGCTGGTCCCGGTGCTGGAGAATGTCCGCGACGCCGAGCAGGGCCCGATCCTGGTCCATGTCGTCACGCAGAAGGGCAAGGGCTATGCGCCGGCCGAGGCGGCCGCGGACAAATATCACGGCGTGGTCAAGTTCGACGTCGTCACCGGCACCCAGATGAAGGGACCGGCCGGCCCGCCGAGCTATACCCAGGTGTTCGCCGACGCGCTCACCGCCGAGGCGGCGCGCGACGAGAAGGTCGTCGCGATCACCGCGGCGATGCCCTCGGGCACCGGCCTCGATCGCTTCGCGAAACTTTATCCCAACCGGACTTTCGACGTCGGCATTGCCGAGCAGCATGCCGTCACCTTCGCCGCCGGCATGGCGGCGAAAGGTTATCGTCCGTTCTGCGCGATCTATTCGACCTTCCTGCAGCGCGCCTATGATCAGGTCGTCCATGACGTGGCGATCCAGAACCTGCCGGTCCGTTTCGGCATCGACCGCGCGGGGTTGGTCGGCGCTGACGGCGCGACCCACGCCGGCAGCTTCGACGTGACCTATCTTGCGACGCTGCCGAACTTCGTCGTCATGGCGGCGGCCGACGAGGTCGAGCTTGTTCACATGGTCCACACCATGGCGCTCTACGACAAGGGCCCGATTGCGGTGCGCTACCCGCGCGGCAATGGCCTCGGCCTGGATCTCCCGGCGCAGCCCGAGCGGCTCGAGATCGGCAAGGGCCGGTTGGTGCGCGAAGGGCGGCAGGTCGCGATCCTGTCGCTCGGCACGCGGCTCGACGAGGCGGTCAAGGCCGCCGAGCGGCTCGACGCGATGGGCCTGTCGACGACCGTCGCCGATCTCCGCTTCGCCAAGCCGCTGGACACCGAGATGATCCGGCGGCTGCTCACCACTCATGAGGTGGCGGTTACGGTCGAGGAGGGCTCGATCGGCGGGTTCGGCGCGCATGTCCTGACCTTCGCCGCCGACGAGGGGCTGATCGATGGCGGGCTCAAACTGCGGACATTGCGCATGCCTGACGTCTTTCAGGATCATGACAAGCCCGAGAAGCAATATGCCGAAGCCGGCCTCGACGCCGAGGCAATCGTCGCGACCGTGCTTTCGGCGCTTCGGCGCAACAGTGTCGGACTGGCCAATCTCAAAGCGTGATGACGACTGACAACGCCGATCTTGCGGCGCTGATCCGAACAATTCCCGATCATCCGTCGCCGGGCGTGCTGTTCCGCGACGTGACGACGCTGCTGCTTGACGCCAACGGCTTTTCGGCGACGGTCGAGCGGATGGCGCAGCGCGTCGATGCCGGGGCGATCGATCTCGTCGCCGGCATCGAAGCGCGCGGCTTCGTCTTCGCTGCCGCGCTCGCTGCCCGGCTTGGCCGCGGCATGCTGCTGCTGCGCAAGACCGGCAAGCTGCCCGGCAACCGCATCGGCATCGATTATGCGCTGGAATATGGCAGCGACCGGATCGAGATGCATGCCGATGCCTGCGCGCCAGGCGAGCGGGTGCTGCTGGTCGACGATCTCATCGCCACGGGAGGCACCGCCATCGCCGCCCTCGGCCTGTTGCGTCAGGCAGGGGCGATCGTCGGCACCGCCGCCTTCGTCATCGACCTGCCGGAGCTGGGCGGCGCCGATCGCCTGCGTGAAGCCGGATTGACGGTTGAGACGTTGGTGGCCTTCGACGGTGCGTAGGATGGCTCTTGGCTTGATCGGGTTCGTGCTGGCTGCCGCGGCGCCGGTCGAGACGCCGCCCAATGGGACGATCGAGGTCGCCGTCGCCGGCGTGCGCAATGCCTCCGGGCAGGTCAAGGTCGACGTCTGCACCCAGGCGACGTTCCTCAAGAACTGTCCCTGGACGGGCCTGGCGCCGGCCCATGACGGCACGGTGATCGTCGAGGTTCATGGCGTGCCGCCGGGCCGCTATGCGATCCAGGCGTTTCACGACGCGAACAACAATGGCGAATGCGATCAGGGGTTGTTCGGCATTCCGCGCGAGGGCGTCGGCTTTTCCAATGATGCCTTCACCGGACTGTCCCGGCCGAAATTCGAGAAAGCGGCGTTCGACTTCAGCGGCGGCCGATTGCGGCTCGCCGTGAAGCTGCGCCACATGCTCGGCTAGGGCCCGGGCATGGGCAGCCGCCTGGCCCATTGGCTGGTCAATTGGGCGTGCCGTAACCGGCTGATCATCGTGCTGCTGTCGGCGCTGATGGTCGTGGCGTCGCTGGCCTATGTCGCAACGCATTTCGAGATGACGACCGACACCGCGGCGCTGATTTCACCCGGGGTCGAATGGCGCGAGCAGGAAGCAGTGATCGATCGCGCCTTTCCCCAGCGTGGTGACAACACGCTGGTGGTGATCGACGGCGCCACGCCCGAGCTCGCCGAGATGGCCGCGGCCAAGCTCGCTGAGCGGCTGTCGACCGATCATGTGCATTTTCGCGGCGCCAACCGCCCCGATGGCGGCGAGTTCTTCACGCGCGAAGGGCTGCTCTTCGCCTCGCTCCCGGAGGTCAGCGCGGCGACCCAGCGGATGGTTGCGGCGCAACCCTTCCTTGGCCCGCTGGCGGCCGATCCCAGCCTGCGGGGCGTTGCCTCTGCGCTGTCGACGATGCTCGAGGGCGTAAGCCGCGGTGCGGGACGTCTTGACGATATCGCTAGGCCGATGGCGGCGCTGGCCGATGCGCTGCCGCCCGGCAAGCCGCCGAAACCCTTCTCGTGGCAGCGGCTAATCGGCGGCGAGGGCGGCGCGCTCGCCGCGCCAAGCCGACGGCTTGTCCTTGCGTTGCCGCGTCTCGACTTCGGCACGTTGAAGCCCGGTGAGATGGCGAGCGGCGCCATCCGCCGGGCCGCGACCGAGCTTCGGCTTGATCAAGCGCACGGCATCCATGTTGGCCTGACCGGCGCGGTCCCGCTTGCCGATGAAGAGTTCGCCTCGCTGGAGCACCGCGCCTGGCTGGTCGGCACAACCATGTTCGCGGCGATGCTGCTGACGCTGTGGCTTGCGCTGCGCTCGAAGCGGATCGTCGCGGCGATCATGCTGACGACGATCGCTGGGCTGTTCATCACCATGGCGCTTGGGCTGTTCGTTGTCGGCCGCTTCAATCTGATCTCGGTTGCCTTCATCCCGCTGTTCGTCGGGCTCGGCATCGACTTCGGCATCCAGATCGGCGTCCGCTACCGCGCCGAGCTGATGCAGGAGGAGGACCGTACCGCGGCGGTCTGCGCCGCCGCGATCGCTTTGGGGCCGTCGCTGCTGCTCGCGGCCGGCGCGATCTGCCTCGGCTTTCTCGCCTTCCTGCCGACGGCCTATCGAGGGGTCGCCGAGCTAGGCATCATCGCCGCGCTCGGCATGGTCGTCGCGCTGCTGCTGGCGATGACCCTGCTGCCCGCGATCCTGATGCTGATGAGACGCCCGATGGCGCGCCACGAGCCGCCGACGGAATGGCTGGGCCGGCTCGACCGCGGGCTGATCACCCATCGCCGCTACGTGCTGCTGGCGTTCGGCGTGGCGATGATCGCGTCGCTCGCCTCGCTCGCCTTCGTTCGCTTCGACTTTAATCCGCTGCACCTGCGCGATCCCAAGGGCGAGGCGATGGCGACGCTCAACGGGCTGATGAGCGACCCCGATCTTACGCCCAATACGATCGATGTCCTGGCGCCGAATCTGGCGGCGGCGCAGGCGCTCAAGGCAAAGCTGGTCAAACTGCCTGAGGTTCGGCGGGCGATCACGCTGCAGGATTTCATTCCCACCGATCAGCCGGCGAAGCTCGCCGCGATCAGTGATGCCCAGTTGCTGCTCGGACCCTCGATCGATCCGTTCGGGACGCTGCCGTCACCGAGCGACGAGGAGACCCGCGCCGCGCTTGCCGGCACCGCGGCCAAGCTGCGCAGCGCCGCCGCCGGCAGACCGGCCAGTGATCCGGCAATTCGCCTTGCCGCCTCCTTCGCGGCGCTCGCCCAGGGCACGCCGGCGGATCGGGCGCGCGCCGCCGAGGCGATCGTGCCGCCGCTCAACGTCACGCTCGATCAGCTGCGGCTGACGCTGCAGGCGCAACCAGTCGGGATCGCCGATCTGCCGAAATCGCTGGTCGGCGACTGGCTGACCGCGGACGGCCGGGCACGCATCCAGCTGTTCCCTGAAGGTGGTGCCGACAATACAGCCCTGCGGCATTTCACGCGCGCGGTCCGCGCGGTGGCGCCGACCGCCTCGGGCCTGCCGATCTCGACGCAGGAGGCGGCGCGGACCATCGCCGACGCGTTCGTTCAGGCGGGCATCCTTGCCCTCGTTGCGGTCGCCCTGCTGCTGCTGGCGGTGCTGCGCAGCCTTCGCGAGACTGCCTTCACGCTTGCGCCGGTGGTGCTGTCGGGGTTTCTCACGCTCGGCAGCTGCGTGCTGATCGGCCAACCGATCAACTTCGCCAACATCATCGCTTTCCCACTGTTGTTCGGCGTTGGCGTCGCCTTCCACATCTATTTCGTCATGGCCTGGCGCGCCGGCGCGCGCGATCTGCTGCAGTCCAGCCTGGCGCGGGCGGTGTTCTTCTCGGCGCTGGCGACCGGCACGGCCTTCGGCAGCCTGTGGATCTCGTCCCACCCGGGCACCGCCTCGATGGGCAAGATCCTGATGATCTCGCTGGCCTGGACGCTGGTCTGCGCGCTGATCTTCGAGCCGGCGCTGCTCGGCCCGCCACGCAAGGCGGTCAGCGAGCGCTGAGCATTTTCGCGTCGATCGCGTCGAGCGTCTTGACCATTCCCGCGACGCCGCCGGTGGCGATCGACTGGGCGAGTTCAGAGCGCTGCATGGAGAGCTGGCTGACGCCACTCGACATCACGTCGATGATCTTCCACTGCCCGCCGCTCTGGCGCATCCGGTAGATCAGCTGCGTCGGACTGCCGCTCTGGGGGCCGATGCTGGCCGAGACCAGCCGATCGACACCACGCTGCTTGCTCTGGGGCACGACGGCGAACTTCTCGCCACTGAAACTGTCGAAGTTGCTCGCCAGCGACACCGCAGAATGCTTGGCCATGGCCGCCGTTGCTGCGCTCCGGTCAGCCGGCGACAGGCTCGCCCATTTCGCGCCAACCACGATCTGGGCCATCATCGCGGCCGAGTAATATTCACCGACAATCGTCTGGAATCGGGCGGTCCGCCCCTTCATGCCGAGCTTGGGGCCGTCCTTCATCACCGCGATCGCGGCCTGATGATAGGCCTCGATCCGGCCTGCGGCGGGATCGCTTGGTTGCGCTGCAGCGATGGTCGGCAGGCTGGCCAGCAGGGCGGCGATCGGTAGGGCTTTCAGCACGATATCATTCCTCCGCGGCAATGACGTTTGATGCCGCCGGCTGGTTCCCGCCGCAAGGTGCGGCGGTAAATACACAGGCTGAGGGGTGACGGCGGCCTCGCTTCGCGCTATCGGGACGGCAACGCAAAGGAGCGGCCGACGTGGGATTACCGATCAGCCAGGCAGCGCGCATCGGCGCTTATGTGCTGGGCAAGCATGTACGGGGCGTGAAGCGCTATCCGTTGGTGCTGATGCTGGAGCCGTTGCTGCGCTGCAACCTGGCCTGCAAGGGCACCAACGGATACGACTATCCCGACGCGATCCTCAACCAGCGGCTGAGCTATGACGAGTGCATGGCGGCGATCGACGAATGCGGCGCCCCAGCGGTCTCGATTGCCGGCGGCGAGCCGCTGCTCCACCGCGACATGCCCCGGATTGTCGAGGGTTACATCGCGCGGAAGAAGTTCGTCATCCTCTGCAGCAACGCCCTGCTGCTGAAGAAGAAGATCGACGACTACAAGCCGTCGAAATATTTCACCTGGTCGATCCATCTCGACGGCGATCAGGCAATGCACGACGCCTCGGTCTGCCAGGATGGGGTGTTCGATGCCGCCCGCGAGGCGATCCTGCTGGCCAAGGCCAAGGGCTTCCGCGTGCAGATCAACTGCACCGTGTTCGACGGTGCCGATCCCGAACGGCTGGCCGATTTTTTCGATGCGATGGAAGCGATCGGGCTGGACGGGATCACGATCTCGCCGGGCTATGCTTATGAGCGCGCGCCGGACCAGGAGCATTTCCTCAATCGCACCAAGACCAAGACCTTCTTCCGCGACGTGCTGAAACGCGGGCGTGGCGGGCGCGACTGGAGCTTCACCAACTCGCCACTGTTCATGGATTTCCTTGCCGGCAACCAGAGCTATGAATGCACACCCTGGTCGATGCCGCTGCGCACCGTCTTTGGCTGGCAGCGGCCCTGCTACCTGCTCGGCGAGGGCTATGCGCCGACGTTCAAGGCGCTGATGGAAGAGACCGACTGGGACGGCTATGGCGTCGGCAAATATGAGAAATGCGCCGACTGCATGGTCCATTGCGGTTTCGAGGGGACGGCGGCGGCGGATTCGCTGCGCCATCCGCTGAAGCTTGCCAAGGTCGCGCTAAACGGTGTCCGTACCGACGGGCCGATGGCGCCGGATATCGACCTCTCCAAGCAGCGTCCCGCCCAGGAGGTCTTCTCCACTCATGTCGAGAAGACCTTAGCTGCGATCCGGGAACGCGAGCCGGGGTCCGATCGCCACGTGGCCACGCGCTAACCCGCGAAACGCCTTCACCGCATAGACCATGCTGGTCGCGAAAACCGGCAGCTGACCTGGCTGACGCAGCAGCGAGCCGATCATCGCCCGGCTGTCGATCGCGCCACCCGGCTTCATGCTGACCGTGATCGCCGGCGGCAGCATATGCTCGACGCCGTCCGAGACGATCCGCACGACCATGAAGGGCAGGCCATGCCTGGCGGCGACCTTGGCGGCGATATGCGATTCCATGTCGACCGCATGGGCGCCATGTTCGCGGCCGAGCGCACGCTTGTGATCGACGCTGGCGATCATGCTGCCGTCGGCGAAGAAGGTGCCGATGCGGGCGTCGGGCAGGCGGCGTTTGAGCGCATCACGCCATGCGGGATCGGTCTCGGCCGCGATCGCGCCGGTCAGCCGCTCGCCGATGATCCAGTCGCCGATCGCCAGGCCGTCCTGCAGCGCGCCGGTCAAACCGAAGCTAGCGATCGCGCAGGCATCGGCGGCCTGCGCCTCCAGCAATCGTTCGAGCGTCTGTGCGACGCCGCCGCCGGGGATGACGTGAACGTCCGGCTGCGCGACGATGCGCGCCTCGCGGGTGAAGCCGGTCGCGACCAGCAATGGCCTCTGCGCCACGCTACATGCCTTCGCTGATGCGCCGCTCGCCGCTCCGCATCAGCCGCCGATAACGCGCGAGCGCCCAGAGCGGGAAATATTTCGGATAGCCGTGATAGCGCAGGTAGAAGACCCGCGGGAAACCGCCCCCGGTGTAGTGCGCCTGACTCCACAAGCCGTCGGCCTCCTGTGTCGCCAGCAGATAGGCGACGCCGCGCGCGACCGCCGGATGCTCGACTTCGCCCGCGGCCATCAGCCCGATCAGCGCCCAGGCGGTCTGCGATGCGGTCGAGGGGGCAGGGGTATAGCCGGCATAATCGAGCGCATAGCTTTCGCAATCCTCCCCCCAGCCGCCATCGCCATTCTGGATCGCGACCAGCCAGTCGACCGAGCGGCGGATCACCGACGCGTCGAGCGGCAGGCCGGCGGCATTGAGCGCGCAGAGCGCCGACCAGGTGCCGTAGACATAGTTGACGCCCCAGCGGCCGTAATAGCTGCCGTCCTTTTCCTGGTCCTTTTCGAGATAGTCGATGCCTTCGGCCATCACCTTGTCGCCGGGCTCGGTGCCGAGCTGGGCGAGCATCGACACGCACCTGGCGCTGACGTCGACGGTCGGCGGATCGAGCAGCGCGCCATGATCGGCGAAGGGAATGCCGTTGAGATAATAATAGGTGTTGTCGGCGTCGAACGCGCCCCAGCCGCCGCCCTTCGACTGCATGCCTTCGACCCATTCGCGCGCGCGATCGATCGCCTCGTCGGCGCGCGGCATCAGCCCGCTCTTCGCTGCGCGGTCGAGCGCGAGGACGACGACGGCGGTGTCGTCGACATCGGGGTAATGGGCATTGCCATACTGGAACGCCCAGCCGCCCGGACGCAGGCCAGGGCGGCGGACTTCCCAATCGCCGGCGACATCGAGAATCTGCATTGGCAGCAGCCAGTCGAGCGCGGCGACGGCGCGTGCCTCGGCCTCCGGCTCGGCGACCTCGAGCATGGCATGGGCGGCGAGCGCCGTATCCCAGATCGGCGAGACGCAGGGCTGGCAATAGACCTCGCCGTCATCGCGCCGGACGAGCAGCTTTTCGACCGAGCGTCGCGCGATTGCGCGATCGGGATCGTTCGGACCGAAGCCGAGCGCGTCGAACATCATCACGCTGTTGGCCATCGCCGGATAGATCGCGCCGAGTCCGTCCTCGCCGTTCAGCCGCTCGCGGACGAAGGCGAGGCATTTGTCGATCGCCTTCTGCCGCATCTTCTTGGGCCAGAAGGGACGGAAGCCCTTCAGGAACACGTCGAGCGCGGCAAAATGCTTGGCATAGGGGCGGTCGGGGATTTCCATTTTCGGCTGCACGCCCGGCACGAACAGCTCGTCGACGAGGATGCCGCGCGGATTGCGCGCTGCCGGGCGCAACGCCGCGAGCACGAGCAGCGGCACGATCACCGTGCGCGCCCAATAGGACATCTTCGCCAGATGGATCGGAAACCAGTTGGGCGCGATGATCAGCTCGACCGGCATCTCCGGCAGGCTTTCCCATGGCGCGGCGCCGAACAGGGCGAGCTGGAAGCGGCAGAACACGTTCGATTTCGCTACGCCGCCGCCGGCGAGGATCAGCTCGCGCGCACGCGCCATATGCGGCAAGTCGATGTCCTCGCCGATCATCTTCAGCGCATAATAAGCCTTGATCGAGGCGCTGATGTCGAACTTGCCGTCGTGGAACAGGCTCCAGCCGCCATCAGTCCGGACGATGCGGCGCAGGTAGCGAGCGATCTTGCCCTCGAGCTCGATGTCCTCGGGCTCGCCGAGATAATGGCGCAGCAGGATATATTCGGCCGGGATCGTCGCATCGGCCTCGAGCTCGAACACCCAATGGCCGTCCTTGCGCTGTGCCGCGCCGAGCGCGGCGGCGGCACGCGCAATGGCGCCCTCCAGGCGTGCGTCTGTGCTCGAAGGCAAGCCGGCGTCAGTCCCGTGCATTCCTTCCCCCTAAGCGGCTACGGCCGCCAAGGCCAGACGCGCCGCGGTCGCGCCCGATTGCAGCGCGCCCTCGATCGTCGCCGGCAGGCCGGTTGCCGTCCAGTCGCCGGCGAGGTGCAGATTTATCCAGCGGGTGGCGGCATTTGGCCGGCGCGCCGATTGTTCCGGAGTCGCCGCGAAGGTCGCACGCCGCTCGCGCACGATCTGCCAGGGCGGCAATTCCGCCGGTAGGCGGTGGATCGCCGCAACCTCGGCCCAAATCCTTCGGGCGAGCGGCTCGCGTTCCTCGTCGCACAGCGCGTCGGCGGCGCTGATCGTCACCGACAGGCGATCGGGAAAGGCGAAGATCCACTCACAGGTGCCGCCGATGACGCCGATCATCCGTTCGGCGGTGGGCGGCGGCACGAGACGGAAATGGGCGTTGACGATGGCGTGAAAGTGATCCGGCACGACCAGTTCGGGCACCAACTCGGCTGCGACCCATGGCGGAACGGCGAGGATGACGGGCTCGTCGGGCGCCACGGCGTCGCGGCCGTCGCTGAACACGAGACCGCTCACCCGCGCATCGTCGAATTCGATCGCGCGTAGCCGCCGGCCGAAACGGATCGTCACATCGTTGTCGGCAAGCCGCGCGAGCGCCGGCGCGATGAATGCCGCTTCGAGACTGGGCTGGGCGATCATCGGCCGACAGGCGCGGCCGCCGCGTGCGAGCGTGCCGGACAATATCGCGGCGGCCAGGCCCGCATCAGCCTCGGCCGCCGGCGTGTTGAGCGCCGAGACCATCAGCGGCGCGGTCAGCCGGTCCCACAACGGGCCGTTGCTTTTCACGACGCTTCCGACCGTGCCGGTGGTGGCGCGGGCGAGGCGTGCGAGCGAGCGATAGTCGCGCAGGCGCGTTCCGGGCACGCGCCGCTTGCGGCTCAGGATCCACCAGGGCAGCGCACCGTCATTGGGCGCGAGCGTCCAACGCGTGCCATCGCGCAGGTCGACGAAGGGGAAGCGGGCCTGGTCGGGGCCGGCGAGTCGATCGCGCGCGCCGATCATGTCGAGATAATCGGCGACCGCTTCGTTGCCCGACAGGACGAGATGATTGCCGTTGTCGATGATCATGTCGAGCTGCGGGTCGTGATAGGAGCGGCAGCGGCCACCCGCCTGCGCCGCTGCTTCCGACAGCGTGATCGACCATCCCCTGCGCGCCAGCGCCACTGCCGCCGACAGTCCGGCGAGGCCGGCGCCGATAATATGCGCGCGGCTCATCCGAACAGCTTCAACCGCAGCAGCGTCCACATCAGCGCGAGCTTGTTATGACGGACGCGCAGGCGCGGCGGGCGCCAGCCGGTCGCCAGCATCTTGGCGAGCAGCCGCGAATAGGCTGCCTCCATCAACCGCGGCGCGATCAGGTGACCGCGCGGCCGCGCCGCCATGACCGCCGCAGCCGCGACGAAATGGGCCTGCGCGCGGGCGGCGACGGTTCGGCAGGCTGCGTCGATTCGCTCGTCGGCGATGACGCGTTCGATCCCATCGAGCGGCACACCGGCGGCGGTGAGCGCCTCGGCCGGCAGATAGACGCGACCGATCGCCGCATCCTCATCGATGTCGCGGAGTATATTGGTCAGCTGCAAGGCTCGACCGAGATGATGCGACAGCCGACCGCCGGGCTCCTCGTCCATGCCGAACACGCGCACCGACAGGCGACCGACCGCCGAGGCGACCCGATCGCAATAGAGATCGAGCTCGGCCATCGTCGGCCAGCGAATGTCGCGCGCGACATCCATCGCCATGCCGTCGATCACCGCCTCGAAATCCTCGCGGCGCAGGCCGAAGCGGTCGACCGCGGGACGCAGAAAGGCGGCAGGTCCGGGATCGCCGCCGCGGTAGAGCGCGTCGATCGCGCCACGCCATTGCTGGAGCGCTTCCTCGCGCGACGCCCGCGTCCCACCCTGGTCGTCGGCGATATCGTCGACCGCGCGGCAATAGGCGTAGATCGCATACATCGCTTCGCGCTCGGCCGGCGGGAGGACGCGCATGCCGGCATAGAACGAGCTGCCCGATGCAGCCTGGGCAGCCGCGGACTGGCTGGTCATCGCTGCAGCGCCCGCCTTGCAGCGGCAGGGGCGGCGATCGCCAGTGCCTCGAGCTTGCCGTGATGGACACGTTCGGACAGCGGGTCGCGCGTCCGCAGCCGTGCGACGAGATCGCGCGCGAGCGCCTGGATGACGGCGACCTCGACGCCCAGCCGGCGGTCGGCGATCGCGCGCGAAAATCCCTCTGCCTCGTCGAGCAGCAGCGAGGTGCGTTGCGCGAGATCGATGATCGTCTGTCGCAGGGCCGCCGTGGCCGCCGGCTTGTCGAGATCCTCGATGCTGGCACCAGTCGCGGCCAACGCATCGGCGGGAATATAGACGCGATCGAGCTCGCGATGGTCCTTGGCACAGTCCTGCAGATGATTGATCACCTGCAGCGCGGCGCAGAGCGCATCCGACATCGGCCAGGTCGCGCGCGACTCTCCGTGGACGTCGAGGACGAAGCGGCCGACCGGCATCGCCGACAATCGGCAATAATCGATCAGATCGTCCCAATCGGCATAGCGCAGCTTGGTGACGTCCTGGGTGAAGGCGGCGATCAGATCGAGCGCATGCCGTGGTTCGAGGCCATGCTCGCGCAGCGCCTCGCGCAAAGCCAGCGCGGTCGGTTCGTCGTCGCGTTGGCCGACCAGACCTTCCGCCATCGCTTTCAAGCCGAGGAGCTTGTCGCGCTCGGCGGCCGAGGGATGATCGGCGATGTCGTCGGCGGCGCGGGCGAAGCGATAGAAGGCCATGATCGGCGCACGATGCCGCGGGCTGATCAGCCGCGAGGCGACGGGGAAATTCTCGTCACGATGGCCCTTGCCGGACGCGAGCGTGGCAGCGGTCAATGTTCGCCTCCGAGCTGCGCCTGGACGCGCCCTTTCCACAAGCCGCCGCGCCCGCGCCAGTGCTGCAGCGCCGAGATCAAGGTCGCAGCGCCATAGGCCGTGCCGATTGCCGGCATTGCGACGCCCCATAATGGCGAGACCCGATAATGGGCGAGCATCGGCTGCGCGATGATTGCCATGACCGTCCAGCTGACGATGCCGATGATCTGCGCATCGCCATAGGCGAAGATCGTCAGCAGCGGCGGCGCGAGGAACAGCAGCGCCAGCGCCAGCAGCGTGCCGGCGAGGATGACCGGCGAGTATTTCAGCTGGGCATAGGCCGATCGCGCGATCATCGCGCAGATCCCGCGCCAGCCGCCATAGGATCTGAGGCTCTCCGCCTGACGCGTCAGCGCGAGACGGATCGGTCCTTGCCGCTTCAGCGCGGCGCCGAGCGCGCAATCGTCGATCAGCGCGTCGGCGATCACCTTGATCCCGCCGGCCTGCGCCAGGGCGTCGGCCGAGACCAGCATGCAGCCGCCGGCCGCGGCGGCCAATTTGCTGGTCGGCCGGTTCACCCGCTGGAATGGATAGAGCATCTGGAAAAACAGCACGAAGGCCGGGATCAACGCATGTTCGGCGAGGCTCTCGCAGCGCAGGCGGACCATCAGCGAATGCAGCACAAGTCCGTCCGCCTCGCTGCGGGCGACGAGGCGCAAGAGATTGTCGGGGGCGTGGCCGATGTCGGCATCGGTCAGCCAGAGATAATCGGTTTCGCCGGCCTGCTCGATGCCCTGCGCCATCGCCCACAGCTTGCCGGTCCAGCCGGGCGGTCGCGGCTTGCCGGCGATCACGGTCAGCTGGTTGCTCCCATGCCGCATGGCTTCGTCGCGGGCGACCCGGGCGGTGTCGTCGCTGCTTTCGTCGTCGACCATTATGGCGCGAAACGTGCCGGGATAGGCCTGCCTTAGCAGCGAACCGATCGACCGGCCGATGACATCCGCCTCGTCGCGCGCCGGCACCACCGCCACCACCCGCGGCCACTGCGCCGGGGCAGGGCTCGGGCCCTCGTCGCGCTCGCTGGCGAGCCAGAAGCCATCGCGCGCAGCCAGCAGGTACAGCCACGCCGCCAGCGTCGCCCAGGCAATACTCATGACGATCACAGCATGCCCTCGGCGGTGAACCAGGCGAGCGCGTCGCCGATCGCCTCGCCATAGGGCCGGGCACGATAGCCCAGCTCGCGCTCGGCCCGAGCCGAGCTGAAGAACATCTTGTACTTCGCCATCGCCAGGGCATCGCGGGTGAGCATGGGTTCGTGCCCGGTCAGGCGGCCGAAGCCTTCGGCGATCACCGCGAGCGGATAGAGCGGCTTGCGCGGCAGGCCGATGCGCGGCGGCCGTCGCCCGGTCTGTCGCGCGATCTCGGCGAGCATGTCCTTCAACGTCACGTCCTGGCCACCGAGGATATAGCGGCGCCCGGGCTCGCCCTTCTCCAGCGCCGCGACATGGCCGGCGGCGACATCGTCGACATGGACGAGATTCAGCCCGGTATCGACGAAGGCGGGAATCCGGCCGCGGGCGGCGTCGAGGATAATCCGTCCGGTCGGCGTCGGACGAACGTCGCGCGGCCCGATCGGCGTCGACGGATTGACGATCACCGCCGGCAGATGATCGCGCGCGACCAGCTCCTCGACCAGTCGCTCTGCCTCGACCTTGCTGCGCTTATAGGCGCCGATCGCATTTTCGGCGGCGAGCGGACGGTCTTCATCGGCCGGGCCATCTGGATCGGGCGCGATGGTGGCGACGCTGCTGGTGTGGACGATCCGCTTGATGCCGGCGACGAGCGCTGCGGCCATGACGTTACGCGTGCCTTCGACGTTGCTGCGGAAGATCGCGGTCTCATCGGGCGCCCACAGCCGATAGTCGGCGGCGACATGGACCAGCGCGTCGCAATGCGTCATCGCCCGGTCGATCGCATGCCGATCGAGCAGATCGCCCTCGACGATCTCGCCCGGGAAATCGCGCAGATTGGCCTTGGGGCTGGTCGCGCGCACGAGGCCGCGAACGCGATAGCCCGACCCGACCAAGGCTCGGACAACCGCTGCACCGACGAAACCGGAAACCCCGGTGACCAGGACATGAGAGATCGGTGCGGCGGGCACAAATCCTCCCCTGGGCCACTCGCCGGCTGTCTAGCCTCTCGCATCGGGAGAGGGAAGCACGCTGGCTTTCGCGCGGCGCGCCGCTACAAAACCGCCTCCATGGAGACGGCCGCTCTCATTCTGTTCCTGTTGGCGCTGGTCGGCTGCGGCTATAATTTCGCTGCCGCCATCCTGGTCGGTCGCTATGAGCCGGGGCCGGCACCCGAGCTGGTGACGGCGCCCGATGTCGCGATCCTCAAGCCGCTCCACGGCAGCGAGCCGGCGCTGGCGGCCAATCTCGCGAGCTTTCTCAACCAGGATTATCCCGGCCGGGTGCAGCTGCTCTGCGGCATCGCCGATCCCGGCGATCCGGCGGCCGAGGCGGTCGCCGCGCTGGTGGCAGCGCCATCGAGGGCCTCGGTGACGCTGGTCAGCGACAGTGGCCGCCATGGCAGCAACGCCAAGGTCTCGAACCTGATCAACCTTGCCGCTCGCACGTCGGCGCCGATGATCATCGTCAGCGACAGCGATATCGCGGTGGCGCCGGATTATCTGCGCAGGATCGTCGCAGCACTATCGGCCGAAGGGGTGGGGGCGGTGACCTGCCTTTATCGCGGCCGTGGCGATGCCGGCCTGTGGTCGCAGCTGGCGGCCGCCGGGATCAGTTATCAGTTCATGCCGGCGGTGGCGGTCGGGCTTGCGACCGGCCGGGCGCGGCCGTGCATGGGCTCGACGATTGCGCTCCGGGCCGTCACGCTTGGCCGGATCGGCGGCTTCGCCCGGGTCGCCGACCAGCTTGCCGATGATCACGCGCTCGGCGCGGCGGTGCGCGCGACCGGGCTGTCGGTCGTGGTGCCGCCGATGATCGTCACCCATGGCTGCAATGAGACCAGCCTCGCCAGGGTGGTGCGCCACGAAATTCGCTGGAACGCGACGGTCCGCTCGCTCGACCCGCTCGGCTATGTCGGCAGTGGCATTACCTATCCATTGCCCTTTGCCCTGCTGGGCGTCGCTCTGGCGGGCGGGCAGGGATGGCAGGTCCTGGTTCTGGCGGCGCTTGCCCGGGTAACGCTGAAGCTCCGTGTCGACATGGTTACTGGCGCCGCTTCGGCGCCCTTATGGATGCTGCTGCCGCGTGATATACTCTCACTAGGCACCTTCCTCGCCGGGCTGTTCGCACGATCGATTGATTGGCGCGGCGCGAGGCTTAGAATGGGGCGGGACGGCCGGCTTTCGGCCGAAGGAGAATGACTTGGGCATGATGCGTTCGCTGTTCCTGCAGGCGCCGTCGTTCGACGGCTATGACGGTGGCGCGGGCGCGCGCTACCAGATGAAGCGCGAGGTGCGCTCCTTCTGGTATCCGACCTGGCTCGCCCAGCCTGCCGCGATGGTCGAGGGCTCGAAGCTGATCGACGCACCGGCGCATGACCTCAGCTGGGACGACATCAAGCATGAGGCTGACGACCGCGACCTCGTCGTGATCCACACCTCGACACCATCCTTTCGCCAGGACGTCCACACCGCCGAGCTGCTCAAGGAGCGCAATCCCAGCCTGATGATCGGCCTGATCGGCGCCAAGGTCGCGGTCGAGACGCAGAAATCGCTCGAGGCGTCGACCGCCGTCGATTTCGTCGCTCGCAATGAATTCGACTTTACGATCAAGGAGATCGCAGAGGGCAAGCCGCTCGGCGAGGTCGCCGGGATCAGCTATCGCAACGCGGCGGGTGAGATCGTCCACAATCCCGATCGCGCCGTGATCGAGGATATGGACCAGCTTCCCTTCGTCTCGCCGGTCTACAAGCGTGACCTGACCATCGAGAAATATTTCGGGGGCTATCTCAAGCACCCCTATGTCAGCTTCTACACCGGCCGCGGCTGCAAGAGCCGCTGCACCTTCTGCCTCTGGCCGCAGACCGTCGGCGGACATAATTACCGCACTCGCTCGATCCCGCATGTGATCGAGGAGGTAAAATACGTCATGCGCGAGATGCCGCAGGTGAAGGAGATCTTCTTCGACGACGACACCCTCACCGACAATCGCCCGCGGGTCGAGGAGCTCGCCCGCGAGCTTGGCAAGCTGGGCGTCACCTGGTCGTGCAACGCCAAGGCCAATGTCCCCTATGAGACGCTGAAGATCATGCGCGAGGGCGGGCTGCGGCTGCTGCTGGTCGGCTACGAGAGCGGCAACCAGAAGATCCTGCACAACATCAAGAAGGGCCTGCGCACCGATGTCGCCCGGCAGTTCACCAAGGACTGCCACAAGCTCGGCATCGTCATCCACGGCACCTTCATCCTCGGCCTGCCCGGGGAGACGCTCGAGACGATCGAGGAGACGATCAACTACGCCAAGGAGATCGACCCGCACACCATCCAGGTGTCGCTGGCGGCACCCTATCCCGGCACCTTCCTCTACAAGCAGGCGACCGAGAACGGC
>Ga0207667_10001413_pt1 | contig 30067 bp, 25 predicted proteins | sample KBSCornC52_FD_184301 | JGI IMG/M metagenome (GOLD analysis project Ga0207667, IMG submission 184301) | Corn rhizosphere microbial communities from Kellogg Biological Station, Michigan, USA - KBS Corn C5-2 (SPAdes) (version 2) | ecosystem: Host-associated > Plants > Roots > Rhizosphere > Soil ...
GAGAAATTTTCGGCGGGGCCACACGCCGCCGCAGCCGCACCCAGCGCGGCGCTGACCTGCGCGAAGACATCAACATGGAATTCGAGGACGCGGTCTTCGGCACCGAAGCCAAAGTCACGGTGCGGCGCCACGAGACCTGTGAAGAATGCCGGGGTTCAGGTACAGCCCCGGGCAAGGCTCCCATCACCTGCCGTTCCTGCAATGGCCGGGGACAAGTCCGCTACCAGCAGGGCTTTTTCAGTATTGCGCGCACCTGTCCTACTTGCCAGGGCACGGGCAGCGTGGTCACCGACCCCTGCGCCAAGTGCAAAGGCGAAGGCCGGGTACTGCGGCAAAGGACGGTGGATGCGAAAGTTCCCGCCGGCGTAGAAGATGGCACCCGCATCCGCTTCACTGGTTACGGCGAAGGCGGCCTGCACGGTGGCCCGCCGGGCGATCTCTACGTAGTCCTGCATGTTAAGGAGCATCCCTTCTTCGAGCGCGAGGGGAACGATCTGCACTGCGTGATCCCAGTTTCATTTTCGCAGGCGGCGCTGGGGGTGGAAATCAGTGTGCCCACACTCGAAGGCCCACACGTGCTGAAGGTGCCGGAAGGCACTCAGTCGGGCACCACGCTGCGCATCAAAGGCAAGGGTGTCCCCATACTGAACGGACACGGCAAAGGCGATCTGTTCGTCGAAGTGAGAGTACAGACACCGGGCAAGCTCAATAAGCGCCAGCGCGAGTTGCTCGTCGAACTCGAAAGTCTCACCAGGGTAGAAAACCGCCCCCAACGCCGCACATTGCTGGGCAAAGTCAAAGACATCTTCGGATAGTGTCTCTAACCACGTGGGGACAGCCGCCCTCGGCTGTCCAGTCGAGAGAAGCTCAACCGGGTTTCCTGCTCTGGTCCCCCTGAACGACAGACATGGCGGAGCCCTGCTCCGATGGACAGCCGAGGGCGGCTGTCCCCACATGGTTCGTGGCAGGGGAATGACCGGGGCGCACCCGTCGAGAGTCGAAATCCCGTACACTCTATCCGCATGACCCGCCGCCGCTGGATCGCCGACGAAGTTTCCGGCAATCGCGCTGCTCTAGTCGGCGCGCACGCCCGGCATCTCGCCCATGTCCTTCGCGGACAGGTCGGGCAGGAGTTTGACATCGCCACCGGTGGGAGCATCCGCCGCGGTCGCATCTCCAGCATCACGAACGATCGAGTCGAGTTCGAGCTCGGCGAGATCATTCCGGTAAATCCGGCTCCCAGACTGACCGTTGTCCTCTCCATCTTCAAATTCGATCGCATGGAGTGGGCCATTGAGAAGTGTGTCGAGCTGGGCGTGGTTCGAATCGTTCCGGTCATCGCGGATCGCACCGAGGCCCATCTCGCCAAAGCTGCCCAGAAGCGGGTGGAGCGATGGCAGCGTATTGCTCTCCAGGCTTCGGAGCAGTCGCGGCGGGCCTCCGTGCCAGAAATCCTGCAACCTGCGCCCTTACAAACCGCCGTCACTTCGCGCGACGGCACCCGCATCGTCCTGGCCGAATCCGAAGAACAGGTGATGTTGCAAGATGCACTGCGATCGAACCCCGCGGCGGATGAGGTCACGTTGGCGTTTGGCCCGGAAGGTGGCTGGTCCAGCTCGGAACTGAAGTCATTCCAGGCGGCCGGATGGATTGCGGCATCTTTGGGAAGCACGATCCTTCGCGCCGAAACTGCGGCGATCGCGGCTACCGCCATTGCCCTGGCCGAGCTTTCATAAGACTCTCCTCAGAAAAATCCTCAAGCTTCTCTGATATTCTCCTGCTCAGTGGCAGTGGCAAGACCCAACTCACGTCCCCGCGCGTTCGAGCCCGACGAGCGCCAGCGCGAAGCTATCGAACATGTCCACGGGCCGGTGCTGGTCATCGCCGGCGCGGGCACCGGGAAGACCACCGTCCTCACCAGGCGCATCGCACACCTGGTCCGCGAAGGACACGCCCGTCCCGACGAAATCCTGGCTGTCACCTATACCAGGAATGCGGCGCAGGAGATGCGGCAGCGGGTGGAAGAGGAGTTGCGCGGGACCAACCTCTCCGGCCTTCGGCTCGCAACCTTTCATGATTTTTGCAACAGTCTCCTCGACCAGTGCGGCAGGAAATTCGGGGTGGTGGACGATCAGGACCTGTGGATTTATTTGCGCCGCCGTATCCGTGAACTGAACCTCAACTACTACATTCGCGCCGCCCGGCTCAGCAAGTTTTTCGATGACCTGCTGACCTTCTTCCGGCACTGCCACGACGAACTGGTCAGCCCGGAACAATACGAAGAGTATGTTCGGAGGCTGGAGCGCGGCGAGCTGCCTGTCCCGCGGGTGAGCAAGTCAAAGGACGCCGGCACCCTCTCGGACGAAGAAGTCGTGGGACGCTGCCGCGAAATCGCCGGCGTATTTACCACCGTGGAACGCATGCTGCGGGAAGACAACCTGGGCACCTTCGGCCACATGATTACCAACGCCCACCATCTGCTGCAGCAGAACAGCGAACTGGCGAACCGGGCGGGCGCTCGCTTCATCCTGGTGGACGAGTTTCAGGACGTCAACTTCGCCCAGGTCAAGGTCCTGCAAAAGCTCGCGGGGGCGGAACGCAACGTCTTCGCGGTGGGAGATCCGGACCAGGCCATCTATCGCTTCCGCGGGGCCTCGAGCGCTGCTTTCGTTCTGTTTCAGCGCCACTTTTCCGGAGCGAAGCTGATCAAGCTGGAGAAAAACCGGCGTTCGCTGTCGCCTATCCTGCACAGCGCCTTCGCCCACATCTCGAAAAATCCGAACGTGTTCGATGCCGGACACGGTTCCACCGCCTACCAGCGCTCGGTCCTGGTTTCGGCTCGGGAAGAAGATGCAGCGCGTTCCGGAAGCGAGCTGCCGCGAGTGCCGGTGGAAGCGGTCGTGCTCGATACCAAAGACACGGAACCGGGCGAAGTGATTGCGAAGCTGCGCGAATTGCGCAGCAAGTTGCGCTGCCGGTGGAGCGACTGCGCCGTTCTTTATCGCACCCACATGAATCGCGACCAGCTGGCCGCTGAAATGGTGCGGCAAGGCATTCCGTTCACCATCGAGAACATGGACGTGATGGATACGCCCGAGGCGCGGGACCTTTTCGCCTGTCTGGGTGCGGTCGTCTCGGACGCGGATGGCGCCAGTCTGTTTCGAGTGGCGGCGCTGCCGCAGTTTGCCATCGATCCGGAAAAACTGCGCTCCGGCATCAAGGCGCTTCCCCGCGATGCCGGCACTTCGGCCATCGCGCTGGTGCTCTCCCGGATCGAGGGTGGCGGAGCGGTTCTCGAGCGCGTGCGGCAGACTCGATCCGACATTGCCGCCGCCGGCGCCAAGGGCCGTGCCGCGATAAACATCCTGGTGCGAGATTTTGCTTTGAATCGCGACTCCAGAGTGCTGCAGGCGGTCCTCGACTTCGTGAGCGAATGGGAGAAAAGAGCAATCACAAAAACCGGCGAGATTGCCGAGCTTCTCGACTACCTCGAATATTTCAGGGAAGCCCGCGGAGTGATTCCTCTCTCGTCGAGCGACGATGATGCCGTCCCCCTCATGACGGCGCACGCTGCCAAGGGACTGGAGTTTCCCCACGTTTTCATTCTTCGCGCCAACTCAGGCTCCTTTCCCTTGAATTATCAGGAAGCGCTGATTGAGTTGCCCCGGGAGCTGTATGACCCGGACTCGATCGCCCAGGGCGACGACAAGGAATTGTGTCAGCAGGAAGAGCGTCGCCTGTTTTACGTGGCCATGACCCGGGCGCGGGATTCGCTCACCATCTACGCCAAGAAAGGAACCGGGAAGAAAGATCCCACTCCGGCCGGTTTCCTGCGTGATCTGCTGAAGGACACAAGCCTGCGCCGCTGGCTGGTGCAGGCTCGGCCCCGGGGTTTTCAGACCGACATGTTTGCCGAGGCGGCAGCCCCGGCAACCACGACTCGCACCAACCAATGGCTGGCTCTGCCGCCCTCCGCCAGCTTGCACTCCCGGTTGAGCGCCAGCGCGGTGCAGACGTATGAAACCTGCCCGCTGCAGTTCAAGCTGGAACGAGAGTGGAAAATTCCCGACGAGGTCCCTGCCGCAATGCAGTATGGCGCGGTCATGCATCGCGTGCTGCGCGCTTATTACGACTCGGTACGCATGGAGCGGCCGATGGCGGACGACGACCTGATCCAGTTCTTCCGCGACGATCTCGCCCAGGCCGGCATGCAGGACCGCTACCAGCATGACCTCTACGAGGCGCAGGGAGTGCAGCAGCTAAGAGATTTTCTGACCCCTTTCCGCCGCACTCCCGTACCCCAGGTGCTGCACACCGAGGAATTCTTCGATGTCAAAGTAGGCGAGGTCACGGTGGTTGGGCGCATCGACCGCATCGACCGGTTGCCAGATGGCGCAGTCGTGATTACCGACTACAAGACCGGCAGGGCCCAATCGCAGGAGGATGCTGACGAAAGCATGCAGCTTTCAATCTACGCCCTGGCGGCGCGCGAGAAGTGGGGATATCGCGCTGACAGCCTGGTGCTCTATAACCTGGAAGGAAACAGCGCGGTCGTGACCCGGCGCAGCGATTGCGAACTGGAAGCGGCGAAAAGCCGGGTGCAGGAAGTATCGGAAAACGTTGCCGCCGGGAACTTCCAGCCCAAGCCCGGCTTCTATTGCAAATTCTGCGCCTATCGCAATCTGTGTCCCGCCACCGAGAAGCAACTGCACTCGCCGCAAGACAAAGCCGCGACCGCGCGGCAAAGATAACTGCCATTTGCGATCGCTGTCATCCTGAGCTCTGTTCATCCTGAACTGCTTCGCTTCGCGAAGCAGCTACGGAGTCGAAGGACCCCTCTAGTCCGTAGGAGGCCGGGGTAATGGAATTTCCTGCGCAACCGGAAAGCCCTCAAAACGCGAGAGCATTACCGCGCGGGTAGGGGTCCTTCGACTGCGTAATGCTATTCGCAAGCGAATCGCATTTCTTCGCTCAGAATGACAGAGGGGGGATTTTCTGTGCAAAAAACTTAGGGGACGCTTACGCGTCCCCTGTTTGCTGCTTTGCTGATACTTCTCTTAGTGCTTCTTTTTCTTCTTTGCCTTTTTCTTGGTTGCCATGGTTTCTATTCTCCCTTTCCATTTTTCATGGACTTGCTTAGCAACGGTCGTCTGTTGCAACTAATTGAATGTATAGAGTCAATAAAAAGTGATGTCAAGAAAAAAATGATGCTCGCGCGCGCATGCGACCGCTGAACCAAAGTCACCAGCGCGCGGCGTCGAATAAATTTTCGCGAATGCAGGCGTCGTTATCGAAGGTTTGCGTCACGACAGTTTCCTCATCACTGACGCTTTTGCATTTCAACCAGCCGCGAATGATGCGCTCACGAATCGACACAGCACCGTGGACGAGGCGCGAATTTCGATCTCTTATCGTGCCGCGCGCATCTATAATTGAAGTTGAGAAATCATCGCGGGGGCACATAAATGGCTGCTTACGAAGAGGTCGTCATCATTTCCGGTTGTCGCACGCCGGTGGGAAAATTCCAGGGAAGCCTGTCCGATCTGAGCGCCACGCAACTGGGCGCCATCGTGGTCCGCGAAGCGGTGAAGCGCGCCGCTCTCGACCCGAAACAGGTGGACGAATGCATCATGGGCAACGTGGTCTCTGCCGGATTGGGACAAAATCCCGCGCGCCAGGCCGCAATCTTCGGCGGACTGCCTCCGGAAGTGGGTGCCATGACCGTAAACAAGGTTTGTGGTTCCGGACTCAAAGCAGTTGCACTCGCGGCGCAAGCGATCCAGACGGAAAACAGTTCCATCGTCGTCGCCGGCGGCATGGAATCGATGACCAACGCGCCCTATCTTCTGCCGCAGGCGCGCAAGGGATATCGCCTGGGCAATGCGCAGATTGTCGATTCCATGGTGAACGACGGGCTTTGGGACATCTACAACAACTATCACATGGGCGTCACCGGCGAGAACGTGGCGGAAAAATACGGCATCACGCGCGAAGAGCAGGACGAGTTCGCGCTCAACTCTCATCGCAAGGCCCTGGCGGCAACCAAGGAATGCCGGTTCAAGTCTCAGATTGTTCCGGTTGAGCTGCCCGCGAAGAAAAAGGGCGGAGCACCCGTGATCTTCGACAAGGACGAGTCTCCGCGCGAAGACACCACGATCGAAGTTCTGCGTTCGCTCAAGCCGGCATTCAAGAAAGACGGCACGGTGACCGCCGGCAATGCTCCGGGGGTGAACGATGGCGCCGCGGCGCTGGTGGTAACCAGTGCAAAGCGGGCGAAAGAACTGGGCGCGCAGACCATGGTGCGAATCGTGGCCCAGGCCACCAGCGGCATCGATCCCAAGTGGGTCATGATGGCGCCTGTGGACGCCGTCCGAAAAATATGGGAAAAGACCGGCTGGAAAAATGAAGACGTGGACCTGTACGAACTCAACGAAGCTTTCTCGGTGCAGGCGCTGGGCGTGATGCGCGAGTTGGGACTCGACCCGAACAAGGTCAACGTCAACGGCGGGGCGGTCGCTATCGGGCATCCCATCGGCGCCAGCGGGGCGCGGGTGCTGGTTACACTCATCTATGAGATGATGCGGCGAGACGTCCGCCGCGGCATTGCCGCGCTGTGCCTGGGTGGCGGTAATGCGGTCGCCATGGCAGTGGAACGGTAAACTCTGCGATTCGCGATGGAAGACGGGCGTCCTCGCCCATCCATTCGTGCTCTCTGCAAAGACGGGCGAAACGCCCTTCCTCCATTTTGGGCGCTAGACTTTCGCAGGAGTATCCGGCACCGGCAGTGTGACTTTGAACACCGCCCCGCCACCCGGCCCGGAACTGGCTTCAATTTCTCCTCCGTGCTCGCGCAAAATCGCTTTGCAGATGCTCAACCCCAAACCGGTGCCGCGGCCCGGGCGCTTGGTGGTGTAGAAGGGGTCGAAGATGTTGGGTAGCACGTCGGCGGCGATGCCTGGCCCGTCGTCCTGAAAGATGATCGCAACCGATTTGCTGCTTTTCTCCAGCCGGATCCGCAGGGTGCCACGATCGCGGGCCTCGCGCATGGCCTGTTCGGCGTTCAGAATGAGGTTGAGGAAGATCTGCATCAGCTGATGGGAATCGCCGGTGATAACCGGCAACGAGGGCTCTGGCAGATAGTCCACCGTAATGTTGTTCTTGCGCAGCGAGTAGGTGTGCAGGTGCAGGGTGCGTTGTACCAGTTCGCTCAGGTTGATTGGACCTCTCCCCGGGGCCGGGGGGCGGGAGAAGTACATGAGGTTCTGCACAATGTCAGCCGCACGCCGGGCCTGCTGCTGCAGCATCACCAGTTGCTTGCGCGTGGTCTCGGCCTGTTCGCCTTCCTGCAGAAGCTCGGCCACGCCCATGATGCTGGTGAGAGGATTGTTCAGCTCGTGGGCGAAGCCTCCGATCATTTGTCCCATAGCCGCCAGGCGTTCGCTCTGGATAATCTGCTGTTCCAGCTTTTTCTCCACGGTAATGTCCCGCACCGAAACGATCACCCCGCTGGCCTTGCCTTCGGCGTCGAACAGCGGGCTGGCATTGGCGCGCATGGTGCGCCAGCTGCCGTCGCGGTGGCGCGCCCCGAACTCGCAGAAGCCGAACTTCTTCGCGCCCGTGCTCACATCGTGATAGAGGACCACAAATTCGGGGGATTGCTCCTGCTCGGCGTCATCGACTTTTTTGCCCAACAGCTCCGCCGGTGCGCGGCCCAGCAGATCGCGAATGCGTGAACTGACAAAGCTATAGCATCCATCCAGGCCAACCACCAGGATGAGGTCGGGAAAGCTTTCCAGCAGGTACCGCTGAAACTCTTCCTGCCGGCGCAGGGCCTTCTCCATCTTGCGGCCCTCGGTAACATCCACCAGCGTGCCCTGGTAGCGGATAATCTTGCCCGCGCCGTCCCAGACCGCACGCGAAGTATCGAGAAAAACGCCCGTAGTCCCGTCCTTTCGCCGCAGCGTGAGTTCCCGGCTGCGCTCGCTTCCTCGATCGCCCGCACTCCTGCCCAGCACCGGGCCCTGCCCGGGATCCAGATTGAGCGTGCTGGGATCGAGAGACAGCAACTCATCCCGGCTGCTGCAGCCGAGCATCTGGATCAGGGCGGGATTGGCATCGAGCAGCCGCCCTTCCGGAGTGCTGAAGTACACGCCCTCCTGCAGGGTCTCGAAAAGTTCGGTGAAGCGGCGCTCTTTCTCGCGTTCTTCGGTCACATCCCGGGCGAGGGCGCTGATGCCCACCACTTCGTCGCTCTTGACGATGGCATTCAATACGCAGTCGAAGTAGAGCACACGCGTGCTGTTCTTGACCTGGACCCGAACCAGTCCCGACCAGCGGCGTTTTTCCAGAAAGCGCGGAAGACCAGCCTCGACCTCGCCGCGCAGAGGTTCGTCCAGAAACTCATCAATCTTGTGGCCCACAACGTCGGTGTAGGCCAGGCCCAGCAACTGGGTGACGCGACGATTCACGGTCCGCAGGGTTCCGTCGAGCGAACAGGCGAAGGCCACGTCGTCGAACGAGTCAATGAGCTCCTTAAAACTTCGCTGGGAACGCTGGATCACCTGAGTGAGTTGGTCGAGCTGCTCGTCGGAAGGCGTGACGCCGGTGCGGTCGTGCAGATCGTGCAGCAGGTGCTTCAGTTCCGAAACTTCGCGGCGACGACCGTACACATAGGCCGCGAACAGGACCGACAGCGCCAGCAGGCCGATGGAGACGGCGCCCAGGTGATACGGAAGGCCCTGCAGGCGTTCCCAGGAGACTGCGGCCAGGCCGGTGGCCAGCAACACTAGGAAGGCCAGGGCCATCCGCCAGAGCCGAGCTTCTTCTTTTTCCAGATGCCCAGGAGCGCGAGGCGGGCGTTTGGGTTGATCTTCTTCTTCGTCCATAACTGCCGACACTGATCCTGTGCCCGCGCTGGGAGTCGCAGGTTCCTTGCAGGTTAGCTGAATCCTAGTTCACGGCCAGAGCCCACACAATGGAGGCATGTTAGGCAACTTGGTTCTCGGGGCAACGCTGGTCAATGTAGGCGCGAGCGTCCTCGCTCGTGCTGGGTTCCCGCGCTGCCGCACGAGCGAGGACGCTCGCGCCTACATGACCTCGACTGCATGGTTCGTCCGTCACCTGCTCTTGTGACGGCCGTCACCGCTGTTTTGCCGGCAGGCCGGTATGGTGGAAGCAGAGTGCAGGTCAGCGGCCGATCTTCATTGGTCATGGTGGCTCGGAGATGAACCATCAGTCTGCGAGCGCTCAGCCTCATGCTCTATAAGACTCTGAGCGCAGCGGTGTATGGCATAGATGCCAGCATCATCGAGGTTGAGGTGGACGTCTCTGGCATCAAGACCAATGAAGATTATTTCCATACCGTAGGACTGCCCGACGCGGCGGTACGGGAAAGCCGCGACCGGGTTCGCGCCGCACTGAAGAACTGCGGCTACGACATTCCTCCCACCCACATCACCATCAACCTGGCACCAGCTGACATCCGCAAAGAGGGTTCAGGGTTCGACCTGCCCATGGCCCTCGGAATTCTGGGCGCCTACGGAGGGCTGAATAAGAAAGAGGTACCGGACTGCCTGTTCGTGGGCGAACTCTCGCTGGATGGAGGCATTCGCGGCGTGCGCGGCGCGTTGCCCATCGCCATCGAGGCCCGTGGCAAAAAAATTCCCCGGCTGATCGTGCCGGAATTAAATGCCCGCGAGGCTGCCATGGTCGGCGGGGTCGAGGTCTATCCGGTGAAGTCGCTGCTGGACGTCATCCGCTTCGTAAATACCGGCAACGGCATTATGCCCCTGCAAGTGGACAGCGATACCCTGCTCAGCGAGGCGCAGCATTACGTTGTTGACTTCAAAGATGTACGCGGCCAGCAGACAGCGAAGCGCGCTCTCGAAGTGGCCTGCGCCGGAGGCCACAACATTCTGATGATCGGCCCGCCGGGCTCCGGCAAAACCATGCTGGCCAAGCGCATGCCCACCATCCTGCCTCCCTTCAGTTTTGAAGAAGCGCTTGAAACCACCAAGATCCACAGTGTGGCCGGCGTGCTCGATGCCGGCGCCGGACTGGTCGGCGTACGCCCGTTCCGCTCACCCCACCACACCATCTCCGACGCCGGCCTGATCGGAGGAGGCGCCGTGCCCCGTCCGGGCGAGGTGTCGCTCGCGCACAACGGCGTGCTTTTTCTGGATGAACTTCCCGAATTCCCGCGCAATGTTCTGGAAGTGATGCGACAACCACTCGAGGATGGCACCGTCTGCATCGCCCGCGCCTCGATGTCTCTGACTTTTCCCGCACGCTTCATGCTGGCGGCGGCCATGAATCCCTGTCCCTGCGGCTATTTCAATGACCGCTCCCGCGAATGCCACTGCAGCCGGCCCATGATCCAGCGCTACATGGGCAAGATTTCGGGACCGCTGCTCGACCGCATCGATATCCACATCGATGTGCCCGCGGTCAATTACAAAGAGCTGAGGGCAGGAAGTGAACCGGAAAGCTCCGCCAAGATCAGGGAACGGGTCATGCGCGCCCGAGAAATCCAGATGCAGCGGTTCGCATCGTCGCGCTCGCGGCTTTACTGCAATGCCCAGATGGCGCCCCGCCATATTCGCGCTTCCTGCGAGCTTTCCGCCGACTGCGAACGCCTGCTGGAGCGCGCCATGACCCAGCACGGCATGACCGCCCGCGCCCATGACCGAATCCTAAAGGTAGCCCGCACTGTTGCCGACCTCGAAGGCACCCCCGCCATCGAGCCCAAACACATCGCGGAGGCCATTCAGTACCGAACGCTGGACCGGACGTTCTGGGCGTAGGAGGAGAACCATGGAAGTAGAGTCGCGGAGCGGCGAAAAGAATATAGCCCACGGCGTAAGCCGTGGGTTGGCCACAACAACACGGAGCAAGCCCCGAAGGGGCGAAAGAAACCATGCCGCATACCACCACGAATCTATTGGTGCATTTGATATTCAGCACGAAACAACGCTGCGCTCTCATCAAACCCGACTTCGAAAAGGATCTCCATGCCTACCTCGGCGGCATCATTCGCCAAATTGGAGGCACGGCTCTCTGCATCAACGGAACCCGGGATCATGTGCATCTCCTGGTCCGCGTGCCCGCCGACCATTCCGTGGCGGAGATTGCTCGTTTGATTAAAGCGAATTCTTCGCGATGGGTGCATGGACGTTGGCCGGAACATCAGCATTTTGCCTGGCAGACGGGCTACGGCGCCTTTACCGTCAGCGAATCGGGACTTGGTGCCGTTAGGGACTACATTTCAAACCAGCAAGAGCATCACAGGAAAAGGTCATTTCAAGAGGAGTTTCTCGCGTTTTTGAAGAAGAATGGGATCACCGTGGATGAACGATACCTCTGGGGCTGATCCTTACTTTCGCCCCTTCGGGGCTTCCTATCGGTTTGCCACCAGTGCCCACGGCTTGCGCCGTGGGCTACATTCTTTTCGCCGCTTCGCGGCATGGGCTAATCTGGCCGAATGAGCCGAAATTCCCCCCTAGACTCCGTTTGACCAACCCTCCCTAACATGCTATAAAAGCTGGTTTTGTATCGGGCCTCCGGCAGCAAGATCAGCGTCCCGCCGGCGGCCTCTGCGGTACGAAATCCGACGCGGCCAAGCTCAACACTCCTGTTCAATGCCGTGTAGTGGAAGCGTGTTCGGAACTCCGGCAATGCGCTCCCCGGCGCTCTCGATCAGAGCGTCCGGTTGGTGCTGTTCGCTGGGTGGCAGTGCCTAAACACGTGATGGCCCTGAAATAGTCTTCATACCGGAGGAATTCCTATGCGCACCTGGCTGGCGAGAGCTGTGTCCGATGGACGCCAATTCGCCCATTTCTGCACCCGGACGGTGGCAGCCACCATCGCCGTCCTCAGTTTCGCTTCGATCTCCGCCCTGGCCCAGCCTGCCCACGAAGTAGGCGGCGAAGCCAGCCTGAAACTTCCCGATCTCTCACAGGTACTCTTCCTCGGCATCGACGGCCATCGCCTGCTGATGATCGGCATCTTGTTCTGCATCTTCGGCCTGGGATTCGGCCTCATCATCTATACCCGCCTGCGGAAGATGCCCGTGCATCGTTCCATGCTCGAGATTTCCGAGCTGATTTACGAGACCTGCAAAACCTACCTGATCACCCAGGGCAAATTCCTGCTGATCCTCTGGCTCTTCATTGCCGTCGTCATCGTGCTCTATTTCGGCGTTCTCTCGCCGGTGCCGGAGAAGCCGATTGCCATCACGCTCCCTATCATTCTTCTCTTCAGCCTGGTGGGAATCGCGGGCAGCTACGGTGTCGCCTGGTTCGGCATTCGGGTCAACACCTTCGCCAATTCGCGCACCGCGTTTGCCGGTCTCGCGGGCAAGCCCTATCCGATCTACAACATTCCGCTGCAGGCCGGCATGAGCATCGGCATGATGCTGATCAGCGTCGAACTCCTGCTCATGCTGATCATTCTGCTGTTTATTCCGGCTGACTACGCCGGGCCGTGTTTCATCGGATTTGCCATCGGCGAGTCACTGGGCGCGGCCGCGCTGCGCATCGCGGGCGGCATCTTCACCAAGATCGCCGACATCGGCTCTGACCTGATGAAGATCGTCTTCAAGATCAAGGAAGATGATGCGCGCAATCCCGGCGTGATCGCCGACTGCACCGGAGACAACGCCGGCGACTCCGTCGGACCATCCGCCGACGGCTTCGAAACCTACGGCGTTACCGGCGTCGCCCTCATCACCTTTATCCTGCTGGGGGTCAAAGATCCGACCATCCAGGTGCAACTGCTGGTCTGGATATTCGTCATGCGCATCGCCATGCTGGTGTCGAGCGCGGCCGCTTACTTCATCAACGGCGCCATTGCGAAGGCCCGGTTTGGCACCGCTGATAAAATGAATTTCGAGACGCCCCTGACCTGGCTGGTGTGGCTCACTTCGCTGATTTCCGTCGCGGTCACTTTTATTATTTCCGCAATTATCGTCCCCAGCCTCGGCGGCGATACCACGCAATGGTGGAAACTGGCCAGCATTATTTCCTGCGGCACGCTGGCGGGGGCCATCATCCCCGAACTGGTAAAGGTCTTCACCTCGACTGAGTCGCGGCACGTCAGAGAAGTTGTAACTTCCGCCAACGAAGGCGGGGCATCGCTTGGGATTCTGTCCGGCTTTGTAGCGGGAAACTTTTCCGGCTACTATCTCGGACTTTCCATGGTGGGCCTGATGTCCATTGGGTATTACTTCAGCACCATGGGCCTTGAGGCCCTGATGGTGGCGGCCCCGGTCTTCGCTTTTGGGCTGGTGGCCTTCGGCTTCCTGGGCATGGGCCCGGTGACCATTGCCGTGGACTCCTACGGTCCTGTGACCGACAACGCGCAGTCCGTCTATGAACTGTCGCTGATCGAGCAGGTGCCAAACATCAAGCAGGAGCTCAAAAAAGATTTCAACATGGACGTGAATTTTGAGCGCGCCAAGGACCTTCTGGAAGAAAACGACGGCGCGGGCAATACCTTCAAAGCCACGGCCAAGCCGGTGTTGATCGGAACCGCCGTGGTCGGAGCCACCACGATGATTTTCTCCATCATCATGGCGCTCACCAATGGACTCACCGAAAACGTGAACAACCTCTCGCTATTGCACGCGCCCTTCATGCTCGGCCTGATTACCGGCGGCGCCATGATCTATTGGTTTACTGGCGCCTCCACCCAGGCCGTGACGACCGGCGCGTATCGGGCGGTCGAGTTCATCAAGGCCAACATCAAGCTGGAAGGCGTGGTGAAAGCTTCCGTCGCGGACAGCAAGAGAGTGGTTGAAATCTGCACCAAGTACGCGCAAAAGGGGATGTTTAATATTTTCCTGGCAGTCTTCTTCGCCACCCTGGCGTTTGCCTTTGTCGAGCCGTTCTTTTTCATCGGCTACTTGATCTCGATCGCCATCTTCGGCCTCTACCAGGCGATCTTCATGGCCAACGCCGGCGGCGCCTGGGACAACGCCAAGAAAATTGTGGAAGTTGAACTCAAACAGAAAGGTACTCCGCTGCACGATGCCACCGTCGTTGGTGATACCGTCGGCGATCCTTTCAAAGACACGTCGTCCGTGGCCCTGAACCCGGTCATCAAGTTCACCACCTTGTTTGGACTACTGGCCGTCGAATTGGCAGTAAAACTCACCGCCGAAGCCGGCGGCACTCTGGGCCACTTGCTGGCCGTGGGATTCTTCCTGGCATCGTTCATCTTCGTGTACCGCTCCTTCTACGGCATGCGCATCGTGAAGGAAGGGGCAGTCTGAAGCTGACGCGTATCGTGTCATCCTGACCGTGGTAGCGGCTTCGCGAAGCGAACTTTCAACTGCGCTCAGTCAGGATGACACGGCCTTCCAGCGTACAATAGCGAATCAGGCGGAAGGATTTTGACTCGCTGATTCATGTTCATCGGTCATTTTGGTGTCGCATTTGCGGCCAAGAAAGTGGCGCCCGAGACTTCACTGGGCACGCTGATTCTGGCCGCCCAGCTCCTGGACTTCCTCTGGCCCTTCTTCTTACTTCTTGGCATTGAGCACGTGCGGATCGCCCCCGGCATCACCCGGGTTTCCCCGCTTGATTTCACCGACTATCCCATCTCCCACAGTTTGCTGATGGCAGTCGTGTGGGCGGCCGTCTTCGGTGCGATCTATTACGCGCTACGACGCAATAGGCGGAGTTCCTGGGTGGTGGGCGCCGCCGTCCTCAGCCATTGGGTGCTGGACTTCATTGTCCACCGCCCTGATCTCCAGTTGTATCCGGGCGCCTCGGCGCGCTTCGGCTTGAGTTTGTGGAATTCCTGGATGGCAACGATTGCCGCCGAAGTGTTCTGCTTTGGCGCCGGACTATGGATATATCTCGTCTGCACCCGCGCACGGGATAACGCCGGCCGCTACGGCTTCTGGGCGTTGGCAGCATTTCTGTTTTTTGGCTGGGTCAGCACGCTGTTTGCCGGAGCCCCGCCGAATGTCACTGCTCTCGCCTGGGGTGGCATCGCGATGTGGCTGACAGTTCCGTGGGGTTGGTGGGCGGACAGGCATCGCACCGTGGTCCGCTCTTCCTGATCGCGAAGTAAAAAACGGAATTGCAGGGGCGCCCGAAGCCTGCGTTCAGTAGGATCCCTTCATCTTGTCTTTCACGCTGTGCGCCAGCTTTTCAATCTCCTCCGCCTTCTTGACCACATCGACGGACAGCGTGCCTTCATTGGTCTTGTCCACGGACTCCTTTAGTTCGTTCGCCAGCTTGAGCAGTTTCTCGGTATCGCGTTTGAGATCGGCCTGGCGCTCCAAATTGGCCTTCTTGGCCATCTCTCTTTCCATCCTGAGGCGCGGCTCGTCTGCCGGACCAGGGCGCGGAGTGTCCGGCAGACGCATGTTGGGGTTCTGAGACACTGACGGCAGCGCAGCCGCGAGTGCGAAGGCGAGAACGATTCGGGAGAGGTTCTTGAATCGCAAGGTCCACCTCGAATGAAGAAATAGAAGAGTCAGGACGGAAGTATGCAAAAAAACTCGGGACTTGTCATCCTGTGCGAGCAGCTGCTTCGCCTGGCGAAGCAGTTGCGAAGTCGAAGGACCCCCATAACCAGTTCAAAGCCGGAGTGTATAGGTCTTCAGGGCGACAAGCGCCCAGATCAAGGAGCTTCGAAAGAAGGTAGGGGTCCTTCGACTCCGCCCTACGATTCGCAAGCGAATCGTATCGCTCCGCTCAGGATGACAAAAGCACGAGCGGGACGCTCGCGCCCACATTTCTCACAGCGAGCTCATGTTCGCCAGGAACTCGCCGTTCGACTTTGTCTTGCTTAGCTTGTCGATCAGCAGTTCCATCGCTTCCACGGGTGAAAGCGGGTTCAGTACCTTGCGCAGCACCCAGATGCGGGTCAGGTCTTCTTTCGGAATCAGCAGCTCTTCTTTTCGAGTGCCCGAACGCTGAATGTCGATGGCGGGGAAGGTGCGCTTGTCCACCAACTTGCGGTCGAGGATGATTTCCGAATTACCGGTGCCTTTGAATTCTTCAAAGATCACATCATCCATGCGCGATCCGGTATCGATCAGCGCCGTGGCAATAATGGTCAGCGATCCGCCTTCTTCGATGTTGCGGGCCGACCCAAAGAAGCGCTTCGGGCGCTGCAACGCGTTCGAATCCACGCCGCCTGACAGCACTTTGCCGCTGGGCGGAACGATGGTGTTATAGGCGCGAGCCAGACGCGTGATCGAATCCAGCAGAATCACCACATCGCGCTTGTGCTCCACCAGGCGCTTGGCTTTCTCGATTACCATTTCCGCGACTTGCACGTGCCGCGCAGCCGGCTCGTCAAAGGTTGAAGATATAACCTCGCCCTTCACCGAGCGCTGCATGTCCGTAACTTCTTCCGGGCGCTCATCGATCAGCAGCACCATCAGCACAACTTCGGGATGATTGGTGGTGATCGAATTGGCCACGTTCTGCAGCAGCATGGTTTTGCCGGCGCGAGGCGGTGAAACGATCAGGCCGCGTTGTCCCTTGCCGAGCGGGGTCAGCAAATCCATCACCCGGGCGCTGACGTTCTCCCGGACGGTCTCGAGCTTCAAACGCTCCTGGGGATACAGCGGCGTCAGGTTGTCGAACAGGATCTTGTTGCGCGCTTCTTCCGGCGATTCGAAGTTGACCGCCTCAATCTTGACCAGGGCAAAATACTTCTCGCCCTCGTGCGGCGGACGAACCTGGCCGCTGATGGTGTCTCCGGTCTTGAGGTCGAACTTGCGGATCTGCGACGGCGAAACGTAGATATCGTCCGGGCCGGGCAGATAGTTGTAGTCCGGCGAGCGCAGAAAGCCGTAGCCGTCGGGCAGGATTTCCAGCACGCCCTCGGCAAAAATGTGGCCCTCTTTTTCGCTCTGGGCCTGGAGAATCTTGAAGATCAGGTCTTGCTTGCGCAATCCGCTGGCTCCGGGCAAGTCCAAAGATCGGGCGATCTTGGTCAGCTCGGTAATATTTTTTTCTTTGAGTTCAGCAATGGTCATCAGTCACCTGCGAGGAGATTTTTCAAAGGGGGGTACGCGAAAGAGAAGGAATCCGTCCAGCGGGGCAGGAGGCGGGCTAAACTATGCAGCCCGCCGTTGTGCCTCGGCAAAATGTTCCGGTTCGGCCAGAACCGACTGCCGCTCCGAACTTGCAATCCGATCCAGGACCTCGTTCATGGTTTCCTGGATTCTGGTGTTGGGCTTGTGAAACTTACGGGTAGCCTTCGATGCAAGCTGACAGAGCATATAACGGTTCCGCAAAGTATGTAAAGCATCAAAAACTCGATCCGAGCGCTTCATTATTCTTTCTCCTGACTCGACAAAATGGCGAAATTCTCACTTCTTGCGACAGGACAAATCCCGGCCAGTTTCTTAAGTCCTTCAGTTCTTATGGGTTGTACGGGAATGCTCTGGCTACTGGTATAGATGCTCCGCCGCGCCCGAAAGTTTCTTCGATTCGGATCGGGTCCCACTTATCTGCGGAGGTACTGGGAACGCCCCTAAAACCGTCCCTATGTCCGTGGAACCTTGTAATTTAGCGGGTAAAAGGGGCGGGGTCAAGGGATTTGTTTGGCCCTCTTTCCAGCCTGGTTTTAAGGGCATCGGGGCGATATAAAGAGCTCGGCTCTATCATCGGTTACATAGCGTTCCTGCCATGAATTGCCATCGTGTTCTCCCGAACCTGTTTGTGGGCCCGGATCCGCGGGAGGGCGCGGACTTCGAGGCCCTGAGATCGCTGAAGATCACGGCAATTCTCAGCCTCCAGACCGAAGACGACCTCCGGGACCGCGGGCTCGGATGGGAGCAAGAGACCGGACGGGCGGCGGCCATGGACTTCCTTAACATGCCCGTCACAGATTTTGATTCCGCCGATCTTCAACGCAGGCTACCGGAGTGCGTTAGAGCCCTCGACGGGATGCTCAAGGCGGGGCACTCGGTTTACGTCCATTGCACCGCCGGCGTCAGTCGCTCACCAACAGTGGTGGTCGCCTATCTGCACTGGTGCCTCGAGTGGCCGCTGGCGAAGGCGTTGGCCCATGTGAAGAAGATTCGCGATTGCTGCCCCAATTCGGAGGCTATCCGCCACGCTAACTGGCCGGGGTGAGCTGAGACCGACCACGGGATTGCCTTGGCAGTAATCACCCAGTTCTGCGAATATGCTCAGGCTGGCAGATTCGGCCTGCCGCTACAAGGAAAGTGGAAGCAAAGACTCATATCGCGGTGATCGGGGCCGGCGCTTTCGGGGGATGGACCGCGCTCTATCTGCTGCGCCGAGGCGCGCGCGTAACACTAGTGGACGCGTGGGGCCCGGGCAACTCGCGCGCGTCGTCGGGCGGCGAGACTCGCGTGATTCGCGGAACCTATGGACCAAACCAGCCCTATACGAAGATGGCCGCCCGGGCCACGCAGCTGTGGAAGGAGAATGAGAAGGGCTGGGGCCAGAAGCTCATGCACCAGACCGGCGTGCTGTGGATGGTGACCGCAGGCGACGACCACTTCGAGCGCGAGTCTTTGCCGCTGCTGCGCGAGGCGGGAATCTCATATCAGGAACTCTCAGCGCAGGAAATGGTCAAGCGTTGGCCGCAGATTAATCTGGAAGGGGTGCACTGGGGAATTTACGAGCCGGAAGGCGGGTTTCTTGCGGCGCGCTGCGCCTGCCGGGCGGTGCTCGATGGCTTCCTTGCGGAGGGCGGCGAATACCGGCAGGCGGCTGTGACCGAGCGTGATCTCGACAGCGGTAACTGGGACAGCCTGTCGCTTTCCGATGGCTCGAAGCTTTCCGCCGACCAGTATGTTTTCGCGTGCGGGCCATGGCTGGGGAAATTGTTCCCTGAAACCATTGGCGTTCATATTCGCCCGACCAAGCAGGACGTGTTCTTCTTTGGCGCTCCCGCCGGGGACGACCGCTTCACCGCAGCCCGGCTGCCGGTCTGGGCCGATCATCGCGAGCGCTTCATTTATGGCATTCCGGGCAACCAGGGGCGGGGCTTCAAAGTCGCCGACGATACTCGCGGCCCCGAGTTTGATCCCACGTCCGGGGAAAGAACAATCGGCGCGGAGGGGCTCAAGTCCGTCCGGGACTATATCGCCTTCCGCTTTCCCGCCTTGAACGATGCGCCGCTGCTGGAATCGCGCGTCTGCCAGTATGAGAACAGCCCGGACAATAACTTCATTATCGACCGCCATCCTGAACACAAAAATGCCTGGCTGCTCGGTGGCGGCTCGGGGCATGGCTTCAAACACGGTCCCGCGCTCGGCGAGATGGTGGCGGGATGGGTGCTTGAGCACAAAGACCCTGATGCATTGTTCCGATTGGCAAGATTCGGAAAATAGTCTCGCCTGATGTGGGCGCGACCGTCCCGGTCGTGCGTCCCCCGGGAAAAATCATCCGATGAGGAAATTCTCTGGGGCTCCATCGCTCTGCGGAGCTCCGCTCCGCTGGGCAGGTGGGACACCTGCCCCTACGCGAACTATGCTACTGGATATGGATGACGCTCTCGCCGGCGTTGGCTTTGATTTCATCTACCCGCGTCACTACCCTGCGGGCGAAATCGTAGAGCGATTTGCCTGACGAGGAGCCCTCTCCTGCCAGTACCGTTGGCTGTCCGCTGTCACTGGCTTTACGGATATCGGGATCCAGCTGGACCTCGCCCAGGTAAAAAACTCCAAACTTCTCGGCCGTCTTCTCCGTGCCGCCGCGAGAAAAAATATCGGTCTCATGATGGCAGTTGGGACAGACGAAGTAACTCATGTTTTCGACCATGCCCACCAGGTCCACCTTCATCTGGCGAAACATCTCGATGGCTTTGCGCGCATCCTGCAGCGAAACGTCCGACGGTGTGGAAACCACGATCGCGCCGGTGAGCGGAACAGTTTGAATCAACGACAGCGCCACGTCTCCCGTGCCCGGGGGTAAATCGACGACCAGGTAGTCCAGTTCTCCCCAGACCACCGAACCCAGAAACTGCTTGATGATGGAATGCAGCATGGGGCCGCGCCAGATGAGAGGCTTGTCGCCCGGATTCAAGAATCCTACCGAGATCACTTTGAGGCCATGAGCTTCGAGCGGCTCAATGCGATTGTCCCCGAGCACCTTGGGCTGCGCGTTGAGGCCGAGCATCAGAGGAACGTTGGGGCCGTAAACATCCGCGTCGAGCAGGCCGACTTTGTGTCCCAGCCTGGACAAAACGATTGCGAGATTGACGGCGAGCGTGGTCTTTCCTACGCCGCCTTTGCCCGAACCGACCGCGACGATAGCGCCCACACCGGGCAAGGGCTGCGGAGATGGCGGTTGCTGTTGCTGGCCGGGGCGGGGCGGGAGTTGTGAACTCATCCCAAGATTATACGGGAAGCAGAGAGGCGAGTTGTCAGAGCCCAATTCTCAGTTATTGGTTCTCAGTTGTCAGTTCACACCGCCAGGTATCCTCCATCCACCGGAAACGTCGCTCCCGTCACCCACGCCGATTCCTCGCTGGCGAGATATACCGCGAGCCCGGCCAGGTCTTCGGGCTGCCCGAGGCGCCCCAGGGGATGGACTCCGATTCGTTCACGTCGTATGGCATCCGGATCCGCAGCTTTGCTCAGGACCGCAGCAGTCAGATCGGTTTCCACAAACGATGGACAGATGGCGTTCACGCGGATATTTTCGTGGCCGTGATCGATGGCCATACATTTGGTGAGCAGCACGACCGCACCCTTCGACGCGGAATACGCCGCCCGGTTGCGCACGCCATTGATTCCCAGCACCGACGCTACATTGATGATCGACCCTCCGCCGGCTTTGCGCAGGTGAGGCAGCACGGCCCGTGACAGCAGCCAAAGTCCGCGAACGTTGATGTTGAAGGTCTCATCCCACTGCGCCTCGGTGATCTGTTCCGCGGTGCCGGCATGAAGGATTCCGGCGTTGTTGACCAGGACATTGATTCCGCCGAAAGCCTTCACCGTTTCTTGAAGGACGTGCTCAATTTCAGCCCGCTTGGACACGTCGGCGGCCAGGACCATCGCCGATCCTTGTCCCTCTCGAGGGACTTCGCGGGCCACTGCTTCCACCCGATCTTTGCGGCGTCCCACCAGGACCACGCGAGCGCCCTCGCGGACCATGGCTAACGCGATGGCGCGGCCGATGCCGCTGCCGGCGCCGGTCACGATGGCAATCTTGTCGTTGAGGCGATAGTTCATCGGAGTGATACCAAGCGAGTTCGCGGGAAGAAGGAATCAGGGTGCGACGGTCGATTGCCGCCTGCTAGTGTCCGGCGACGCGCTTGCGTTCCATCTCCAGGCGCCTGATCTCGCGCCTGCGTCCGGCATCTTCGTAGCGGCGTCTCTGCTCATCGGTTTCAGGAACGACGGGCGGCACCGGGAGATGGCGGCCAGCCGCGTCCACCGCGACAAACGTCAAGTAAGCCGAGCTCACGTGCTCGCAGTGATCGAGAATGTAATTCTCCACCCAGACTTTCACTCCCACTTCCATCGAAGTGCGGTACACGCGGTTCACCGAAGAGCGCAGGATCACGAGATCGCCCACGTGCACCGGTACCTTGAAATCAAGATGGTCGATGGAAGCCGTGACCACGTAGTTGCGCGAGTGCCGATGCGCCGCCATGGCGGCGGCCAGATCAATCCAGTGCATCAGGCGCCCGCCCAGCAGCGCGCCCAGCACGTTCGAATCGTTGGGCAAAACAATTTCCGCCATCTCCGATTGCGAGTCGCGGACAGGTCGGGGCAATGCCAGATCTTCGTTCGTCGTCATGAAATGGTCTTCGTCATGGGAGGCTTTGGGATCATGAGTTTTCGCTCACGGGCGAGTTGGCCGTGACGGATTGAATTCTACGCTGTAAATAGGCTTGAACGTAACACTCCAGCATCTTCTGAATACGCGCGTCAGAATGCGATGAGACCCACTGGCCGCGCTCCGCGTCGTATTCCAGCGTGCCATGCGTGGCGGGGCGATGGCCGGTCTCGCACACAAACCAAAGTTGCAGCCGGGAGCCCTGGTCGCGGGCCACCGAGAAGCGGACCGCATCGCAGTCGCGCTCGGCCGGCAGGCGTGAACACTTCGCGGCATACCCAAGGTTGCAGAATTCGTGCAACTCCTGGTCGGAGGGCCGCGTGCCCTCGTGGCCGGGGGCGGAACAGTGGCCGTCCCATCCAGCGCCCAGGGGAAGGCGCGAAGGATGCAGAAAAACGCCGTCTAGTCTCTGCACCGGCATGAAGAAGGGACAAGCCAAAACCTGGTCTCCTGGTTGCGTGATGGTCATTGTATCCATCTGGCCGGTGACTGGCCAGTTCTGAAATAGTCGAACAGCCTCCGGCCTTGTGCGGCGGACGCCTGTCGCGGGCGAGTCGCCCGCGGCCACACGGGCGCGGCCACACCTGCAGGGTAATACGGCTGTAGTAATCTGATGTTCAAGCCAGAAGCCAGAAGCCAGGAGCTAGAAGCAAGAAGCCGATCTTATGGACCGCATCGCGCTGCTTACCGAAGTCCTTTCGCAGAATCCCTCGGACGCATTTGCCCGTTATGGCCTCGCCATGGAATATTCCAACTCCGGAGACGTCGAACGGGCGCTGGAGGAATTTGCCAGGCTTCTGGCGACGCATCCGGACTACACCGCGGGGTACTTCATGGCGGCGCAGACGCTGGCCAAAGCTGACCGCATTGAGGAAGCACGCAAAATGCTGGTGGATGGTATCGCTTCGGCAAAGAAAACTGGCAACGGCCACGCTCAAGCCGAGATGGAAGGCATGCTGGCGGAATTGGAGTAGGTAACGCGTGTGGGTCGGACACTCCCTTCGACCCACCTGGCAGTCTACTTCACTCGCCGGGACATTCTCACCATGCCTCGTTCCACCAAACCCGGGAACAACTGATAGGCCTTGATGGCCAAGTGCATAGGCCAGGGCACCACCACTTCCCGCTTCTGCTTCAGATAGCCGCGCAGCACAGCGTGGGCTACGCGCTCGACGCTGATGCCGCGGACCGACGACGGCCGCACCGTCCTGGCTTCCCTTCCCTTGATGGCATTGGCACTGAAGTCGGTGCGCACATATCCCGGACACACCGTCAGCACATGAATTCCCGAGCCCTTGAGCTCCACGTTGGCTGCTTTGCCGAAAGCGTTCATGGCAAATTTGGTGGCGCTGTAAACGGCGTGAAACGGAAGCGGAATGTGCCCGGCAACGCTCGATATATTGATAATCGTCCCTGAACCTTGCTGCCTCATTACCGCCAGTGCCGCCTGCATGCATTCCACCGTGCCGAAGAAATTGGTGTCGAAGGTTTCGTGCAGGGCATTCATGTCCACGTCGGCTGCCGTATCCATAAGCCCATGCCCGGCGTTGTTGATCCAGACATCGATACGCTGAAAATGGTGCAGGGTGAGGCTGACCACGCGGTCAATCTCCTCGCGGTTGCGCACGTCGCAGGAGAGGGCGAGGGTGTTTTCAGTACGGCCGATGCGGCCGCGGGCGGCCTCGGCTCGCCCCGCGTCCCGCGACAGCAGCACAACACGGGCGCCTTCATCGACAAAGAGTTTGGCAATCGCTTCGCCTATGCCCATCGAAGCGCCGGTGATCACAACGACCTTTCCCGAAACACCGATCTGGCTGGAGCTCATCTTTAATTTTCCCGTTTTGCTTTGCGATCTTTGCGGCAACTTTGCGGCCTTTGCGGTGAAAATCCTTTAAGCGCAAAGTAGTGCTGCGGATTCGCAAGGGTCGCCAGGAAAACCTCGCCTGCCTAATTCCGCATCCCACAAGGGCGGCGTACAATCTAGGAATTCCCGGAGCCTCTGCGTGAGCCTTCTCCCGCTATTTCCGCTGGACGTGGTCCTGTTCCCGGGCACACCCTTGCCGCTGCACATTTTCGAGCCGCGCTACAGAGAGATGATCTCCGAATGCCTGGACCGGAAGATGTCATTTGGCGTCGTCCGGGCCAGAGAGGAAGGAGTCGCTGAGATCGGCTGCACAGCAGAGATTATCACCGTTGCCAAAAAATATCCCGACGGCCGTATGGATATCGTAACCGAAGGGCGCGAGCGCTTCGAAGTGATGCAGGTCAATCAGGAGCGGTCGTTTCTGCAGGCTGAAGTGCTCTACCTGCAGGACGAACCGGAAAAGGCCACTGCCGAGGAAATCGCCCAGGCGGTGAAGCTGCAAGGCGAGATCATCGAACTGGCGGGCTCCACTCCGCCGAATCCTTCCGAGAGTGAAGACCCACGACTCTCATTCAATCTGGTCGGCCCGCTTCCGCTCGATCTCGATTTCAAGCAGACGCTGTTGGGGATGAAGTCGGAAGCGGAGCGCATGCAAGCCGTCATCTCCTATTTCGAGGCCATCTTGCCGAATCTGCGTCGGACGGTGCGAGTGCGGCAGAAGGCCGGCGGCAATGGTCATGTGCACTAAAGGCGCCACCGCCTCACCAGACTCATCATGGTCCAATCAAAACCGCGGAGAGCGGACGTGGAGCGGTCCGTCAACGGCGTATAATCCGAGCAGAAGCTGCTTCCCTGGGGGTTTTTCATCATGAGTCTGCCGCGGACGCTGGGCGAATTGCGTCAAAGTCCTTTTAGCGAACAACGGCTGAGCACCCGGCGCGTGAAGGACGAAATGCGCGACAACCTGATCGCGAAACTCCGGCAGGGCGGCCCCATTTTCCCCGGCATCGTCGGTTATGACGACACCGTCGTGCCTCAGATCGTCAACGCCATTCTTTCGCGTCATAATTTCATTCTGCTGGGACTGCGCGGCCAGGCCAAAAGCCGCATCCTGCGCGCCCTCACCTCGTTGCTCGACGCTCAGGCGCCTTACGTCGCCGGGTGCGAGATTCACGACAATCCCTACGCCCCGATTTGCCGGCGTTGCCAGGAAGAAATCGCGAAAGTCGGCGATGCCACTCCCATCGCGTACCTCACGCCGGAACAGCGTTACGTGGAGAAGCTGGCCACGCCCGATGTCACCATCGCCGACCTGATCGGCGATATCGACCCCATCAAGGCGGCTCGCGGCGGCCATGAACTGGGCAGCGAATACACCGTGCACTACGGATTGCTGCCGCGCGCCAATCATGGCATCTTCGCCATCAACGAACTGCCCGACCTGGCGGGAAAAATTCAGGTGGGCCTGTTCAACATCATGCAGGAAGGCGACGTGCAGATTAAGGGATATCCCATTCGCCTGCCGCTCGATGTCGTACTGGTGTTCAGCGCCAATCCTGAGGACTACACCGCGCGCGGCAAAATCATCACCCCGTTGAAAGACCGGATCGGCTCGGAAATCCGCACCCACTATCCGGCCACCGTCGAAGAAGGCGTCACCATCACTGCGCAGGAGTCCTGGACACAACGCAATGGACACAAACTGCACCTGCCGAAATATGTACAGGAAGTGATCGAGCGCATCGCCTTCGCCGCCCGCGAAGACAAGAAGATCGACAAGCGTTCCGGCGTGAGCCAGCGCCTGCCGATCTCCGCAATGGAGAATGTGATTTCAAACGCCGAGCGCCGGGCCATCCACCAGGAAGAAAAACTGGTGGTGCCGCGCATCGCCGATGTTTACGCCGCCATGCCCGCCATCACCGGCAAGCTGGAACTGGAATACGAAGGTGAGATGAAGGGCGCGGACCACGTCAGCCGCGAATTGATTCGTACCGCCGTGGCGAAAACCCACGACACCTATTTCAAGGGCGTTGACATGCAGCAGATCGTGCAGTGGTTTGATCTGGGCGGAGAAATTCAACTGGCTGACACGGCCAGCGCCGCCGACGCGCTGCCCTCCCTGCGTGGCATCCAGGGATTGATGGAGAAAACAGTCAAAGTCGGCGTCGGCCCCAAGGACAGCCCGGAAGTACAGGTATCAGCCGCCGAATTTATTCTCGAAGGCCTGCACGCGCACAAGCGTATCGGCCGTAACGAAGAGCGCGTATTCACCGCTGGAGAAAAACAGCCTAAACCGACAGAGAAGCCATTCGAGCGCGAGGAGCACCCGTTCCGCGGCCGCAGGCCGTATAACTAGTCTTCAGTCCTCGTCTTCAGTCGTCAGCAAGGCGCGGCCAACGTTGTGCCTGACGACTGAAGACCGACGACTGAAGACTGCCCTTATGAAACGCATACGCTACAGCAAGTACGTTCCCGATCCGGCCGGCGAAATGAGCATGGAAGACCTGCTCAGCGCGCTCTCCGACTACCTGCTGCAGAGCGGCTTCCAGAACTACATGTTTTCCGACATGGAAGGCGAGCAGACCCTCGACGATCTGCGCCGCGCCATTGAGCAGGCGCTGCTTGACGGTAACCTGCTGGACGAGGAAATGCAGGAACGCTTGCGCCAGATGCAGATGGACGGCACGCTCGACGAACTCATCGAGCAGTTGATCGAACGCATGGAGCAGGAAGATTACATCAGCGTCGATCAGCCTCACGATCCATCACAGCAATCGAGTGTGGGCGGCCAGGCCGGCGAAGCGCAGCAGGCCAAGTTTGAAATTACCGATAAGAGTCTGGACTTCCTGGGGTTCAAGACGCTACGCGATCTGATGGGGTCGCTGGGAAAATCCAGTTTCGGCCGACATGACACGCGCGACCTTTCGACCGGGATCGAGGCCAGTGGCGCGTCCCGGCCCTACGAATTCGGCGATACGCTCAACCTGGACATTACGGCCACGCTCTCCAGTGCCATCCAGCGCGAAGGCTTGAAGCTGCCGCTGAACATTGAATATTCCGATCTGCAGGTGCATCAGTGCGAGTACCAGTCTTCCTGCGCAACTGTGCTTATGCTGGATTGCTCCCACTCGATGATTCTCTATGGCGAAGACCGCTTCACTCCGGCCAAGAAAGTCGCCATGGCGCTCTCGCACCTGATCCGCACGCAATATCCCGGCGATTCGCTTTCCCTGGTCCTGTTTCACGATTCGGCGGAGGAAGTTCCGCTCTCACAACTTGCTCGGGTGAAAGTCGGTCCGTACTACACCAACACGCGAGAGGGTCTGCGCCTGGCGCAGCGCGTCCTGCAGCGCCAGCGCAAGGACATGAAGCAGATTGTGATGATCACCGACGGCAAACCCTCCGCCCTGACGCTCGAAGATGGACGCATCTACAAAAACGCCTTCGGCCTCGATCCCATGGTGGTAAGCCAGACTCTGGAAGAAGTTTCCAAGTGCAAGCGGGCCGGAGTCATGATCAATACCTTCATGCTGGCATCGGACTACGGCTTGGTGCAGTTCGTACAGAAAGTGACCGAGATGTGCCGCGGCAAAGCCTACTTCACTACCCCCTACACCCTGGGGCAGTATCTGCTGATGGATTACATGTCTCGCAAGACCAAGACGATTCACTGAGGTTGGCACTCAGAATTAAGCGATTTATACAAATATTCAGTTTCTAGTTTTTAGTTCTCGGATCTCAGTTTATCCCTTCGTTGTCTCCTCCACCGCCCGATACGCCTGATCGATGGCGCCGTCGGTGTAGGCGTAGGCGCCCGCATCGGCATTGGCGATGGCGATTCTGCCAAAAGGTTTACGGGCGACCTCACAGGGCGTCTCTCCACCTTCCAGCCAGAACTTGTCCCAGAGCGAGTTATATTCGTAGGCGTAACCGTGGGGCCAGCGATTGACGGTGATGGCCGTGATGTCATTCGCCGGATCGAAACCTCCCGGGCCCACCACGCGCGCCAACTGCTCGCGGATATTTCGTTCCATTATTTCGAAAGTCGTGGTAAACAGTTCGACCCTGCCCAAGAGGTGCTGGTCGCGCGCCGGACGTCCCGGCTTGCAAGGCGTCTTCATCATGTGGACGACGATGGGCTCTTCCGGTTTACGCGAACATTCGTAGCCGCCGATGCTTACCGGCAAGTCCAGATTCATGTACGAGTGATATCCGCCTGGAACGTAGATCGCGTTTGTGCCCAATTTCTCAAAGGCCTTCCAGTTACGCAGGGCAACGTTGGTGTAAAGCAATGGAACTTTCGCGGCCGATGCCAGTGCCTTTTTCTGCTTCTCGGGCAGTTGCTCGCAGATATAGGGGATAACCACGTGCCAGCAAGCCAGGACGCAATGCGCGGCGTTTACCTTGTACACCTTGCCGGCACGCGCGTAAGTGATTTCAACTCCCTTGGCGCTGGCGGCATCTCCCTGATGCTGCAAACGCACCGCCGTGCTGTTCAGGCGAATGCGAACCGGCGACTTCTTCTCATCGAGCCGGGCGTAGTTGGCCCGCGCCAGGACTACATCAGTGGCGGACTGGCCCGGAATCGCCTGCGGAATTAGTTTGCGCACCAGCAGCCGCGCGATGGAAGCATTGCCATCGGGAAAGTGGAAAAAGTATTTCTCTGCTTCCTTGTTGGGGATGGCATCGCGATTCATGCCTTTGCCTGGGCCGGGATCGAGATTCATGCCGGCAAAGCCGGGCGCACCGAGTCCCCATGCATCCTGCGCGGCTACCGCGTCAAATCCCACGCCGAACAAAGGCTGGGGCATGTTCTGGAAAAGCTTCACGACTTCGGGGCTGACTTTGACCAGGTCAGCCAGAAAACTGTTGTAACTGATGCGGGCCAGGCGGGCTTTCTTCTCGTCCGAACTCAGGCCGGGCAGATAGTCGGTCTTTTCCGTGACCAGGCGCCGGTAGTCTGCCTTCGCGGATTCCGAGAACGGGGAGTCCTGCAGGAACATTTCCAGGGCGTGGGCCCGTACTTTATCGTCTTCGCTCTCGCCCCCAACCCGCGGCGTCGGATTCGTGACCAGTCTGTCGGCGCCGAACGTTTCCTTGTCAAAAAAGATCTTTGGACCCAGGCCAAACGACCGGTACAAATCCCGGCTCACATACTTGGGATAGGAGGGAACATCAATCCCCAATTCTTCGATCAGGCCTTTCGCCACGGCGCTGTAGGGGGCCGGACTCTCGATGGAAAACGTCCCGCCAAAACCCAGCATGGTGCGCTGCGAGGAATGAAACTCATTTCGCTTGGCGTGACCGCCGAAGTCATCGTGATTGTCGAGAATCAGAATCCGCGCCTTCGGTCCTGCTGTCTTGCGAAAGAAATGGGCCGCCGAGAGTCCGCTGATACCGCCCCCCACAACCACCAGATCGTAGGTCTCTTTAGTGTCCACCGGGGTCCCGGCATGGTCCCAAAAAGTGCCATCGCGCAGACTGTGCGCCACTTCGAATGACCCAACGTGGCTGCCACGAAGTCCGGTCAAGGCCGGGGGATAGTAGTCGGGTGACTTCTCCCGCCCGGCCTGCATATCGGCGGCGGCAAACAAGTCGGAGGGAAGAATTGCCGCACCCACGGTGAGTGCGACTCCGTTCAGGAAATCACGCCGCGTGATCCCGCGGCCCATCCCTAGTTCTGCATCTTTCCAATCGTTCACGGGGGCTCCTCAAAGGCTTGACGCGCAGAATCCAACGGCCGTTGCCGGAACGGGCGGGACCATGGTTGAAGCCAATGCGCCGCAGCCCCGTCCGCCATGGAAGACCTCACCCAGTCAGGAGAAGCTCGAGGTCAGCTGCTGCTCTCCGTCTTTTTGACCGCCGATTCCGCTCCCAGGAACCCGATTCGGCTGTGGGTACCGTCACAGAATGGTTTGGTCACAGATCCACCGCAACGGCAAAGAGAAAATGCCGGCTTGCCGGTCAGGTCGTACTTATTGCCGTCGGCGTCCACCAGTTCGATCGAGCCCTCGGGATCTTCCACCCGGTACGGGCCGTTCTTGCGGATAGTAATTTTAACTGGCATGAGGCCTCCCTGTTCGTTATTGAAGATAGCAGAAAGGCAGCTATCAACCCTCAGCTGTCAGCTTTCAGTCAACCCAACCGGAGACCCACTGATAGCGGAGAGCTGACAGCTGAGAGCTTCCTTAAGCCGCCGCCCATTTGGTCTGCAGCAGATTGCCGTAGAGTTCAAGATACTGGTCAATCATGCGCTTCGAAGTAAAGCATTCGCGGGCCCGTTGATAGGCGCGGTTGCCGTAGGTGCGGCACAAGTCTCGCTGGTTGCTCAGCCGGCGGATCGCCGCTGCGAGACTCGCCGCATCATTTTCGCGGAAGTATAGAGCGGCGTCGCCCCATATTTCCCGGAAGGCGG
>Ga0207667_10001414_pt1 | contig 30056 bp, 29 predicted proteins | sample KBSCornC52_FD_184301 | JGI IMG/M metagenome (GOLD analysis project Ga0207667, IMG submission 184301) | Corn rhizosphere microbial communities from Kellogg Biological Station, Michigan, USA - KBS Corn C5-2 (SPAdes) (version 2) | ecosystem: Host-associated > Plants > Roots > Rhizosphere > Soil ...
CCCGGCAGCGATCCCGACGCGGCGGACGACCTGCTGCACGAGCTCGACCGCGCCAGCATCGTCACCGATGCGAGCCTGCCCGGCGACGTCGTCCGCATGGGCTCGCTGGTGCGCTTCCGCGCCGGCCGCGACGAGCGCACGGCGCTGCTGGTCTATCCGGCCGAGGCCGACATCGCGTCGGGCCGGATCTCGGTGCTGACCCCGGTGGGCGCGGCGCTGATCGGCCTCAGGACCGGGCAATCGATCAGCTTTCGCACGCGCGACGGGCGGCCGCAGATGCTGACCGTGCTGCGCGTGCTGCCGCCGCCCTCCGGCGACGAGGACGGCGACGATGACGGGCCGCAGGCGGCTTGACCTGCGCGGCAGCCGGGCGGGTGGAACTCCCGACCGGCTGCTTGCTTTTTCGGCTGCATGGGTCTTTGGGGGAAGGCAAGGAGACCTCACATGCCGCTGACCGACGCGCTCACCAAGCACCTCAAGACCAAGGACCTGATCCCCGCCGCCGCGTTCATCGACGGGGCGTGGATCGACACGGCCGACAGCGGCAAGAGTTTCGAGGTGCGCAATCCCTCGACCGGCGAGCTGCTGGCAACGCTGCCCGACATGGGCGTGGCGGAGACCAGGCGCGCGATCGCCGCGGCGGAGGCGGCGCAGACGGCATGGGCGGCCAGGACCGGCAAGGCGCGCGCCGCGGTGCTGCGGAAGCTGTTCGAGCTGATGATGGCGCACCAGGACGACCTCGCGGCGATCATGACGGCGGAGCAGGGCAAGCCGCTGGCGGAGGCCAAAGGCGAGATCGCCTATGGCGCGTCGTATGTCGAATGGTTCGGCGAGGAGGCCAAGCGCGTCTATGGCGACGTGATCCCCGGGCACCAGGAGGACAAGCGCATCATCGTCATCAAGCAGCCGGTGGGCGTGGTGGCGACGATCACGCCGTGGAACTTCCCCAACGCGATGCTGGCGCGCAAGATGGCACCGGCGCTGGCGGTGGGCTGTGCGGTGGTGAGCAAGCCGGCGGCGGAGACGCCGCTCAGCGCCATCGCACTGGCGCGGCTGGCCGAGCTCGCGGGCCTGCCGAAGGGGCTGTTCAATCTGGTGCTCGCGACCGACGCGCCGGCGATCGGACAGGAATTGTGTTCCAATCCGGCGGTGCGCAAGCTCAGCTTCACCGGCTCGACGGCGGTCGGCAAGATCCTGATGCGGCAGGCAGCGGATCAGATCCAGCGGCTGAGCCTGGAGCTCGGCGGCAATGCGCCGTTCATCGTGTTCGACGACGCCGACCTCGATGCGGCGGTGGAGGGCACGCTGGTCAGCAAGTACCGCAACAACGGGCAGACCTGCGTATGCGCCAACCGCATCTATGTGCAGGCGGGCGTCTACGATGCGTATGCCGAAAAGCTCGTGGCGGCGACGAAGAAGCTCAAGGTCGGGGACGGCTTCGAGACCGGCACGGTGCTCGGTCCGCTGATCAACCGGAAGGCGGTCGACAAGGTCGAACGCCACCTCGCGGACGCGACGAGCAAGGGTGCCAGGGTGCTGCTCGGCGGCAAGGCGGAGCAGGGGACATTCTTCGAGCCGACGGTGCTGACGGGCGCGACGCAGCAGATGCTGCTGGCGCGCGAGGAGACGTTCGGGCCGGTGGCGCCGCTGTTCAAGTTCGACAGCATCGAGGACGTGATCGCGATGGCCAACGACACCGAGTTCGGGCTCGCCTCGTACTTCTATGCGCGCGATTTGAGCCGGGTGTTCAAGGTGGCCGAGGCGCTGCACTACGGCATGGTGGGGATCAACACGGGATTGATCTCGACCGAACTCGCGCCGTTCGGCGGCGTGAAGCAATCAGGTCATGGCCGCGAAGGCAGCAGGTACGGGATCGAGGACTATCTCGACGTGAAGTATTTGTGCCTGGCGGTGTGATGGTGCAGTCAGGTTCCTTCTCCCGCTTGCGGGGGAAGGTGGCGGCGAAGCCGACGGAAGGGGGCGGCCGCTTGCTCCGAGTTTGGGGCCGCCCCCTCCACCACGCTGATGCGTGGTCCCCCTCCCCCGCTTCGCGGGAGAGGAGTTTCGACTGCAATCATCACAGCATCAGGCGATAGACGAGCTTGTCGTCGCCGGCCTCGTAGAAATCGCGGAACCTTGCCGCTTCTTCGAAGCCGGCTTTGCGGTAGAAGGCACGGGCGGGGGCGTAGGCGGGGAGGGACGAGGTTTCGGCGAAGATCTGGGTGCCGCGCTTGGACTTGATGAATTTGGCGGTACGCTGCAGCAGATCGAGGGCGAGGCCGGTGCCGCGGCGGTCGGGAAGAACGGCGATCCAGTAGAGATCGAAGCTGACTTTGCTCAGCGGAACGCGGTCGAAGCAGGTGTAGCCGACAACGGCACCGTCCTGTTCGGCAATCAGCCAGCGATAGGTTTCGCTGCCGTCGAGCGTGGTCTCGGCGAGCTCGGCGGCGGTACGGATTTCCTCGGCGGAGAAGACGCCGGTGGCGGCGACCAGCGCTTCGATCGCCGCCGGGTCGGCGTCGTCGAGGACGTGGCGGAATTTGAGCCGCTCTAGCATGCTGCCGCCTGCTGCCGGGCGGCCTCGACGAGGCGGGCGACGATATCGGATTGGGTGAGGCCGATCTGGGCGGCGGCAGCGCAGAAGCCGGCGTCGGCCGAAAGGCACGGATTGGCGTTGACCTCGAGGATCACCGGAAGGCCGGCGCCATCGACGCGGAAATCGACGCGGGCGTAGCCCGACAGGTCGAACAGGTCCCAGGCCGCGCGGGCGAGGCGCGTGAGATCGGCGAACAGCGGCTCCTCGCGCGGCGGGAACACCCGCGGGGTCGTGCGATAGGCGTCGCTGCCGGTGTCCCATTTTTCGGCGTAGCCGACGATGCGCGGCACGCCCTCCGCATGGCCGGTGAAGAGGATTTCGGCGATGGGCAACACATCGCCGTCGAGAACGGCGACATTGAACTCGCGGCCGTCGATGTATTCCTCGGCGAACCAGACGCCGCCGAACTCGGCCTGGCGCCGGGCGATCACCAGCAAGGCCGCGCCGGCGCCGATGACGACATTTTCGGCGCCGAGGCCGAGGCTCGCGTGTTCGATCGCGGATTTGACGATGTAGCGCGCGCCCTCGGGCGCCTCGCCAAGTGCGGCGGCGACGGGCAGGCCGGCACTGCGCAGCCGCGCCTTCATCTGCGGCTTGTTGCCGAGCAGGCGCAGCGGCTCGGTCGCGGCGCCGGTATAGGCGATGTCGCGCTGGTCGAGCAGGCGCGTGACGGAGTGGAGCTGGTCCGGCCCTTCAGGCAAATCCTCGACCAGGTTGAAGACGAGATGCGGATCGAACCGGGCGAAGGTGCCGAAATCGTGGGCACGGGCGTAGGGCATGATCAGGGCGTCGTGGCCGAGGCCGCGCAGGCATCCGGCGATCTCGTCGGCCTGCTGGAAGGTGTCGGCGGTATCGGGCCGGCCGGCGGTGTCGACCGGGGAGGTCAACACCAGTACCCTCATGCCGGCACCAGCGCCGGTTCGGCGGGGACGCGCACCAGCGCTTCGTCGAGGATCTGGCCGATCAGCGTCTCGTAGCTCAGGCCGACGAGAGCGGCGAGCTGGGTGAGCTCGCTCCATTTGGGGCGCAGGCCGGCCAGCGGGTTGCACTCGATGAAGCTGGGGCGGCCATCGGCGTCGCAGCGGATGTCGATGCGGCCGGCGTCGCGGCAGCCGAGCGCCCGCCAGGCCGCGAGCGCGACGGCGCCGGCCTCGTCGGCGAGGGGGCCGGTGGCGAGCGTCAGCTCGTCGAAGGCCTCCATCTTGTTCTTGTAGGAATAGGCGGACGGATCGCCGCCTTCGAGGAAGCGGATTTCGCTGACGCCGATGACGCGGGCATTGGCGCCGGCACCGATGAGACCGACGGTGAACTCGCGGCCGGGCAGGAAGGTCTCGACCAGCGCCGGCTGGTGATAGTCGCGCAGCACCTCGAGCGCCTTGGCGGTGAGCTGGGCACGGCTCGTGACCTTGCTGGTTTCCTTGACGCCCTTGCTGGTGCCCTCGGCGAGCGGCTTGACGAACAGCGGGTAGCTGAGCTTCACCGCCTGCAGGTCGCGAGCGGTGCGGACGACGACGAAATCGGGCGTCGGCACGCCGGCGGCGCGCACCGCGAGCTTGGCCATCGCCTTGTCCATGGCGGTGACCAGCACGTCGGCGGTGGAGAAGACGAACGGGATTCCGTAGGCCTCGAGCAGGGCCGGGACCTGCGCTTCGCGGGCGATGCCGCTCACGCCCTCGCACATGTTCCAGACCAGCGGCCAGCGCCGGCCGGCGGCGAGGGCCGGAACCAGCGCCTTGATGCCGCCGATGCGCTCGACCTCGTGGCCGTGGCGGCGGAGCGCCGCCTCCACCGCCTCGATGGTCTCGATGACATCGAATTCACCTGCCTGCTCGTCGGTAAAGCCGGCGTTGAGGTAATCCTCGCGCAGGTCGTAGGTGAACCCGATCAGCATGTCATCGGACCTCTTATGCGACCTCGAACCAGGGCGGGATGCCGTAGTCCCAGGTCAATTCTTCGCCGGCGGCGACGTTGCGCAGCGTATAGGTGCAGAGGACCTCGCCGGCGATGTCGGACTCGATCTTGCAGTTGGGCGTATCCGAGTGGTTGAGCAGCCCGGCGAAGCCGAGCGGGAACGCCTGCACGTAGGGCGGGTCGTTCCACTCGAACGGATAGTGCGAGAGCACGGTGGAGCGATCCAGCCGGTCGGCCTTCTTCATGCGGATCACCGGGGAGGCCTCCACCAGCTTGCCGCGGTTGATGGGACGGGTGGTGATCACGCCGCGGCCCTTGCCGTCAATGGGAACCAGTTTCAGGAGGCCGGGCTGCGGGAGAACGATCTTGGCTGCTTGCACTTAGGGACGAACTGCTTGTTGTTGCACCGATGATGCCGGCGGCGCGAAGGGCGTTCTGCGTATTGCCAAGCGTGCCGCCGGGATCGTGGTAGCGGTAGACGCCGCCTTCGAAATTCTCAACCAGAAGATCGTCGCCGTCGCGGCCGACCACAACTTCCGGCACGAGCTCGACCTTGCCGCCGCCGCCCGGCGCATCGATGACGAAGTTGGGCACGGCGTAGCCGGTGGTATGACCGCGGAGCCCCTTCATGATCTCGATGCCCTTTGCGACCGGCGTGCGGAAATGGGCCGAGCCGGACACGGGGTCGCACTGGAAGATGTAATAGGGTTTCACCCGCGCCTTGAGCAGTCCCTGCATCAGGGGCTTCATGATCTCGATGTCGTCGTTGATGCCCTTGAGCAGCACGGTCTGGCTGCCGAGCGGCAGGCCGGCATCGGCGAGACGGCCGAAGGCCTCGACGGTTTCGGGCGTGAGCTCTTCGGGATGGGTGACGTGGATCGACAGGTACAGCGGATGGAAGCGCTTCAGCATCCGGGTGAGCTTCAGCGTGATGCGCTGCGGCATGACCACGGGGATCTTGGTGCCGATGCGGATGAATTCGAGGTGCTTGATCGAGCGCAGCCGGGTGAGCAGCCACTCGAGCTTGTCGTCGCCGATCGACAGCGGATCGCCGCCCGACAGCAGGCAGTCTCGCACCTCGGGGTGGGCCTCGATGTACTGCGCGGCCTTTTCCCACTGGCTGACCGAGAACGAATATTCGCCGTTGGTCTCGCCGACCATGCGGCTGCGCGTGCAGTAGCGGCAGTAGGTCGAACAGAAGCCGGTGGTGAGGAAGAGCACGCGGTCGGGGTAGCGGTGGACGAGGCCGGGCACGACCATGTCATGCTCCTCGCCGAGCGGATCGGGGTCCTCGCCCGGATGGCGGATGAACTCGCTGCCGACCGGGATGTGGGTGCGGCGCAGCGGCTGGTTCGGATCGTCAGGCGAGAGCAGCGACAGGTAATAGGGCGTGATGGCGATCGGCAAATTGCCGGTGCGCTTTTCGACGCTGGCGCGTTCGTCGTCGGTGAGGGTCAGGACCTTCTCGATCATGTCGAGGCGGCGGACGCGGTTGCGCACCTGCCACTTCCAGTCGTTCCAGTCGTGAATGGAGATGCCGGGGTAGTGCTGGCGCAGGAAGCGGCGCGACCGCTCGCTTACAATGGCGCGGTTGATCGGCTCTATTTTGCGCGGCTTCGACAGTTTGCCGGGCGGCGCGGCGAGAGGCGGCGAGACCGAGGCCAGTGACGCCGCGGATGCTGGCGCCGAGGGCGGCGCACTGTTGCTTTGGAGGTCTATTGGGGCTGTTTCGGCGGCGGCGTCGACGGCGCCTGACATACTGGACGGCTCGGGCTCTGGAGCCCGATCGATTTCGCTCATCTTAGATGAGGTCCCCCATGTTATTTGCGCCCGGCCAATCAATCGGCCGACTCGCCAGCACAGTGTACACAAGATCGCCGCGCCTTGTCTTGGGCGCGGCGCGAGTTGTTACCCGCACGCCAAGAAAAAGGCGTTTGTGTGATTTCACGTCCAATCAGTGGTGCGGAAGCGGCGCCTCGCCGGCGAGGCTCTCGATGATCGGGCAATCCGGCCGGTCGCCGCCGTCGCAGCATTGCGCGAGGTGGGCGAGCGTGCCCCGCATCTCCTCGAGCAGGGCGATCTTGGCATCGAGCTCGGCGAGGTGGGCGAGGGCGAGCGCCTTGACATCGCGGCGCGAGCGGCGCCGGTCGCTCCACAGGCGCAGCAGCTCGCGGATTTCGTCGATGGAAAAGCCGAGGTCGCGGGCGCGGCGGATGAAGCCGAGGCGGTGCAGGTCGCCGGCACCGTAGTCGCGGTAGTTGGAGTCGCGGCGGTCCGCGGCGGGGATGAGGCCGATGGCTTCGTAGTGGCGGATCATCTTGGCGGAGACGCCTGACCTGCTGCTTGCTTCGCCGATCTGCATGACGATCACCTTTGCCTCTTGACCTTACCATGATGGGAAGGTGCATGTGCAAGGTCAAGAGGGGCAGACCCGAAGGACGAAACGATGGACCACGAGCAGCATCAGGCCGGAAATGCGGGCGCAGGGACGCGGGTGCGCGACCCGGTGTGCGGGATGATGGTCGATCCGAAGACGGCGATCAGCGCCGAACATGACGGCAAGACGTACCATTTCTGCTGCGACGGGTGCCGGACGAGCTTTATGGCGGCGCCGGAGACATATCTGGCGCAGACGCCCTTCGAGCTGCCGGTGCGGAAGGGCGCGGCGGGGCCCATGCATGGGCCTCACGAACATGGCACGGCCCCTCACCCGGCCGCTGCGCGGCCACCCTCTCCCCAGAGGGGCGAGGGGACGCCGGCCGCGGGCACCAAGTACACCTGCCCGATGCATCCGCAGATCGTGCGGGATGCGCCGGGGGATTGTCCGATCTGCGGCATGGCGCTCGAGCCGGTGGTGCCGGCGGCGGAGCCGGGACCGAACCCGGAGCTCAGCGATTTCACGCGGCGGCTGGTGGTCAGCGCGGCGCTGAGCGTGCCGCTGCTGGTGCTGTCGATGGGCGAGCTCGTCGGGCTGCCGTTCCAGCGCTGGCTGGGTGCGGCGTTGGGCTGGGTGGAGCTGTTGATCGCGAGCCCCGTGGTGCTGTGGGCGGCCTGGCCGTTCTGGCGGCGGTTCGCGGCGTCGCTGCGGAACCGTTCGCCCAACATGTGGACGCTGATCGGGCTCGGCGTCGCCGCGGCGTATCTGTTTTCGCTCGTCGCGGTGGTGGCGCCGGGGCTGTTCCCGATGAGCGAGATGGGACCGCCGATCTATTTCGAATCGGCCGCCGTGATCATCACGCTGGTGTTCGTCGGGCAAGTGCTCGAGCTGCGGGCGCGCGAGGCGACGGGAAGTGCGATCCGGGCGCTGCTCGACCTCGCGCCGAAGGTTGCGCACCGGGTGCGCGACGGCCGCGACGAGGACGTGCCGCTCGGCGCGGTGCAGACCGGGGATCTCTTGCGGGTGAAGCCGGGCGAGGCGGTGCCGGTTGACGGCGAGATCAGCGAAGGCCGCTCCGATATCGACGAATCGATGCTGACCGGCGAGCCGCTGCCGCAGTCGCGCGGCGCGGGTGACCGGGTGACCGGCGGTACGCTCAACGGCAGCGGCAGCTTCGTGCTGCGCGCCACGGCGGTGGGGGCGGCGACGCGGCTCAGCCAGATCGTCGCGCTGGTGGGGGCGGCGCAGCGCAGCCGGGCGCCGATCCAGGCGCTGGCCGATCGGGTCGCCAACTGGTTCGTGCCGCTGGTGGTGGCGATCGCCGTGGTCGCCTTCGTGGTGTGGCTGGCGGTCGGGCACGATGTGGCGCAGGCCATGGTGGCGGCGATCTCGGTGCTGATCATCGCCTGTCCGTGCGCGCTGGGGCTCGCGACGCCGATGTCGGTGATGGTGGCGAGCGGGCGCGGCGCGCATGCGGGCGTGCTGGTCAAGGATGCGACGGCGCTCGAGACGTTCGCGCGCGTCGATACGCTGGTGGTCGACAAGACCGGCACGCTGACCGAGGGCAAGCCGATGCTGGCGCAGGTGGTGCCGGACAAGGGCGTCGACGAGGGCCGGGTGCTGGCCATTGCGGCAGCGCTGGAACGGCATTCGGCGCATCCGCTGGCCCATGCGATCGTCATGGGCGCGACGGCGCGGGTGGCGAAGGCGTTCGACGTCGACGGCTTCCGCTCGGTCACGGGCAAGGGTGTGACGGGCGCGCTGCACGACGTACCGGTAGCGCTCGGCAACCGGGCGCTGATGGATGAGTTGCAGGTTCCGGTCAGCGAGGCGTTCGCGGGGCTGCTGCAGGATCACGCCGAGAAAGGGCGCACGGCGATGTTCGTCGCCGAGGCCGGCAAGGTCATCGGCGTCGTGACCGTCAGCGACCCCATCAAGGCCGGCGCGACGGAGGCGATCGCGGCGCTGGCTGCCGAGGGCGTCGAGATCGTGATGGCGACGGGCGACGCGCCGGCGACGGCCAAGGCGGTTGGGCGCGAGCTCGGGATGACGCGGATCGAGGCGGGGATGACGCCGGAGGGCAAGCACGATCTCGTCCTCGCCCTGCGCAAGAGCGGGCGGGTTGTGGGCTTTGCCGGCGACGGCATCAACGACGCGCCCGCTTTGGCCGCCGCCGATGTCGGCATCGCCATGGGCACGGGGTCGGACGTGGCCATCGAGTCGGCGGGGATTACGCTGCTCAAAGGCGATCTCGGCGGCGCGGTGCGGGCGCGGCGGCTGGCAGCGGCCACGTTGCGCAATATCGGGCAGAATCTGTGGTTCGCCTTCGGCTACAATGCCATCGGCATCCCGATCGCGGCGGGCGTCCTGTATCCGCTCACCGGCTGGCTGCTGTCGCCGATGATCGCCGCCGCGGCGATGGCGCTGAGCTCGGTGAGCGTCATCGGCAACGCGCTGCGGCTGAACCGGGTGAAGCTGTAGAAGGCTGATCTCTCTTCAGCAACGCTGCGGACGAAGGACGGCACCATGCCTTGTGCACGTGGCCGCCCCCTTTCCGCCGGCTTCGCCGGCACCCCGGATCAAGTCCGGGGCAGGCCCCTCTCCCGCACGCGGGAGAAGGGCGCCGACTGAACGTTCGGTGATCAGAGCGCGTTGGCGCGCTGCTGCTGCATCATGAAGGCGTCGAAGGGATATTCGCCGACCTGGTTCCACAAATAGTAGTCCTTGCGGAACGCCTTGAGCGAGGTGAGCATCTTGCCGAAGGTCGGGCTCTTGGCGCTCATTTCGGTGTAGGTGTCCTCGGCGGCTTTCCAGCAGGCCGCCAGAATGTCGGCGCTGAACGGGCGGAGCTTGGCGCCTTCGGCCACCACCACCTTGATGGCGCTGGCATTGACGAAGTCGTAGTGCGCCAGCATGTCGAGATTGACCGCCTGCGACGCTGCCTTGAGCACCGCCTGATAGGCCGGCGGCAGGGCGTCGAACTTGGCCTTGTTGAACATCGCGTGCAGCGCCGCCGAGCCTTCCCACCAGCCGGGATAGTAGTAGTAGGGCGCGACCTTGACGAAGCCGAGCTTTTCGTCGTCATAGGGGCCGACCCATTCGGCGGCGTCGATGGTGCCCTTTTCGAGCGCCTCGTAGATCTGGCCGCCCGGCTGACTCTGCGGGATGACGCCGAGCTTCTGCATGATGGCGCCGGCGAAGCCGCCCATGCGGAATTTGAGCCCCTGGAAATCGGCGACGGTGTTGATCTCCTTGCGGAACCAGCCGCCCATCTGGGCGCCGGTGTTGCCCGCCGGGAACGCCGTGATGCCCTGGGCGGCAAAGAAGTCGCCGCAGATGTCGTTGCCGCCGCCATAGTAGAACCAGGCGTTCATGGCGCGGGCGTTGAGCCCGAACGGCATGGTGGTCGGCAACTGCCAGGCCGGGTCCTTGCCCCAGTAGTAGTAGGAGGCGGTATGCGCCGCTTCGACGGAGCCGGACATCACCGCATCGGCGATCTGCGCCGGCGGGACGATCTCGCCCGCGGCGAACACGTCGACGGTGAAGTTGCCGTCGGTTGCATCCGACACGTATTTGCTGAGGAGCTTTGCCGCCCCATAGAGCGTGTCGAGCGAATTGGGGAACGCCGACGTCATGCGCCAGCTCACCTTGGGGTTCGATTGCGCCAATGCGGGCATGGGCAATGCCGCCGAGACCAGCGATCCGGCTCCCACCGCAGTCGCTGCACCAAAAAACTGCCGTCGCTTCATGAAATCCTCCCTTAACGACCCGTTCGGGAGGAAATCAAAAGCCCTCCTGCGCCACAAGAATTTTCTTAGGTGCGGGAATAAGATGCTGCACCACCTGTTGTAACAGACGAGCGCGCCGGCCGGTGCGCCACACCTCCAAAGGGAGAACCGACAATGAAACTGAGCACCCTGCTCCTCGGCGCGGCCGCCATCGGCCTGCTTTCCACGTCCGTTTCCTTTGCCGACGACTACCTGGGCGGCACCGTCAAGTCGGCGGCCGTCGGCGGCAAGGAAATCCTCACCGATTCCAAGGGGATGACCCTTTATGTCTGGGACAAGGACTCGGCTGGCACGTCGACCTGCTACGACAAGTGCGCGCAGGCCTGGCCGCCGCTGCTGGTCGATGCCTCGACCGCCGTCTCGGGCGACTTCACCCTCGTCGACCGCAAGGACAGCGACAAGAAGATCGTCGCCTACAAGGGCATGCCGCTCTACCTGTGGGTCAAGGACCAGAAGCCGGGCGACACGACCGGCGACGGCGTCGCCGGCACCTGGCACACCGCGGTGGAATAAAGGGCGCGGCCCAGAGTCCAAATTGCAGCAGTTCCTGGATGAGATCGAGGTGTGCGTGCCGGCCCTCCGCCGCTACGCGCGGGCTTTGACCCGCAATGCCGACCGCGCCGACGATCTCGTCCAGGATTGCATCGAGCGGGCGATCCGCAAGCAGGCGCTGTGGAAGCCGACCGGGCCCCTCAAGGCCTGGCTGTTCCGGATCCTGCTCAATCTGTATCGCAACGAGCTGCGCGTCGCCCGGCGGCGCGGCGAGCACGTCGCGGTCGAAACGCTCCTGGTGGAGCCGGCCGTGGCGCCGGCCCAGCCGGGGCGCATTGCGCTTGCCGAGATCGCCCGGGCGATCGAGACCCTCGCGGCCGAGCAGCGCGAAGCGTTGTTGCTCGTCGTGCTCGAGGGCATGAGCTATTCGGATGCCGCCGGAGTGCTGGGCATTCCGATGGGAACACTGATGTCGCGCCTCGGGCGCGCCCGGGCTGCGCTGCGTGTCGCGACCGGCGCCGCCGAGGAGCCCAGACTGAGGACTGTGAAATGACCCGGCCGGCCTTCGAGGTCACCACCGACATGCTGCATGCCTATGCCGACGGGCAACTGGCGGAGAACGAGCGCGCGACGGTCGAGGCGTATCTCGGCACCCACGCCGATGCGGCGCAGCTCGTCACGCAATGGCAGCAGCAGAACGAGGCGCTCTCGACGCTGTTCGCCCCGGTGCTCGGCGAGACAGTACCGGACCGGCTGAGCCCGGCGCGGATCGACGCCGGCGTTCGTGCCGGGCGCGGGCGCATGCTGCGCGGCATCGCCGCGAGCCTCGTGGTCATTGCCGCGGCCGGCAGCCTCGGTTGGTATTTGCGCGGGGCTACCTGGGCCGAAGAGCCGCTGAGCGAGCGGCTGATCGACAATGCCGTGGTGGCGCATGCGCTGTATGTGCAGGAGAACACCCATGCGGTCGAGGTGCCGGCGAACTCGCCCAACCTCATGCGCTGGCTCTCCAACCGGATCGCAACGCCGATCGATGCGCCGAACCTCAGCGCCCACGGCTTCACCTTCCTCGGCGCACGGCTGCTGCCGGGCGAGACCGGCGAGCACCTGCATGGCCCGGCGGCGCAGCTGATGTACCAGAATGCCTCGGCGCAGCGCGTGACGCTCTACATCACCGCGGCGCTGCCGGATAAAAAGGAAGTCTGGAAGTTCGAAAGCCGCAACGGCGTCGAGGCCTATTACTGGGCCGATGCGGACGTGACCTGCACGATCGTTTCGGACCTGCCGGAAAAGGACGTCCGAGATCTCGGCAAGTCCATCTTCGAGCAGCTCACCCGCAAGGCGGATTCGAGCTGGAATCCGAGCAGTCCGGCAGCGTCCTGAGGCTCGCGCCGTTCGCTCATCCGGCCGGCAGCATGCGCCGGAGCACGCCGTCCCGCAGGACGTAGCGGTGGAACAGGGCCGCAAAGGCGTGGCCCGCGACGAGGACGATCAACGTCCAGCCCGCATAGTTGTGAAGCTGCTCGAGCTGATGCGCGAGGGCGCGATCCGCGGTGAACAGGCTCGGCACGCTGAACAGGCCGAAGAACGAAAGCTCCTCGCCCTGGAACCAGCGCAGTCCGAAGCCGAGCACGACCTGCACCGCCAGCAGCGCATAGAGCAGCGCATGCACGATCTTCGACAGCGGCGCGGTCAACGATGTTCCGATGGGCTTGAGCCTGCGTCCGGCCGTGGCGCGCCAGGCGAGCCGCCCTGCCAGCACCGCGGCAAGAGCGATGCCGAGCGAGACGTGTACGCCCTCGAGCGAATGCAGGTGCCACTCGCGTGGAAGATAGTTCCAGGCGAAGGCCGTGCCGAACAGCACGATGACAAGCACCGCCGTCAGCCAGTGGAAAGCGATGGTGACGCGGTCGTAGCGGTCTTGCGCCAGCTTGGCCGGGAGAGACATAGGCAACCTCAAATCTTGGTCCCGCGAAGATGGGGACGGGCGACGAGATGGCCAACTAAACTTGCGTCAACCTGAATGAACTTTCGGTAAGTCGAACGTTTCAGTAGCCCTGCCGGCGATCGAGGTCGTTCGAGTAGATGTTATGCAGGCCGATGTTGCGGATATCGCGCTCGCCCATCAGCGCCATCGAGGTGTCGGTCTCCTTGCGCACGATCTCGAGCGCGCGCAGCACACCCGCCTCGCCGCCGGCGCCGAGGCCGTAGGCCATGATGCGGCCGATGAGGGCACCCTTGGCACCGAGCGCCAGCGCCTTCAGCAGGTCCTGCCCGGAACGGATGCCGCCATCCATCAGCACTTCGGTCTTGTGGCCGACGGCATCGACGATCTCGGGGAGCACGCGGATGGTCGAGGGCGCCCCGTCGAGCTGCCGGCCGCCATGGTTGGAGACGACGATGCCGTCGGCGCCGTTGTCGATCGCAAGCTGCGCGTCCTCACGGTCGAGCACGCCCTTGACGATCACCGGCCCGCCGAAGCGCTTCTTGATCCAGGCGATGTCCTTCCAGTTGAGCGTCAGGTCGAACTGCGTTCTGGTCCAGTTGGTGAGCGTGGCGAGGTTGCCGGCGTCGGAGACGTGCCCGGCGATGTTGCGGAAGGTGTGGCGCTTGGTGCCGAGCATGCGCAGGGCCCAGCCGGGCTTGATTGCCATCTCGGCGACGAAGCGCGGCGTGAATTTCGGCGGCGCACTCAGCCCGTTGCGCAGGTCCTTGTGGCGCTGGCCGAGGATCTGCAGGTCCATCGTGAGGACCAGGGCTGAGCATCTGGCGGCCTTGGCGCGGTCGATCAGCCGCTCGATATAGGCGCGGTCCTTCATCACGTAGAGCTGGAACCAGAAGGGCTTGGTGGTGTTCTCGGCGACGTCCTCGATCGAGCAGATCGCCATGGTCGAGAGCGTGAAGGGGATGCCGAACTTTTCCGCGGCGCGCGCGGCCTTGATCTCCCCGTCGGCGTCGGTCATGCCGGTCGAGCCGACGGGCGCGATGGCGAGCGGCAGGCTCACCGGCTGGCCCAATATGGTCGAGCCGAGATTGCGGTTTTCGAGATTGACCGCCACCCGCTGGCGGAAGGTGATCTTCCGGAAGTCGGCTTCGTTGGAATTGTAGGTCTGCTCGGTGTAGGCGCCGCTGTCGATATAGTCGAAGAACTGCCTGGGCACGCGCCGCCGCGCGATGGCCTTCAGGTCCTCGATGGTGAGCGCGCGGTCGAGAGCGGACATGAAACGGCCTCCGGTGCAGTCCCGCCCGCTCTACGCCACTAACATGTTAGTGGTCAATTGCGACCTTCGGTGCGGCTCGTTCAGTTGAATTTTGGCGGCGCGATATCGAAGGCCGGCGGCGAGTTGAGGTCGCCGTTCTGGTCGGGCGGCAAGGTGATCTGAATCTTGCTGAGGTCGGTGGTGATGGCCGGCGCGAGGAACGCAGTGACCAGTTGCGGGAACATGATCAGGATGACGACCAGCGCCACCTGCAGCAGCAGAAAGGGGATCGCGCCCAGATAGATGTCGCGCGTGCGGACTTCGCGTGGCGTGATGCCACGCAGATAGAATAACGCAAAGCCGAAGGGCGGATGCATGAAGCTGGTCTGCAACGTCGAGCAGATCATGATGCCGAACCAGATCATGTCGATGCCGAGCGCCGAGGCAGCGGGGGTGAGCAGCGGGATGATGATGAAGGCAATCTCGAAGAAATCGAGGAAGAACGCCATCACGAAGATGAAGACCATGGTGAAGGAGAGGAAGCCGACCTGACCGCCCGGCAGCGATACGAGCAGGCTTTCGATCCAGTGGCTGCCGCCGACTCCCTGGAAGACGAGCGAGAAGACGCGGCTGCCCAAAAGGATGAAGATCACCATCGAGGTCAGGCGCATGGTGGCGACCATGCCGTCCCACAGCATCGGCCAGTTCAGCCGGCGGTTGAACGCCGCAAGGATCAGCGAGCCGACCACGCCCATGGCACCGGCCTCGGTCGGCGTCACGAGGCCAAGGAAGATGGTGCCGAGGACGATGAAGATCAGGGCGAGGGACGGCACCATCCCGCGGATGAGCTTGCGAACCAGCGCCCAGCCGCGGATGGTGCGAGCCTCAGGGGGCAGGGCGGGAAGCTGCCTGGGCCGGACAATCGAGAGCACCAGGACCCAGGCGGCGAACAGCAGGACCTGCACGATCGAGGCACCGGTGGCGCCGACATACATGGCGCCGGCGGACTGACTGAGCTGCGAGGCGAGAACAATGAGCACCAGCGAAGGCGGGATCAGCTGCGCGATGGTGCCGGAAGCGGCGATGACGCCGGTGGCGTGCCGGACATTGTAGCCGTAGCGCATCATGACGGGCAGCGAGATCAGGCCCATCGAGATGACCGAAGCGGCAACCGTGCCGGTGATGGCACCCATGATGGCACCGACGAAGATCACGGCGTAGCTCAGGCCGCCGCGCACCCGGCCGAAGAGCTGGCCGAAGCCTTCGAGCAGGTCTTCCGCCAGACCGCTCTTTTCGAGGATGACGCCCATCAGCGTGAAGAACGGCACAGCCAGCAGAAGGTCGTTCGAGAGGACGCCATAGAGCTGGTAGGCGAGATTGCCCAGAAACTCGGGCTCGATCAGGTGAAACTGCAGCGCGGCGATGCCGAAGAACAGCCCGACGGCGCTCAGCGAGAAGGCCGCCGGATAGCCGATCAGCATGAACATGATGAGCCCGCCGAACATCAGCGGCGCCATGTTGGTGCGGACGAAATCGATCACTGCACGGGCTTCTCGTAGGCGAACTCACGCACGTAGTCGGTGGTGAGCGCGAGGATGCATTTGACGATCTCGGCAACCCCCTGCAGCAGCAGGATGAAGAAGCCGATCGGGAGCATGAGCTTGGCCGGCCATTGCGGCAGGCCGCCAGCGTCGGCCGACGCCTCCTGGGTGACGAGCGAGGTCCAGGCCCAGTCCCAGGTGAAATAGATCAGCAGCACGCACAGCGGCAGCAGGAAGAACAGGCCGCCCAGCAAGTCGATCCAGGTTCGCGTACGCTCGCTGACGGCGCCATAGAGCAGATCGACCCGAACATGCGCGTTGATCTTGAGCGTCCAGGCGCTGCCGAGCATGACGATGGCGGCGAACATGTACCAGGTGGTGTCGCCGAGCGCGTTCGAGTTGTTCGAATAGAGCGAGTAGAGCCAGCCGAAGACGCCCCAGCCGGTATGCGCCTCGAGCCAGATGAGACCGCCGCTCGAATACCGGATCATGGCGTTGATGGCGCTCAGCAGGGCGCAGAGCAGCACCAGCCAGATCGAGATCAGGCCGAAGATCCGGCTGAACTCATCGATGGCGTGCAGGACGCGCAGGATCCAGGCGGGCGGATGGTGCAAACGACAAAAGCTCCCCCGTGGCCGTTAGCGTGCCGAGGCACGCCGGTCAACGGGCGAGGCCTGCGATGCCCCCGCTCGCGCCACTGCATCGTACCGTCATCCGCGGACTTGATCCGCGGACCCAGCCGGACGCTCCGCGCACGCGGAAGGTTCATCTGGGTGGCCGGATCAAGTCCGGCCATGACGCAGGAGAGAGGAGGGCCTGGAGCGCGCTCAGCGAGCTCCGCTCAGCCCTGCTCCAGCCACTTCACCTGCTCCGGCGTGAGCTTGATGCTCAGCGCCTTGAGGCTGTCGTCGAGCTCAACCAGGCGGCGCGGGCCGATCAGCGGCACCGAGGGGAAGGGCTGCGCCAGCACGTAGGCCAGCGCGATGTGGATCGGGCTCACCTTGAGCTTGTCGGCCAGCTCGATGGCGCGGTCGCGACGGGAGAAGTTGGCCTCGGAGTACCAGGTGTTGACCAGCTCGGCATTGTCGCGCTTATCGCGGCCGGCGCGGTCGGTGAAGAAACCGCGGCCCTGGCTCGACCACGAGAAGTTCGGGATCTGGTGCTTGGTGAGCCACGCCTTGTAGGACGGATCGGAGGCCGCGATGCAGCCGGCCCAGATCGGGTTGATCATCTCGGCCAGCGCGAAATTGTTGCTGAGCGCGCCGGGTGCCTGCTTGCCGGTGCGCCTGGCGTAGTCGATCGCCTCCTGCATCCGCGCCTCGGTCCAGTTGGAGCCGCCGAAGATGCCGCGGATGCGGCCCTTCTTGACCTCGGCATCCATGGCGTCGACGAACTCGCCGACCGGCACGGCGAGGTTGTCGCGGTGCATGAAGTAGATGTCGACATAGTCGGTCTGCAGGCGGTCGAGGGAGACGTCGAGCTGCTTGCCGATGACGTCGGGGTAGCAGAGCGGCGTATGGGCGCCCTTGCCGATCAGCACGACGTCTTCGCGGACGCCGCGGTTCCTGTGCCATTCGCCGAAGAGCTTTTCGGTGGCGCCGGCGCCATAGACGAAGCCCGTGTCGAAGAGGTTGCCGCCGGCTTCGAAGAAGGCGTCGAGCAGGATCGAGACCGAGGCGAAGCTACGGAAATCCTCAAAGCCGGTGGCGAGCAGCGAGGCCTGTTTCCTGAGGCCGGGCAGGGTGCGTTTGGGGATACGGGTGCCGCCGCGCTGGAGCGGCCGGCCGCTCAGCGTGTTGACGCGGCGCGAGGATTTTTCGATGTCGAACTCGATGCCCGCGCCGGCGCGCCAGGCATCGAGGGCGCGGGCGTTGCCGAGACTGTCGGCCCAGCTCATGCCGGGTGCTGCGAGCTCCTGGCGACCGGCAAAGATCGCCTCGGCGGCGCCATCGGCCTCGAACGAATAGAGGTGCGGCAGGCCCTTGCCGGTCTCGATGATCTCGGTCTCGCCGCTGGCACGGATGATCCGGATGGCGCCGGGGCCGCCGGCGCGGTTACCGCCGGCGAACCAGAAGTCGGGCACTTCGATGCGGCCGGTGGCGCCCATGATGCGCAGCACGTTTTCGAGTTGCACGAAGACGGCGCAGCTCACCTGCGCCAGGATGCCGTTGTCGAATTCGAGCACGGCCGCCGCCCATTCGTCGGTGCGCTGCTGGCCGAGATGGGCGGTACCGGTCACCTTGACCGGATCGAGGAAGGGCTTGCCCGCGGCGGCGCCGGCAATGAAGCGCGACATCGAGACGGGATAGCCGCCGACATCGAGGATGCCGCCGCCGGCGAGGTCGTTGGCGAAGAGGCGATGCTCGGGCTTGAAGGCGGGCATCTGGAAGCCGAAGCTCGTCTGGATCATCCGGACGTCGCCGATGGTGCCCGAGGCAACGAGCTCGCCGAGCTTTTTGGTCAGCGGGTGCAGGCGGTACATGAAGGCTTCGCCGGCGAAGGTGCCGGCCTTGCGGTGCGCCTCGAACACGGCGTCGGCCTCGAAGGCGCTGAGGGCGATCGGCTTTTCGACCAGCACGTGCTTGCCGGCTTCCGCAGCCTTGATCGCCCATTCGGCGTGGCCGGGATGCGGGGTCGCGATATAGATCGCGTCGACCTCGGGGTCCTTGAGGATGGCATCGTAGCCGGCGTGGATACGAGCGCCGGGGAACTGGTCGGCGAGGCCGGGTTTTTTGGGGTCGCGCGTCGCGATGGCGACGAGCCGCCCCTGGCGCGAGTCCTTCACGCCATCGCGGAAGTCGCGGGCGATGGCGCCGGGCCCGATGATGCCCCAGCGCAGTTTCCGATCGGTCGTCATGTAATGCTCCTCACGCGCGGTTGGATGCCGCGTTCTGCTCGGGCGCCAGTGTTAGCCGAGGGCGCGCCGACTCGCAATATTCAGTAAATATTTACTCGCAAGCGGACCGGGAGACGTCGCGCCGTCTGGAATCGGATGGTGCGGCATTGTAACGAGGGGCAGTTGCAGGGGGCACGCATGTTCGTTGTCGGCGGCGAAAGCCTGATCGATCTCATCAGCAAGCCGGTGGCCGCGGACGGCACGCGCGAGCTCGTGGCCAAGGCCGGCGGCTCGCCGATGAACTGCGCCATCGCGCTATCGAAGCTCGGCAACGAGTCCGGGTTCCTGTGCCCGATCAGCACCGACACGTTCGGCGATTTCATCCTCAAGCCACTCAACGCGGCGGGGGTCAAGCAACTCATCGCGCAGCGGGTACGCGAGCCCTCGACGCTGGCGGTGGTGACCGACGACGGCAAGGGCAACCCACGCTACGCATTCTATCGCGAGGCCGACCGCGCCTTCACGCGCGAGGGGCTGATCGCGGCGCTGCCGCAGCGGATCGAGCTGTTCCAGATCGGCGGCTTCTGCACGATCGAGCCCACCGACATGGCGGTGTGGCTCGAGGTCGCGCAGGAGGCGAAGCGCCGCGGCGCGACGATCTCGTCCGACCCCAACCTCAGGCCCTCGCTGATCTCGGACATGGAGGCCTATCGCAAGCGCGTGTTGGCGTCGCTCGATCTCGTCAGCCTCGTGAAGATGTCGGAGGAGGATCTGGCCTATCTCGACGCCGGCAAGAGCATAGACCAGCACGCAGCGGACATCCTGAGCAAGCCGAACTGCAAGCTGCTCGTCGTGACGCTCGGCGCCGAGGGCTCGCTGGCCTTCACCAAATCCGCCAAGGTGCGCTCGCCGATTTATCCGGCGGCGCCGGGCGGCGACAATGTCGGTGCAGGCGACACGTTGATGGCCGCCATCATCACCTGGCTCAAGGACCACGATGCGCTGTCGCCCGAGCGCATGGGCGCGCTGAGCCAAGAGCAGCTCAAGCAGATGCTCTGGTTCGGCGCGGTGGCGGCCGGCATCAACTGCAGCCGCGTGGGCGCCAATCCGCCAACACGGGCGGAGGTGGACAAGGTGGTCAACGCGCGCACATAGCCTGCGGCGGACGGCCTCCACATTTTTCCGTTCCGTCATCCGCGGGCTTGACCCGCGGACCCAGCCGGACCAGCCGCGCACCCTGCACGCGTCTCTGGGTGGCCGGGTCAAGGCCGGCCATGACGGACCGAGAGGTTAGCGCAAGCGGCCGCGCCTCCGTCGGCTTCGCCGGTCGCCGGCATTAATCCCCGATCACCGAAATATTGTTCGGTTGCGGGGCCGGAACGCCTCTGCTTTCTTTTGCGTCATGCGTATCGTGGCCATCATCGTCGGCGTGCTCGTCGTCATCGCCGCGGCGGGCGGCATTTTCATGCTGACGCCGGTGCGCGGCACGCCGCGCGATACGACGCTGGTCGGCGATGCAACACGCGGCGCTTATCTCATCCGGCTGGGCGGGTGCGTGACCTGTCACACCGATCCCAAGGCCAAGGATGCGCTGCTCGCCGGCGCGCAGACCGAAGGACTCAAAACGCCGTTCGGGACGTTCTATCCGCCCAACATCACATCGTCGAAGACCGAAGGCGTGGGCGGCTGGACCGAGGCACAGTTCGCCGCGGCGCTGAGCGATGGCGAGGGGCCGCAGGGGCATCTCTATCCGGCGTTCCCGTATGACAGCTACACCCTGATGAGCGACCAGGAGGTTGCCGATCTCTATGCCGCGCTGATGGCAACCAAGCCGGTCGATACGCCGAGCAAGCCACACGCGGTGAGCTTTCCGTTCAACCAGCGCTGGGCGCTGGCGGGATGGAAGCACCTGTTCTTCCATCCCGGCCGTTATGTGCCCGACACCTCAAAGTCCGATCTGTGGAATCGCGGCCGCTACATCGTGCTCGGGCCGGGCCACTGCGTCACCTGCCACAGTCCGCGCAACGCGCTGGGCGGCATCGATCCGGGCACGCAACTGAGCGGCAATCCCGACAAGAGCGGGCCGGGCGGCCGGGCGCCGCCGCTCACGGCGGAGAGTCTCAAGAAGCATGGCTTCGACGCCGACAGCCTGGCGCAGACGCTCACCGACGCCTTCACCCCCGCCGGCGACAGCCTCGGCGGCGCGATGGGCGATGTGGTCGAAGACGAGACCTCGCAATGGACCGACGACGACCGCAAGGCCGTGGCGACGTATTTGCTGGGCGGGGGTTAGCAAGCTAGAGAAGAGCGCCGATTGCAAGCTTCGGTTAGCTCTTGCTCCTTGCGGCCGAACCTCTTACCTCAACCTCAACCAAGTTGCTGCGTTGTCGCGTTTCCGAACCGCAAAAGTGGTGCCCACTTTTGCTGGAAACGCTCAGGGAGCCGAAGATGCCGCAAGATGCTGCTGCGCTGCGCGCCATGCTGTCGCTGGCGCCGGTCATTCCGGTGATCATTCTCGACGACGTCAAGAAGGCGCGGCCGCTCGCGGAGGCGCTGATCGCCGGCGGGCTGCCGGTCCTCGAAGTGACGCTCCGCACGCCGCATGCGCTGCAGGTGATCGAGGAGATGGCCAAGGTCGAGGGCGCCGTGGTCGGCTCGGGCACGGTGCGTTCGCCGCTGCAGATGGGGCATTCGGTCGACGCGGGGGCGCGCTTCATGGTGTCGCCGGGCGCGAGCCCGCGGCTGTTGCAGGCCGCCGACGATTTCTCCATTCCGCTGTTGCCCGGCATCGGCACGCCGACCGAAGCGATGACGGCGAGCGAGCACGGCTACAATTTCCTCAAATTCTTCCCGGCCGAGGCGCTGGGCGGCGCGCCGGTGCTGAAGGCGTTCGCCTCGCCGCTGAGCGACATCATTTTCTGCCCGACCGGCGGCATCGATCTCAACAAGGCCAAGACCTATCTGGCGCTGCCCAATGTGATCTGCGTGGGCGGCAGCTGGATCATGCCGGCCGACGCCATCGAATCGGGCGACTGGAAGCGTATCGAGGGCCTTGCGCGCGAGGCCGCGGCACTCAAAAGAGCCTGATGAAAAAGCCGGTCGCCGCGCCGGGGCTGACGCATCTGCGCGTGACGTTGAGCGACAGCTTTTATGTCGGCCCGGGCCGGGCGGACCTGCTCGAAGGGATCGCCGAGACCGGCTCGATCTCGGCCGCCGGCAAGCGCATGGACATGAGCTACAAGCGCGCCTGGAGCCTGGTGCAGGCGCTCAACGACGGCTGGGGCACGCCGCTGGTCGAGACCTCTCGCGGCGGCGCCGGGCAGGGCGGGGCGACGCTGACGCCCGATGGCGAATTCGTGCTGCTGCGCTACCGCGCCATGCAGGCGGCGACGCGCGAGGCGATCGCAGCGGACGTCATGGCGCTCGGCAAGCGCCGGGATATGTCGCGCAAGAAATAACGCTTGCCGGCTGCCGGCGGGTTTGCGAAAACCCGATATAGTTTCCTGGACATATCGGAGGCTCAGATGCGTCTTCTGCGCCGCTCTTTCCTCGCCCTCGCGCTGGTCGTCCCCGCTTCGTTCGACATGGCGCAGGCGCATGCCGGCACCGTCAACGCGGCGGTCGCCGCGAACTTCACGCAGGTCGCGACCGAGCTTGCCGCGAAGTTCAAGGCCGAGACCGGCAGCGACGTGAAGCTGAGCTTCGGCTCGACCGGCGGGCTCTACACGCAGATCACCCAGGCGGCGCCGTTCGACGTGTTCCTCAGCGCGGACGACAAGCGCACCAAGACTGCGATCAGGGACGGCTTCGGCGTCGACGGCACCGACTTCACCTATGCCGTGGGCAGGGTGGTGCTCTATTCACCGACACTCGACGTGACCGACGGCGCGGCGGTGCTCAAGGCCAACGCCTTCCAGAACATCTCGATCGCCGACCCGAAGGCCGCGCCCTACGGCGCGGCGGGCATGGCGGTGCTCGACGCGCTCGGGCTGACCGACGCGGTGAAGCCCAAGATCGTCACGGCCGAGAACATCACGCAGGCGAAGCAGTTCGTCGACAGCGGCAACGCCGAGCTCGGCTTTGTGGCGCTGAGCCAGGTGATCGGCAAGCCGGCGACGCAGATCTGGTCGCCGCCGCAGGAGGATTATCCCGTGATCGCGCAGGACGCGGTCCTGCTCAAAGCCGGTGCCGACAACCAGGCGGCCAAGGACTTTCTCAGCTATCTCCAGTCGGACGAGGCGGTGGCCGTGATCAAGGCCGCGGGGTATGATGTAGAATGACGATCGGAATCGCATCACCCACCAGGTCATCCCCGCGAAAGCGGGAACCTCTATTGGGCGGCGCGTTCCGTACGAAACGGAGGTTCCCGCTTTCGCGGGAATGACTCCGTGGTTTCAAGTGGCATCGCGTCCGCGCTTGTCCTGACCCTGTCGCTGGCCGGCGTCACGACCGTCATCCTCCTCCTCACCGGTACGCCGATCGCGTGGTGGCTGGCGCGGACCCGGGTGCGCTGGCGCGAGCCGGTTGCGGCGCTGGTGGCGATGCCGCTGGTGCTGCCGCCGACGGTGATCGGCTTTTATCTCCTCATTGCGCTCGGTCCGAACGGGCCGGGCGGCGTGCTGGCGCGCCTGTGGGGCGGGCGCACGCTGGCGTTTTCCTTCGGCGGGCTCGTGCTGGGCTCGATCCTCTATTCCCTGCCGTTCATGGTGCAGCCATTGCGCGTGGCGTTCGAGGGGATCGAGCGCGAGACCCTGGAAGCAGCGGCGACGCTCGGCGCGCGGCGGACGCAGAGCTTTTTCCGCGTCGTCGTGCCGGGTGCGGCGAGCGGCTTCTTCACCGGGCTGATCCTGACCTTCGCACACACGGTCGGCGAGTTCGGCGTGGTGCTGATGATCGGCGGCAATATTCCCGGCCAGACCAAGGTGCTGTCGATCAGCATCTACGATTTCGTCGAGCAGGGCGACTGGATGAGTGCCCACTGGCTGTCGGCCGCGATGGTGCTGTTCGCGTTCGTGGTGGTGACCGCGACGATGCTGCTCGACCGCAGGTTCGGGCGGCTGACGGGGTGACGGACCGTTGTCCGACTCCGAACGATCGCCTATCACTGTTTACATGTCTCAGGATCTCGCCCGCATTCGCGCGTTTGTCCAGGTGTTCGACGCGGGCGGGTTTTCGGCTGCGGCGCGGCAGCATGGACGGTCCAAGGCGCTGCTCAGCAAGTACGTGACCGATCTCGAGGACTATTTGGGCGTGCGGCTGATGAACCGTACGACGCGCAAGCTGAGCCTTACCGAGGCGGGAGAGGTGTACTATCGCGAGGCGAGCCAGCTCCTGCAGCAGCTCGACGACCTGGATGCCTCGATCCTCGACCAGACGGCAGCGCCACGGGGGTTGCTGCGCGTCTCGGCGGCGCGCAATTTCGGCGAGATGATCCTCGCGCCGGCGATCTTCGCGTTCCTTGCCGAGCATCCGGACGTGACGCTCGACCTCAGGCTCGAAGACCGCTTCGTCGACCTGGTGGAGGAAGGGATCGACGTCGCGCTCCGCATCTCGGCAGCGCAGGATTCGTCGCTGATCGCGCGCAAGATCGCCGACATGCGGCACGGCGTGGTCGGCTCTCCCGAATATTTCCTCGCGCACCAGCCGCCGAAGGCGCCGGAGGATCTGCGCAACCATCACTGCATCGTCGATACGAACCTGCAGGGGCAGGCCAACTGGCGGTTCGTCGAGAACGGGCAGACGGTGTCGGTGCACGTCAACGGGCCGGTGCGGGTGAACTCGCCGCTTTCGGCCCGCGACGCGGCGCTGGCCGGCCTTGGGCTTGCCTTATTGCCCGGATACCTCGCCGATCCGATGATCGAATCGGGCCGGCTGGTGCGGGTGCTCGAGGGCTATGTCCCGACGGGCTCGTCGCTGCAGGCGGTTTATCCGCACCGGCGGCATCTCGCCGGCAAGGTGCGGGCGCTGATCGATCATCTGGTGGACTGGTTCGCCGTCCATCCGTTTTAGAATGAAGCTCCAGTTGCGACCTGGAGCCGGGGCAGGGGTGAATATGCGCCGCGTCTTGGTCGCACTGGTCGGGCTGATCGCGGCCCTCGTCGCTTCACCCGCGCTCGCGCATCCCCACATCTTCATCGACGCCAGGGCGGCGGTCACCTTCAACGATGCGGGCGAGGTGGTTTCCATCCACAACACCTGGAAATTCGATGCGGCGTATTCGGCCTGGTCGATCCAGGGGCTCGATACCAACAATGACGGTAAATACTCGCAGGCCGAGCTGCAGCCGCTCGCCGACGACAACATGAACGGCCTCGCCGACTACGAGTACTACACCTTCGCCGGCGAGGGGAACGATCCGAACCTCAAATTCGGGCACGGCAGCAACCCCACGCTCGACTACGACGGCAAGCAGACGACGCTGAGCTTCGACGTGGCGCTGGCCAAGCCCTACGCGATCCGCAAGTCGCTCGAGCTGTCGATCGACGATCCCGAATATTACGTCGCCATCACCTTCGGCAGCCCGAGCGACGTGCAGCTCATCAATGCGCCCAAGAACTGCTCGATCGCGATGCAGAAGGCGAAGGAAATGCCGCCGGCGCTGGCCGACGCGCTCTATGCGCTGCCGCCGGACGTTACCAAGCTGCCGCCCGAGCTTGCCAATGCGATGCGCGGCATGCAGGGCGAGATCCTGATCAACTGCCCCGGCGGCAGTGCGATCGACACGTCGGCGACGCCGGACAGCACCGCCGCCGACACCGCGCCGGCCACCGCGCTCGATGCTGTCACGGCCATGACCAGCGGGCAGCCGGCGGGCAACGTGCTCGATCCCAATACGATGATCCCGGAGGGCGACGTCGCGTCCGGCCCGGCGCCCGACGCGCAGGCCGCGGTGCCGTCCAAGCAGGCGCTGACGGTGCCGATGTTCGGCGGCAATATCCCGTTCGGGGCCGCGCCCAATGAGCCGGGGCTCAATCTGCCGCGCACCGGGGTGCTCGGCTGGATCATGCAGATGCAGGTGAATTTCTACCTCGCGCTCGAACACGCGATGGCGTCGCTGCACCACAGCTGGACGGCGTTCTGGCTGCTCGGCGGGCTGAGCTTTCTTTACGGCATCTTCCATGCGGCCGGGCCGGGCCACGGCAAGGTCGTGATCTCGTCTTACGTGCTCGCGAATGAGGAGCAGGTACGGCGCGGCGTGTTCCTGAGCTTTCTGAGCGCGATGCTGCAATCGGCTGTGGCCATCGCCTTCGTGCTGGTGGCGGCGTCGGTGCTGGGCATGACGGCGATAGCGATGAGCGACGCCGCCAACTGGATCGGCATTGTCTCCTACGGGATGATCGCGCTGCTCGGCGTCTGGCTGCTGCTGCGCAAGCTGTTCGGCTGGGGACATAGCCATAAGCACGATCACGGGCATGGACACGCGCATGCGCCGGACGGGAACCGCATGCAGGCGCTGGCGCGGCAGCATATGGGGGCGCCGGCGCATGCGCTCGCGGCCGGCGGGCCGCAGCTCACCTCGTTCCGGGTCGCCGAGACTGGGCCCGACGCCTACGGCCGACTGCCGGGCGATGCGCATTACGGCCACAACCACGGCGATGCCGGCGAGGATGAGCACGAGCATGGTCACGCGCATGTGGTGACGCCCGATCAGCTCGGCGGCGGCTGGCGCGAGCAACTGAGCGTGGTGCTGGCGGTGGGGCTCAGGCCCTGCTCGGGCGCGCTGATCGTCCTTGCTTTCGCGCTGAGCCAGGGCGTGCTGCTCGCCGGCATCGTCGCGGTGCTGATGATGGGGGTGGGCACGGCGATCACGACTGGAACCCTCGCAACCCTCGCGGTCGGCTTCAAAGGCCTGGCCCGTGGCCTCGCCGGCGCCGACAACAAGATCACGCAGGCGATCCTGTGGTGGGCCGAAGTCCTCGCCGCCTGCGCCGTGATCGTGATGGGCGTGCTGCTGGTGCTGGCGAGCCTCTAGGCCGCTTCCGCCGCGCTCGCTGCCGGGCGCATCTCTTCGTCGCGGCTGCGCCCCAACTCGCGGATCAGCCAGGCGGCGATGAGCTTGCGGCGGTCGGTGATGGTCCTCACTTCGAGGTCTTCGGCGAGGCGCCAGGAATAGGCCTCGGCATCCTCGAAGGTCTGCCGCTCGTGCGGCGGCAACGCGTACCAGCGGCGGATCGCTTCGCGCTCCGCTTCGTCCTTGCTCAGTCGCATCCGGCCCTCCCGCAGCTCAGGAACGTCGCCACCCCACAGGATCGGCCGGTATGGCTAACGGGAGATTAACGGGGCTCAGTCGGCATCTTCGTGCCGCGAGCGGAGCGACTCGGGCAGCAGGTTGCCCCAGGGGGGCAGGCCGGCCATCTCGCGCGTGAGCCAGCCCATGATGACGCGCCGCCGGTTGGCCATTGTCCGGAAGTCGAGCTGGTCGGCGAGCGCCGCAGCGAAGATTTCGGCCTGTTCGCTGGTCTGGCGGTCTGACGCGGGCAACGCCCGCCAGCGGCGCAGAGTTTCCTCGCGCGCTTCGTCCTTGCTGAGTTGTTGCAACGTTACCCCGTTTCTAAGCCCCAGCACGGAATCTGCGACCGCAGGATAGGTTCCGTTCACCACTTGCAAATCATTCGCAACTACGCATATTGTTGCGAATGATTTGCAATCGCATGTTTACCTGCGCTAGATAGACTGACCCGATGACGACGGACACGATGGACGCCACTCCCTCACGACGCCCCGGCTGGCTGCGCGAAAGCCAGGTTCCGCCACTCGTGGAGGTGTTCCGCAGCGTTCGCCTCAATCCGAATGCGCCGACCTGGCGGCGCTTCCTCACCTTCGTCGGCCCCGGCTATCTCGTCGCCGTCGGCTACATGGACCCGGGCAACTGGGCGACGTCGCTGTCGGGCGGCAGCCGGTTCGGCTATGCGCTGCTGTTCGTCGCGCTGCTCAGCAACATCATGGCGATCATCCTGCAATCGCTCTGTGCGCGGCTGGCCATCGGCAGCGGCAAGGATCTGGCGCAGGCGACGCGCGACGCGTTCCCGCACTGGATCGCATGGCCGCTCTGGGCCCTGGCCGAGATCGCCATCATCGCCACCGACCTCGCCGAAGTGATCGGCACAGCGATCGGCATCAATCTGATCTTCGGCGTGCCGCTCGAGATCGGCATCCTGATCACGACGCTCGATGTGTTCCTGATCCTCTTCCTGCAGTCCAAAGGCTTCCGCTGGATCGAGGCCTTCATCGTGACGATGCTGGGGGTGATCGCGCTCTGCTTCCTCGTGCAGATCGTGCTCGCCAATCCGGACTGGGGCGGGGTGCTGCGCGGCTTCGTTCCGACCACCGATCTCGTGCGCGACCCCAACATGCTCTACCTGGCGCTCGGCATCATCGGGGCGACGGTGATGCCGCACAATCTCTACCTGCATTCGGGCATCGTGCAGACGCGGGCCTATGGCCACAGTCTCGCGGAAAAGCGTGAGGCGCTGACGTTCTCGGTCTGGGACTCGGTGTTCGCGCTGAGCTTTGCGCTGCTGATCAACGCGTCGCTGCTGATCTTGGCGGCGGCGGTGTTCTACCCGCGCGGGCAGGTGGTGACCGACATCGCGCAGGCGTCGCACCTGCTGACGCCGCTGCTCGGCTCGAGTGTTGCGCCGATCCTGTTCGGCGTGGCGCTGATCGCCTGCGGCCTCAACTCGACGGTCACGGCGACGATGGCGGGGCAGATCGTGATGGAGGGCTTCATCCAGTTCCGCATGTCGGCGTGGGCGCGGCGGCTGCTGACGCGCGGCATCGCCCTCGTGCCGGCCCTGATCGCGGTTTATTTCTTCGGTGCGGCGCAGGCAGGCAAGCTCCTCATCTTCAGCCAGGTGATCCTCAGCTTCCAGTTGCCGTTCGCAGTGGTGCCGCTGGTGATGTTCACCGCGAGCCGCCGCAAGCTGGGCGACCTCGCAGCCCCGCGCTGGCTGACGGGGCTCGCTGCCGTGGTGGCGGTGCTGATCATCGGGCTCAACGTCAAGCTGATCTGGGATTTCGCGATGGGCGGGCTGGGCTGAGGCCGCCGGACTGAATCAGCAAAGCAAACAACGACGTCATTCCCGCGAACCCAGTGCGACATAGCGTGGCTTGCGCGGCATCCGTCTGCAGATAAGGTGCGCGCTCATCAGAACGGTTCCCCACGCCCATGCTGCCGGCCCGCCAACCCGTCGATCATCCGAGCATCAAAGGCCCCAAGATCGGCGTGCTGCTGCTCAATCTGGGCACCCCGGACTCGCCGGACTACTGGCCGATGCGGCGCTATCTCGGCGAGTTCCTCAGCGACCGCCGGGTGATCGAGGTCAATCCGTTGTTCTGGCAGGTCATCCTGCAGGGGATCATCCTCAACACGCGGCCACAAAAGAGTGGGGCCAACTATCGCAAGATTTGGGATGCTGAGGCCGGCGACAGCCCGCTGCGGGTGATCACCAGGCGGCAGGCGGAAAAGCTGCAGGCGCGGCTCGGCGACAAGGTGATCGTCGATTTCGCCATGCGCTACGGCAATCCTTCGACCGAGCTCAAGCTCAAGGCGCTGCAGGCCCAGGGCTGCACGCGTATCCTGCTCTGTCCGCTCTATCCGCAATATTCGGCGACGACGACGGCGACGGCCAACGATGCAGCGTTCGACGTGCTCAAGGCGATGCGCTGGCAGCCGGCAATCCGCACGCTGCCGCCGTATTTCGACACGCCCGAATACATCGCGGCATTGAGCCGGAGCATCGCCGATGGCGTGGCGGCGCTGCCGTTCAAGCCCGACGTCGTGCTGACCTCGTATCACGGCATGCCGGTCGAGTATCTGCTCAAGGGCGACCCGTATTATTGCGACTGCCTCAAGACCACCCGGCTGGTGCGCGAGAAACTCGGCTGGAGCGATGAGTTCCTTAAAGTGACGTTCCAGAGCCGGTTCGGCTCGGCAGAATGGCTGCAGCCTTATACCGACAAGACGCTGATGGCGCTGGGTGCGCAAAAGAAGAAGGTGGCACTGCTGGCCCCAGCCTTTTCGGTCGATTGCATCGAGACGCTGGAAGAGATCGCCATCACCGGGCGCGAGCAGTTCGTGCACGCCGGCGGTGAGCACGAGCACTATGCGTACATTCCGTGCCTCAACGACAGCGACGGTGGCATGGCGATGCTGGAAGCGGTGGTGCGGCGCGAGCTAATGGGGTGGATGTGAGCCTCGATGTCACCCTGCCCCGTCAAGGGCAGGTGACTCGACTGCGAGCTACGTGCCTGCCCCCACCGTCTTCATCATCGTCCTGGTGATGGTCTGCTTCACCTTGAAATAGTCCGGCCACGGG